>Ga0308158_10001888_pt1 | contig 20865 bp, 14 predicted proteins | sample PhyBR2_FD_201038 | JGI IMG/M metagenome (GOLD analysis project Ga0308158, IMG submission 201038) | Phyllosphere microbial communities from UC Gill Tract Community Farm, Albany, California, United States - DLSLB.R2 | ecosystem: Host-associated > Plants > Phyllosphere > Unclassified | place: USA...
CTCCTTGCACATCGAGGTCTTTCTTGAGCGTGTCGTCCTTGGGTGGTCCGAGTACCATGCGTTTCCTTGAGCGTGGGAGGCCGGGATGCTGAAGACGCATCTCGGAGTATGGCAATAAATATAACGGTACAACAGCGGGGGATTCCGTTCGTGAGCGCACAAAAACGCACACCTTGGACCCTATGCGGGGAAATACCTTTCGGTAACAAATCCCCCATGCGATAATCTTGCCTTAAAGCTATTTTCTTGGCCTGTATTTTCCCTCGGAGTTCCCATGCACCATGATCGTCATGCAATCGTCGCCGCTCAACATTTGCCATATCGCGCAGACATTGACGGCATACGGGGCATTGCAGTGGCCATCGTCGTCCTGTTCCATGCATTTCCGACTCTGATCCCTGGCGGCTTCATTGGTGTGGACATCTTCTTCGTGATTTCCGGTTATCTGATTTCCAGGATCCTGATCACCGAGTTCGAAACCAAAAAATTCACCTACGCGCAGTTCTATGCGCGCCGCGCGCGGCGCATCTTCCCGGCCCTGATCCTGGTGATGAGCGCAACGCTGGCCTTTGGCTGGATCGCGTTGTTCCCCGATGAATTCAAGATGCTGGGCAAGCACATTGTCGGCGGCTCGACCTTCCTGTCGAATGTGTTCCTGTGGTTCGAGGTCGGCTATTTCGACACCGCTGCCGAAACCAAGCCGCTGCTGCACCTCTGGTCGCTCGGTATCGAAGAGCAGTTCTATATTTTCTGGCCGATCCTGCTGGCCCTGGCGTTTCGCTTCCGCACCAATCTGTTCTGGCTGACGATGACGCTGCTGGCGCTGTCGTTCCTGATCAATGTCGGCGGGATCCGTCACTTCCCCAGCGCGACGTTCTATTCGATTGCCAGCCGCGCCTGGGAATTGCTGATTGGCGCCATGCTGGCCTGCCTGTCGCTGCAGAAAGTCTCGGTGTTTTTCGGTGGCATGCGCCGGCCTGCCGCCGACGGCAGCGGGATGCAAACCCGGCCGCTGTTCGATTCGAACAGCCCGGGTGGCCGCAATGCGCTGTCGTTCGCCGGTCTGGTCCTGATCGTCCTGGCGTGCGCCCTGGTGCGCGGCGGCAAAGGGTTTCCGGGCTGGTGGGCACTGCTGCCGACGCTGGGTGCCGGCTGCCTGATTGCCGCCGGGCCGAAGGCCTGGGTCAATCGCATCATCCTCTCGAACCGTGTGCTGGTCTGGGTCGGCCTGATCAGCTATCCCTTGTACCTGTGGCACTGGCCGCTGCTGTCGTTCGCGCAGATCGTCGAGTCGGGCGTGCCGTCACGGGAGATCCGGATGGCGGCGGTCGCCGCTGCGGCGCTGCTGGCGTGGCTGACGTATGTGCTGGTCGAACAGCCGATCCGGCGGCGCGGCGCGCGCCATCCGGCAGTGGCAATCGCGCTGGCGCTTGGCGTGGTGGCGACGGGCGCCGTCGGTGGCTGGGTGTACAAGAATGACGGACTGCCAGCGCGGGCACGGATCGTCGAGACGGCGAATTTCCAGAAAGCGCTGATTCTGGTCGAGGATCGGGACAATGCCGCAGCGTGCAAGAAGCGCTACGGATTCGACACGCTCTACGAATACTGCCTGCAGGCCCGGGTCGACCGCCCGCCGACGATCGCGCTGATCGGCGACAGCCACGCCTACCATGTCGTGGCCGGCCTCACGAAGTACTACAACGAGCACGGCGAAAACCTGCTGTACCTGGGCACCAGCATCCCGTACCTCGGGGTCGATCCGGGCCTGAACAATCCCTACCAGGAGGCGACGCCGCAGATGCTGGAAATGGCCCTGACGACGCCGAGCATCAAGAAAGTCATCATCTCCACGATCCTGAAACACAATGTCGATACCCCGGAAGGGAAAGCGCTGGTGGAAAAATTCCGTGCCACGCTCAAGGCATTGCAGGACGCCGGCAAGGAGGTCACGTACTTCTACGATGTGCCAACGCTGAACTTCGATCCGCGCGCCTGCATCCGGCGGGCCGGCGTTGCCAGCTCGACGACCAATCGCGACTGTGCCATGGCTGCCGCCGGTTTCAACCAAGCCGTACGGGCGCATGACGAAATCGTCGCTTCGGTACTCAGGGAGTTTCCTTCGGTGTCGACGTTCCAGCCCGCGAAATACCTGTGCGATGACAAGGTGTGCAAAGCCAGGCTGGACGACAAGCTGCTGTACCGCGACAACAATCACCTCACCTACGATGGCGACCTGTATGTCGGCGCCCGCTTCGCCGAAGAGCAGAAGGCCAGGGGCTCGGCAACGAATTGATGGTGTGAAGGCGGGTGGCGGCGCGCCGTTGCCGGCGGCGCCGCCTGCGTACTCAAGGTGTTGGTTCGGCGACCACGATCTCGCCCAGTGCGATGCCCAGCTTGCGGGTATCGCTTGAACCGTCGGCTTCCTGCGGCGACACCGGATGCGGCACCTCGATCACGATGCTGCGCTGGGCGCCATCGGTCTCGAGCGTCACGATGGTGCTCTTCATTGGATGATTCGGCACCCGGAACGGTGCGCTGGCCTCGCCGATGCGCAGCACGAAGGGCTGGCCGGCGTTGTCACCATAGCTCGATGCGCGGATCATCAGCCGGACTGTGCGGGGCAGCACCGTGTCCAGGTGCAGCACCACACGCTTGCCATCGGACCAGCGGCCGAACGGCTCGATCGTCGACAGCCCTTCCGTCCCCGTCACGAAGCCATCGTAGGGCTTGCTGAAATCGATGCGGCCGATGCGGCTTTGCGGCACGCTCAAGCGGTACAGCGCGAATTCACCGGTGGCGACGACGGGTTTGTAGGTGGCCGACAGCGGATGGTTGCGCATGACCAGCAGCCACTTCTGGTGTGCTGGCAGCTCCTCGTCGGCGATCGGCGCATCCTTCGGCACGATCAGCAGCTCGGTATCCTTGTGGTCGATGTGGAACTGGGCACGGATCATCTCGACCGGCTCGTCGCCAGCTACCGTCAAGGCGCCACGTTCAGCGGCCGGCACATGGGCCAGCACGGCGTTGCCGGCGCGGTCGGCAGCCGTCTCGATGTGATTGAAGCGTGCCGTGATGTCGTGTGACGACACCAGGCCGCCCATGAGCGCGATGGGCAGGCCGGCATACAGGAACAGGCGTGGCGCCAGCGACTTGTTCAGTGCCCAGAACAGCAGCGTGGCCAGGCCGACGGCGATCAGGGTGCGGCCTGCCCAGCCATCCGGCTTGAACTCGAAGATGTCGGGACCGTCGACCGGATTGAAGGCGTAGGTCGGCAGGTTGATCAGCGCCAGCACCATCACGATCGCGATGCCGGCCGCAATGCTCCAGCGCAGCAGCGGGCGCGCCGGCGCGTCGCGCCGGTGCAGCGTGGCCCCGGCAATCAGCCACAACAGCGGCAGTGCAAAGCTGTAGTAGCGCATGTGCAGGCGCCAGCCTTCGTCCGGTGCCGCGCCCGGGTTGACCAGCGAGGCGGTGAACAGGAACGTCACGCAGACCGTGGCGCCCAGCACCAGCAGTGCCCAGACCTGCAGCAGCTCGGGCTTGCCGGTGCGCGCACGCAGTGGGCGGCGCAGCAGCGAATGCAGCAACACCGCCAGCGGCAGCGGAATCAGCATCGCCAGCACCATCAGGTGCCCGAACGCACTCACCAGCGCCGGCCCGAGCGTGTTGGCCAGCGTGCGGTTGCCGGCGGAATTGGCGTTGGACTGGTAGAAGCTGCCCAGCAGTTGCAGGCCGTTCGGGCCGGCCAGCAGCCAGCCGATGCCGAACTTGAGCGCGGCGGCCGTGCCCAGGGTCAGCGCAATCGAGCCCAGTGCCGGCAGCATCCAGCGCCCGCTGTGGCTCAGGGCCCAGCGCGCGTAGAACATGAACAGCACCAGCGGCGGCACCAGGAACAGCGCGTGGACCTTCACCAGCGAGAGCAGGCCGAGCACCGTGCCAAGCGCCAGGCTCCAGCGCACCGGATGCCAGTGGCTGCGCGTCAGCGCGACCCAGCTGAGCACGCAGAAACCGAAGTAGTACGCGGTCTCCGGCATGAAATAGGTGGTGTACAGGTTCAGTGGCGCGAGCGTCGCGGCCACCGCGATGCCGAGTGCCACGCCGCGCGTCGCGACCTGGCGCGCGATCGCGTACAGGAATGGCGCCGCGGCCACCATGAAGGCCACGTTGGCCAGGTGGATGCAGTCATAGAAGCGGGTCCCGCAGGCATTGCTGCCGCGCGCCAGCCACAGGTACAGGTAAGACGGCAGGATCGAGTCGCCCAGGTCCTGCAGGCGCGAGAGGCGGCTGTAATACCATTCGTCGGCCATGATCTGTGGCTGCGTGCCCCAGGTGCGCAGCACCAGGTAGGCAGCGATTGCCGTGAACAGCGCCACGGCAATGACCCGCATGCGGTCCGGCGCTGCGGGTTGGAGTGGGGACGGGGAACTCATTTGAAGATCCAGTATTTGCCGAGAAGGTAGCTGTTGATGGCAGTGATCGGCAGCGCGACGAGTTTGCCGGCCAGCGGCATATCCACCAGCGCCTGGGCCAGCGTCACCAGGCCCAGCGTGAACGCATAGTTGATGACGACGACACACAGGTAGCGGCCGAAGCGCGTTGGCGAGGCCGCCGTGTCGAAGGTCACGCGGCTATGCCAGGTGTAGTTCACGAACAGGCCCGACAGGAAGCCGATCGTCGTCGCGGCGGTCAGGTGCACGTTGTTGTAGAGCAGCAGTTGCAGGACGCCGATGTCGATCGACGCCGCAAGCACGCCCCCCACCAGGAACAGCAGGAACTGGCGTGAACGGATGGCGAGGTTGATGAGGCTGGAGAGCATGTGCCTCATCGCTGGACGCGAAAACGCGTTTTCTTGTGCAACGGCCGGCGCGGCACCGCGGCAATGTCGTAGGCCAGGAACGCCAGGATCAGCTGTACGCCCATGATGACCGGCAGCGCAGCGAGCATCACGGTGCCGGCAGGTGCGGCAACGTCGTGCTGCGCGCCGTCGATCCAGTGCGCCACCCCGAACACGGTGCCGAACGTCAGCAGCAGCACGCCCAGCGGCAACTCGATCGAGGCCAGCGACATATTGCGCAGGTAGTAGTTGTAGAACAGGCGCTTGAAGAAATTGCGCACGTGCTTGGCAGCGAATTCGGTGACGATGCGCGAGATCTTCAGGTTGCTCACTTCGTCGCCATAGACGGCATCCATCGGCACATCCACCACCACGGCGCCCAGTGTGTTCAGGCGAAACAGCATGTCGGTTTCGAAGAAGTAGCGCTGGCTGATCTTGTCGAACGGCAGGAAGCGCGCGGCGTCGGCGTGGATCGCGGTAAAGCCGTTGGTCGGATCGAACAGGTCCCAGTAGCCGGACGACAGCTTGGTCAGCAGCGACAGCATCGCATTGCCGAACAGGCGCATCGGCGGCATCGAACGGATCTGCTCCAGGTTGAAGAAGCGGTTGCCCTTGGTGTAGTCGGCTTCGCCGGACAGGATCGGCGCCACGAATGCCGGAATCAGGCTGGCGTCCATCTGGCCGTCGCCATCGACCTTGACGATGACGGTGGCGCCATCGAGGATGGCGGCGCGGTAGCCGCTCATCACGGCGCCGCCCACGCCCTGGTTCTCTGCGTGCTCGATCACGGTGACGCGCGGGTCGGTGCAGTTGGCGCGCACGAACGCGCCGCTGGCGTCGGGGCACTTGTCATCGACGACGTACACGCGGGCGACCTCGGGGCCGATGCCCGCGATGACACCCAGGATATGTCGCGTGACGCGGTAGCTGGGGATCACGACGGCGATCGTCGCAGCGGGCCGGGTGGGCCCGGCTTGGCTGCTGGCAGCGGCATCCAGGGTGGAAGTCATTGGGTGGTTCATGGTTGGGTTGCAGGCTGGGCGCGCACGCTGATTTCACGCAGGAAGAAAGCGAGCTGGCGCGGGTCGGATGCGCTTGGCGAGCGCGGCTGTTCATGGTCGAATTCGAGCGTCAGCGTGTCAGTGCCGGCAGCAACCGCTGCCGGTGGCAGCACGAGTGCACCCTCGCGGTCGAACTGGTGCCAGCCCAGGTCGACACCGTTGGCGGTCAGGCGGGTGCGGCCCTGCGCCTCGAGGTAGGCGCCGCTGATCAAAATCTGTTGTGGTGCGAGCGTGTCCAGGTGCAGCACGACGCGCGAGCGCGCGCCATCCGACCAGACACCGTTCCAGCCCGGGCCGTTGGCCTCGGGCGTGCTCCAGCCGGCGCCCAGTTCGACCTGCCTGCGATCGATGAACGCATCGTGCTGGAAGCTGCGCTGGACCAGCGTGCCGGCCATGCAGCGCACCGGCGCGTCGACGTAGCGCCAGCCGCGCGTGCTGTCCGTGAAGTGGTTGTCGGGCGCGAGCGTGGCGCCGGCGCCGCAGACGGCAGCGTCCAGCCCCGGATTGGCCACGTTCACCAGCGTCTTGACCGGCTGGCCATCGACGCGCCAGGTGTAGACCTGGTCGGGGCGGATGTAGTTGTCATGATGGGCACTGCGCTCGCCGAAGATTTCCGGCTCCGGATGGTAGAGGCCGGGCGCATGGGCCAGCACCAGGCGCGCCAGCGGGCTGAAGGTCGTGTACTGGTAACTGGCGGCGTGGTCCATGGCCAGTGCCTGCACCAGCGCCACACCGATGACCAGTGTCACCGGCAAGGCGCGGCCGCGCAGCATGAACAGCAGCACGAACAGCAGTGGCATCGAGGCCCAGAATGCGTAGCGCATCATGCCCGCCGCGTCCGAGTTCCAGTTCAGCACGGCCAGCGCCGGCACGGCCAGGGCCAGCGTGAACAGCAGCGCGCAGGCAGCCACCATCAGTGCTTGGCGGCGCGCGCCGGCGCGCATGACGGCGCTCCAGACCAGCACGGCGAGCAGCAGCCCCGGCAGGCCGATCGCCATGCCCTGATTCAGGTCAAAGAAGAACGAGAGCAGGCGCTCGGCGCCCACCAGTGTCGGGTCAGAGAACTTGCGCGCGATGATGTTCGGCACGCCGTACTGATAAAAATTGAACAGTACCGGCACGCTGAACACGGCCACGCCAGCGGCCAGGGCGGCGATGTTGCGCCGGGTGGCGAGCAGGCGCAGGTTGGCGGCCAGCCCGGCGCCGCGCTGCCAGTCCATGCACAGCTTGAGCAGCGGTGCGAACCCGAAGAAGAACAGGATGGTGGGATTCTGCCAGCTGGCCAGCCCGGCCAGCATGGCCCCGCGCAGCGGCGCATTGGCGGTGAAGTACAGCAGGCCGGCCAGCAGCAGGGCGGCGCTGACGCATTCGGGGCTCGACCAGCGCCAGTACAGCATGCCGCCGCACAGCATGAAGAGCGCCAGACCGGCCCAGGCCCGCGCTTCCGACCTGAAGAAGTGGCGCAGCGCCAGTCCCAGCACGAACAGGGCGGCCAGGTTGACCGCCACGAATGCCTGGAACGGTGGCGCGCCAATCAGGTCGAGCACCTTGTACGGCACGGCTGCCAGCAGCGAGTAGCCAAAGAAGTGGACCGGATAGACGTCGCCGTGCTTGCCACGCGTGAATGCGGCGTACAGGTTGGCGTCGCCGGCGCGCATGCCACGTTCGAGTTCGTCGAACGGCGCGCGGTAGGCATCTCCCAGCAAGGCGCGCGTGCGGGCGATGTCATCGAGACGGATGTCCGGCGTGCCATGGGTGGCGATGGCCACGGTGCCGACCGTGTATTCCACGCTGTCGCCACGGAACGCCGTTGGCCTGAGCGCCACCAGCATCAGCATCAGCAGGGCCAGCAGCAGGGGAAAACGCCAGGCGGTGGCGGACAGCGCGTCGGTCTTGATCATGACAAATTAAAGGGAGGCGAGCGTTGCAAGCAGCAGGCACAGCACGATCACGATCAGGCTAACCTTGTCCTTGCTGACATACAGCACCGGGTCTTCATTGACCTGGCCGCGGAAGGCCAGCACCCACAGCCGGCCAAGCCAGAACACGAGCAGCGGCAGGATGCCGGCCAGCCATGCGGGCGTGCGGTACTGGTCGAGAACGTTCGCGGAATTGAAATACAGCATGAACACGAGCACCGACACGAAGGCCGTGTTCACGCCCATGATCCCGATCGGCGTCTTGTCGGCGGTGGTGTAGCCGCGGCCGCGCGTCTTTTCCTTGCCGTCCCGGTGCAGGTTGAACAGCTCGCTATGGCGCTTGAGCAGGGCCAGGCTCAGGAAGATGAAGAACGAGAACGACAGCAGCCAGAACGACGGCGCGATTTCGGTCGCGGCGCTGCCGCCCAGCACGCGCAGGCTGTACAGGATGGCCAGCGTGACGATGTCGACCATCAGCAGGCGCTTGAGGTAGATGGAATACGCCACGGTGCTGGCGAAATACAGCATGACGACCATCAGTAGCAGGGGGCTGTACCAGAGGCAGAGACCGAGCGCAGCCAGTGCCAGCAGGGGACTGGCGGCCAGCGCCAGCGGCAGCGGCAGGGCGCCGGACGCGATCGGGCGCTTGTGCTTGGTCGGATGCACGCGGTCATCCTGGGCGTCGAGCGCGTCGTTGAGCAGATACGCGCTCGAGGCGCACAGCGAGAAGGCGAGGAACGCCACGAGCGAAGCCTGCAGTGTCCACAGGTCGAGCTGGTGGCCGGCCAGCATCGGCACGAACACTAGCATGTTCTTGAGCCACTGGCGCGGGCGCATGGCCTTGAGCAGGGCGCCTGCCGCACCGCCGCGCACGCTGCCCGAATGGGTCGTGTCGCGACCGTCCGACAGGCGGAACGGTTTGCGCGTGACCGACACCGCATTCTCGCAGGTCAGCCACACCGCCAGATCGGCGCGCGAGTTGCCGACGTAGTCGTAGCCACGTTCGCCAAACAGCGCGCACAGCTGGCGCGCCTTGTTGTGCGAGGTCAGGTTCACGCCGTTCTCGGTGCCCAGCACCTGGTCGAACAGCCCGAGGTGCGCCGCGATCTGCTCGGCGAAACGGCGCTGCGTACCGGTGGCCAGCACCACCATCCGGCCTTCGGCGCGCGCGCGCGCGATCAGGTCCAGCACGGTCTTGTCGTAGGGCAGGGCGGCGGGATCCAGCTCGACCTCATTGGCGAGCCGCTCCTTGAAGCCGGCTTTGCCCAGGAACAGCCAGAACGGCAATTGCCAGATGCGCAGGAAATTTTTCTTCAAGAACACGACGATCGATTCCCACAACATGTCGGAATGGATCAGGGTACCGTCCAGGTCGATGACCAGCGGACGCGGCGCCCCGTTGGTCGAGGGTGGTTGTTCACGCATCGTGCGCTCCCGGCGATTGCGCGTTGCCCGGCAGGGTGCGGTACCAGCGGTGGCGGATCAGGTTACCCACGGCCTGGAGCGCGCTCTGGTCCCAGGTCAGCCACGGCATGCCGGTCGAGGCCGGCGCCTGGCCGGTGCGGTGCAGCGCGAGCCAGGCGTCGATCGCAGCAGCCATGTCGGCCGGTTCGCGGCCATCGAAATAATGGGCATGCGTGCCGGCCACTTCGCGGAATACCGGCAGGCTGCGCGCAATGATCGGAATACCGTGCTGGGCCGCCTCGATCAGTGGCAGGCCGAAACCCTCGCCTTCGGATGGCGCGAGCAGGGCGGCCGCGCCGGTATAGAGCTTGAGCAGCATTTCGTCCGAGATGCCGGCCAGCCAGAACAGGCGCTTGCCCAGTTCGGGGTGGTTTTTCATGCGCTCGGCGACGGTCTCGACCATCCAGCCCTGTTTGCCGACGACGACCAGGTTGACATCGATGCCGCGTTCCCACAGCAGTTCGAATGCGGCCAGCGTCTGGGCATGGCCCTTGCGCGGCTCGACCGTGCCAACGACCAGGAAGCTCGGGCGCTGCGCCAGCGCGTTCAGTACCACGGGTGCATCCGGCGGCAGGCCGACGCTCGGGGCGCTGGCATTGATGTCGGCGCCCAGGTGGAACCAGCCCAGCTGCAGCGGCAAGTCGCGCTGCAGCCCCTGCTGCTCGAACCACGTGGCCAGCTCGTCGGCGACGGCGCGCGAAATGCACAGCACGCCATCGGACACCTTGTGCACGGTGCGCAGGAAGTCGCCGAAGCCCTGGTCGGTCCCGAACGGGAACACTTCGGGCCGCAGCATCGGCAGCAGGTCGTACATGCAGAAGTAAATCTCGACACCGCGGTCGCGCATCGACAGCAGCAGCTGCTCGTTCTGCGCCACGCCGCTCAGGAACAGATCGAGGCCGAAGAAGACGTCGCCCGGCTGGAAGTCGACCGGTGAATCTTCCAGGACCAGCGCGGTTTCTCCCACCATGCCCATGCCGAAGCGGTGCGCGTAATGGTAGGGGCGGTTGCCGCCCGTGGTGAACACCGGCTCGACCCGGAAGCCCGCTGGCGGCGTGGCCACGAGCGACAGCAGGATACTGCGCACCACGCGCTGGATGCCGGTCTTGAGGTCGGACTGCACCAGGGCCGACACATCCACCAGCAACTGGCGCGTTGGCAGCAAGGGACGGTTGAAGGCGATCGCCTCGGCCAGCACCGGCAACTGCGCCGGCGGGCACTGCGCGGCGGCAGCGCCGATCAGCGCGCGGTAACCGGCATGGGCGCCGCGCTGTGCGAAGTGTTCGATCGCTTCCATGCAGACACGGCCGGCGTGGGCCGGCGCGTGATCGCGCTCGACATACGCCAGCGCGCGTGCGCCCAGTGATGTGCGCAGGACCGGATCGCCATACAGGCGGCCCAGCGCGCCCGCCAGTTCGGCCACCGTGAAGGCGTCCGGCAGCATCAGCACCAGGTCGTTCGGGATCGAGGCGGTCGAGCCGTGCGCATTGACGATCGTGGCGGCGCCATACAGCATGGTGTCGAGCACCGATGCCGACGTCTCGCCGCGCGAGGCGCCGCGCAGCTGCACGGCGGTGTCGCAGCCGACCGCATAGTCGGCATACGTGGCGGCGTCGGTGAAGCCCGTGATCGTGATGCGCGAGGCGGCGGCGCTGGCACGGATCTTCTTCTGCAGGTCGGCGCCGTAGCGCCCCGCATCGTTCTGGCCCACGAACACCAGGCGGCAATGGGGATCGGCCGCCAGCGGCGACGCAAGGAAGGCATCCAGCAGTTCGTCGTTGAGCTTGGTCTGGCCCAGCATGCCGAACGTGCAGACGACGTAGTCAGTCTCGCGCAGGCCGAGGCGCGCGCGGGCAGCGGCGCGCGCCGCCGGCGTGGTGGCGCCGTCCGGCTTGCCGCGCAACAGCGGCACGCTGCGCCAGTCGCTGGCGGCGCCGGGGCCGTACCAGTCGGCCGCGAGCTGCTGCGGAAACGCCGAGTGCACGATGATGCCGGTCGCGTGATTGAGCACGCCGCGGTTGGCCGGGTACTTCCAGACCGCGCGATTGCGCCCGGCCTGGCGGTGCCCGATCAGGCCCGTGTAACCGTGCGATTCGTACAGCGCGCGCAGGAAGCCTTGTGGCAGCACGCGGTCGTGCTCGAGATAATCGAGCACGTTCGACAGGTAGAAGTCGTGCAGCACGACGATGCCCGGCACCTCGCGCAGCAACTCGAACATGTGGCTGTGCACCGGCGAATTGCCGAAGTGGTACAGCACGCGCTGGAACTCGTGCGCATGGGCGCGGAACCACGCCACGCTGCGTTGCGGGAACGGGGCCAGGCGCGCGTCCTGCACCGGGTCCTGGTCGACGATCAGGTCGATGTCATACCAGGCGGCCAGTTCGGGCACCAGTTCGGCGCTGTAGTCGGCGATGCCGGATTTTTGTGGCGGCAGCGGCGAGATGTAGGCCAGGCGCGGGCGCGTGGCCGGCGGGGCGGCATCGGAGCGACCGGCTGCGGCTGCGGCTGCGGCCTGCAGCTTGTCCAGCAGCAGCGCGGCATCCTCGCCTGCCATCGTGACCACCGGGACATCGCCCGCGATGGTGGCGGGGGCAGCACCGGCCGTGACCAGCACGACGTCGGGCAGCAGGCTGCCCAGCGCATGGCTGCGCAGCAGGGGGCGCAGGCCGGCATCGGGCAGCAGCGCAAACGGGCGCAGGCGGGCGCGTGGCACCACGCCGTCGAAGGCCAGGCGCAGGTGGTCGCTCGCGCCGGGTTCGCTTGCCGGCACGGCCAGCCAGACGTCGTGGCCGGCAGCCAGGTGCGCGAGGTCGCGCGTGAGCGCCAGGGTGGCCGGCGACACCGGGCCGTTCAGGAAATCGATGACGATGCGCATGGGTTTAACTATCTGCCTGCTGGTTGCCGCGGGCGCGCTGCAGGTCGGCCAGGACCGCGCGGGCCGAGAGCGGCAAGCCCTTGAGTTCTTCGGGTACCTCGATGCCGGCCGGCGCTTGTTGCGGCGGATCGAGCTTGATGGTGGCGATCGAGGCCGAGACGCGCTCGCCCAGCGCCGGATGGCGGCGCAGCACCGGGATGATCGCGCGCCGTATGCGTTCGTTGGCGGTGATGCGGTTGACGAGCTTGCGCATCAGGTGCGGACGGCGCAGCGCATGCATGACCGAACCGAGCTGGCGCAGCGGCCGGGTGACGCGCCACGAGGTGCTGGCCATGGTCGCCTTGAGGCGCTCGTCCAGGCCGCGTGCCCAGTCGCCCATCTGGCGCGCCGTTTCGTGCAGGTGCGCCAGCTGCTCGCGCAGCTGGACGATCTGTTCGTCGGCGTGCTGCTTTTCTTCTTCCAGCCGCACGCGCTGGGTCTCGGCGCGTTCGGCACGCGCTGCTTCGTGCGCACTGGTCGCGTGCGCGGCGCGCAGCGCGGTGTCGATCTCGACCAGGCGCGCCTCGGCCTGGCGCGCAGCGTCGCTGGCGGCCGCGTCGAGGTCCTTCAGGCGCGTGTCGAGCGACTTGACCTGGTCCCAGGCCTTGTCGAGGTGGTGCGAGATGTAGTCGTCGAACACGTTCGGGCCGATGCCGAAGTGTGCCATCAGTTCGGGATGTTCGTCGGCGACGTACCAGCGGTTCAGGCCATCGAACCAGACGAAACGATAGCCCCGCGTGCTGACCATGTGTTCCCAGCTCGCGTGGTTGGTTTCGCGGCTGCCCGGCAGCGTGGCCTCGATCACCAGCACCCACGGGCGCCAGCGCGCGAAGTCCATGCCTTCCAGGACTGCGCCCTCGAAGCCTTCGACGTCGATCTTCAAAAAGTGGATCTCGCCCTGCACATGCTCGGCGCAGACCGAGGCCAGCGTGCGCACCGGCACGGTCAGCTCGGCGATGCTGTGGCCGTCGGCGCGGTGCATTTCGGCCACCGCCTGGTCGGGAGAAGCCCAGCCGCGCACGTCGGGCACGTCGTACAGGGTCAGTTCGCCATCCGTGGCGCCGGCCGCAATCGCCAGGTTGATGTCGCGCGGGCGCTGGAGTTCGAACTCGTGGTGGAACGCGGGCAGCGGCTCGATGCTGATGCCGCGCCAGCCGCGTTCGTAGAATGCCTTGGTGACCGAGTGCTCGACCGGATCGTTGGCGCCCACGTCGATGTAGAAGCCGTTGGCAACGTGGCCCAGGGCGCGCCACAGCAGCACGTCCTCGGCGTTCTGGGAATAGGAAACGAAAGTCATGTGCGTTGGATGTCGATGACCGGGTCGAGCCAGGCCGAACCTTCGAAATGGGGACGGCGCATGTTCATCACGGTGAACACCAGTGCCAGGTCGCGCCATTCATAATTGTTGACGAGATGGGTGTCGGTACTGACGATCGCGGTGGCGACCGAATACGTGCCCGGACCCAGATTCATCGGGAATGCGAAGCGGTACACGACCTCTTCGCCGGCCGCCACGTCGTCCAGCGGCAGCTGCTTCAAATGCGTATTGGTGCCGAACATCGGCTGGCCCAGGCGGTCCTTGATCATGTAGCCCAGCACCATGCGCGGGATCGGCGCATTGACCCTGACCCGCACCTCGAGCGTCACTGCGCTGCCCACGTCGACCACTTCGACGCGCGCGCCGGCCTCGTCGAGCAGCGCGATGTCGGCCACGACCGCCTCGCCGGTGCCCGACACGGTCTGCACCTTGCCGTCATCCGTCTCGGCCAGGCGCACGGTGCCGTTTTCACGTTCGGCGATCAGGGCATTGTAGTAATCCATGATCTCTTCGGGCCGGCCTTCCTTGGCCAGGCGCCCGCCGTCGAGCAGGATGGCGCGGTCGCACACCGACTGGATCGCCTGCTTGTCGTGCGAGACCAGCAGCAGTGTCGTGCCTTCCTTGCGGAACTGGCGGATGCGGTCGAAACTCTTGTGCTGGAAGTAGGCGTCGCCCACCGACAGCGCTTCGTCGACGATCAAAATATCGGGCCGGCGCGCGGTGGCGACCGAGAACGCAACCCGCATCTGCATGCCGCTCGAATACACGCGCACCGGCTGGTCCATGTAGTCGCCGATGTCGGCAAAGGCTTCGATCTGCGGCATCAGCGCATTGAGTTCATCGACCGTCATGCCCAGCAGCTGGCCGGCCATGTAGGCGTTCTGGCGCCCGGTGAAATCAGGGTGGAAGCCCATGCCCAGTTCGAGCAGGGCGGCCACGCTGCCCTGCATCCAGACGTTGCCGGTGGTGGGCTGGGTGGTGCCGGTGATCAGCTTGAGCAGCGTGCTCTTGCCGGCGCCGTTGATGCCGATCAGGCCCACGGCTTCGCCGGGCGAAACCTGGAAGCTGATGTCGCGCAGCACCCATTTGAGGCTGTGGCGCTGGCGTGCGAACGGCAACATCCATTCGGCCAGGCGCGACCAGCGGGTCGGGTATTTTTTGTAGGCCTTGCCCAGGCCGGAGACAGTAATCGCGCCCATCAGAGTTCATCCACCATTTCGCCGGAGCGCTTGCGGAACAGGTGCATGCCCAGCACGCACAGCAGCAGTGCCAGCACGGCCGGCAGCAGCAGGCGGTCCCACTGCGGCAGCGTGCCTTCGACCAGGATCGCCTGGTAGGACTGGATGATCGGGGCCATCGGGTTGTAGTCCAGCAGCGGCCGGATATTGGGCGGCAGGATTGAGGCCGGGTAGACGATCGGCGTGAGCCAGAACCAGAACTGCATCGCGATCGTGACGAACTGGCCGACGTCGCGGAAGAACACGTTCAGCACGCCCGTGACCATCGCCAGGCCGATCGCCAGCAGGACCTGCAGCACCAGCAGCGGCACGATGGCCAGGTACACGACGCCGGGGAAATTGCCCGAGACGATCAGGAAAACCGTGAACAAACCGAAGATGATGCCGAAATTGACCAGCGAATTCAGGACCACGATCACCGGCAGGCAGATGCGGGGGAAACTGATCTTCTTGAGCAGGTTGGCCTGTTCCAGGAACATGCCCTGGCCGCGCGCGACGATCTCGGCGAACAGGCCCCAGGTCAGGATGCCGGCGCACAGGTAGATCGAATAGGCGGCGCTCGAATCGCTGCCGGGCAGCTTGGCGCGCATCACTTCGGAGAAGATCACCGTGTAGACCAGGATCATGGCCAGCGGGCTGAGCACCGACCAGACGGCGCCGAGCATGGCATTGGTGTATTTCGACTGGAATTCGCGTTTGACGCTGCCCAGCACGAAACCACGGTACGCCCACAGGCCGCGCAGCATCAGTGGGGAAATCATCGTGTGGAGGTCGCGTCGGAGCGCGCCAGGCAGGTAGGCGGCAGGGAGATTTTCATAGTCGTGCAGAATCGTTAACAGCGGAATTATACTCCACGGTCCCGCACACATATTGTTCAATTGTAACGACGTGTCACCCGTGCGGACACGCCAGAAGCGCTGCCGCCGCAGGGGCGGCAGCGCTCACAGCCCCTGTGACAGACGCAGTAATGCAGCAGGATCGAGGATCACCAGCCGGTTGGTGTCTTTTTGCACCACGCCCTGCTGGACCAGTGTCAGCAGCGCCCGGGTAACGGTCTCGCGGCTGGTATTGATCATGTTGGCGATGTCCTGGTGGGTGGGCAGGTTTTCCACGATGCGCTGGCCGTCCTTGCCCTCGATCTGGGGCATCAGGGCGATGTAGGTGAAGATCCGGCGCGACGTGTTGTTAATACTGAGCAGGGCGCGGAATTCGGAGTCGCGCTGGATTTTCTGGGCCAGGTGGCCGAGCATCTTGCGCGCCACCGAGGGCGAGTGCGAAAACAGGTGCAGCGCGGTAGAGGCCGGCAAGAACGCGACCAGCACCTCCGACGTGGCCACCACTGAGGCCGAACGGGTCGAGCCATTGATCAGCGCGATTTCGCCGAAGAAGTCGCCCGCCGCCAGCATGCGCAGCCCGATGGCGCGGCCGTCCTCGGTGACATCGATCACCTGCAACTGGCCGGAGAGCAGGAACAGCAGGGCGTCTGCGCTGCCGCCCTTGTGCAGCACCACGGTGCGCTTGGGGAAGTGGCGATAGCGCAGTTCGGACTTCACCTGGGCCAGTTCGTCCTCGGTGAGATCGGCAAACAGGGGAATTTTGCGCAGGTGAACCTGCAGCTTCTGCTCGTGCAGGACCGGCGCCGCATCGGGTGCGTCGTCGGGGCCTGGCACGGGTTTGGCAGTGGAGCTCATCGATCGTGTCATCTCGTAAAAGGCATGGCCGGATCAGTACCGGACGGTGATCGCCACGACCAGCGCCGCGGCGGCGATGCCGGCCGCGTTGGCCGCCATGTCGCGCCAGCAAAAGCGACGGTCCGGCACCAGTGCTTGCAGGCATTCGATCAGCCAGCCGCTGATCAGCAGGGCCACCAGCCAGCATACGCTTTCCACGACGCCGTCGGCCAGGCGCAGTGCCAGCACGGTCAGCAAGGCATACGCCGAAAAATGCAGGAACTTGTCGTTAGGTAGTGGCGGCAGCCAACGGTTCGGCACCAGACAACCGATGCACACGCCCGTGGCGGCGCAGACAAACAAAATACCTTCGAGCCCCATCCTGCCGACAACCTGTGAATTCAGAAAGGGCGATTGTAACGTCTACCCCCTGGAAGCCGGAAAAATTCGGCGCTCCCTAGGGATAGAGCCACTGCCAGCTGAGCTGCACCTGCCGGTTATTGTATTGGAAGATGGAAATGTTTTCGCGGTTGCGCACGGCGCGTGCCTCGAGCACGAGGTTCTGGCGCGGGCCGATCTTGTAGCTGAGCGAGGCGCGCAGCACCTCGGTACGCTGGGCCCGCACCTGGTCGATCAGCAGCTCGGGTGAGTACGCGTTGGCGCTGTCCCAGCGCTGGCGCGTGTAGGCAAGTTCGCCAACGGTATCCCAGCCAAGTGGCTTGCGCAGGTTCAGGCTCAGGTAATGGCCATGGCGATTCCCGCCGGGCCGGTCGGCGCGTGCGCGGTCGTTGAGCAGGGCAAAGGTGGCGTTGGTGCTGAACGAGCCCGTCTGGTGGCTGAGCAGGGCGCGTAATTCGACCATGTCCGAGTTGAAGGTCGGCAGCGTGGCGTAGTCGGTGTAGGTGGCCGCGCCGATCAGGTGCAGCTGGGTGCGTGGCGGCAGCGGCAGCGGCGGCGTCACCCGCAGCTGCGCCTGGGCCTGGCGCTGGTACAGGTGGGAGCCCATGCCCGACAGGCCCAGCGAGCCGGTGGTGCGTACCAGCCACTGGCCGAAGCGCCATGGCGATTCGATGCCGGCGTACAGCGAAGCCGTGTCGTAGGCGTGCAGGCCGTCGTAGCGCCGGCCCTGGACCTGGACAAATCCTAGCGTGCCGTTGGCAGTGATATCGCGCACGTAGTCGGCGCTCACTTGCGTGTACTGGTCGCGCTTGGGCAGGAAGTCGGCGAGCAGGGGCAGTTCGACCGAGCCATCGGGCCCCTCGACAATGAAGGAAGAATTGCTGGCGCCCTGGTTGACGTTGTCGTCGATGCCGCGCGTGAGGCTGACAGCGCCCGAGCTGACCGGGGTCCAGGCGGCGCAGCCGGTGTCGCGCGCCTCGGCGATGAGTTCGAGGATTTCGCGCGCGGGATCGAAGCGCGTCTCGACATTGGCGAACAGGCGTTCGGCCTCGTCGGCCTGGCCCAGGCTGCACTGGATCAGCGCCAGGTCGAGCCAGGCGCCGGCGTGCTGCGGTACCAGCTCGACCAGGCGCGACATCTGCTTCGAGGCATCGTTCTTGCGGCCCTCGTTCAGCGATTGCAGGGCTTGCTGGTAGAGCTGCTCCTGTGGCGTGCTGGCGGGCGCCGGCGCATCCGCCTGGGCCAGCGCCCGGCCAGGCGCAAGCAGCAGGAGCAGGGGCAGCATGGCAAACGTGCGTGCAGCGCTCATGCGTTGCCCCGCGCGGCATTGTCGCCAACCGGCGTCATGCCGGTGTCCGATTCGTTCATATCGAGTGTAAACAATGGGGTTGCCCGCTCCTTGCCACGCAGCAGGCGTTCGCCCAGGGCAATGAAGCGGTGGCGCTGGCTACGGTCGATCGTGCCTGGCCCGATGATGATGTCATGTGAAAAGTCGCGCGCCACTTGCTCGAGGCGCGCTGCGGTATTGACGCTGTCGCCGACCGCCGTATAGATGCTGCGAAATGACGTGCCGAAGTCGCCCGCCATCGCGGTGCCGCTTTCGACGCCGATCCGTACACGCAGCGGCAGATGGCCCTGGCGGACACGCTCGGCGCTCAGCGCGGCCACGCGCCGGGTCATCCCGCGCGCCGCATCGAGGGCCAGGTCGGCGTGCTGCGCCAGTGGCAGGGGGGCGCCCCAGAAGGCCATCATGCCATCGCCAGTGTATTTATCCAGCGTGCCCTGGTGGGCGATGACTTCGCCGGTCAGGCAATCGAGGAAGTCGCGCGTGAGTTTCGCCGCCTCTTCGACGGGCAGGGTTTCCACCTGCGTCGTGTAGCCCTCCATGTCGGCCACCAGCGTGGTGACGTCACAGCGGCGCGGCCGCAGCGGATCGGTTTCTTCGCTACGCAGCAATTGTTCGACCACGGCTGGCGCGACATACTGGCGCAGCGTCTGCAGCAGGTGACGCGAGCGGCGCTGGGCCTGGTGCCACTGATACGGCACGGCCACTGTCAGCAGGAACAGGTTGGCCGCGAGCGGGCCGGCCGGCGCGAAATCGGGATCGTGCGGCGCCAGCAGGTAGGCCACGGTCAGCCACAGCACCGAACTCATGCCCAGCAAGGCCACGCCGGCAGCGGCCGACAGGCGCGGAAAGGCGAGCGTGCACATGAGCGTCGAGACCAGCGCAAACAGGCAGGCGATCAACTGGCCGGGCCAGGGGGCAGGCTGGAGGTTGGCCTGCCGGTCGAGCAGCGCCGACAGGATCGTGGCCTGCACGCCCAGGCCCGGCCGGTTGGCCGCCAGCGGCGTGGAAACCCGGTCGCCCATGCCGAGCGACGATGAGCCGACCAGTACCAGCCGGTTGCTGGCGCTGACGGGCGTAATGCGCTGGCCCAGGATGTCGGCGGCGCTGACCACGGTGTAGGCGCTCCAGTCACGGCGATAGGGAATTCGCATCAGGCCGGTATCGGCGACGGCCAGCGGCGGCTGGCCGCTGCAGCAATTGAGCAGTGCCAGCGCCAGCGTGGGGTAATGCTGGCCGCCGAACCGGGTAACCAGTGGAATGCGGCGCAGGGCACCATCGGGATCGGGAATGAAGCCGATCGCGCCGATATGGGGAGCTGCCGCCAGTGCCGCGTAATTGCCGAGGTAACCGGTGGCAGGCACGCCATCCTGGTAGACATCGCTGGCGCCGCCAAGTTCGCCGTCGCGTATCGGTTGCGGGCGGTTGCCGGCGAAGTCGAAGTCGAAGGCCTGGGCCGGCACCAGCGGGCCATGGGCCGCCAGCATGGCCAGGCGCGCGTCGCCCGCAGCGCCGGTGGGCGAGGGCAGCAGGATGTCGAGCGCCACCCCGCGCGCCGAATAACGGGTGAGCAGGATCTCCACCAGGTCGGCCAGGCGCTCGCGTGGCCAGGGCCATGGGCCCAGTTCGCTCAGTGCGGCTTCGTCGATATCGACGACCAGGATGCGCGGGTCGGGTTCCTGGCTGACCTGCAGGCGCAGGAAACTGTCGCGCAGCCATTCGTTGGGCAGGAACGACACCTGGTTGAGAACGACCCGCATCCACCTGGTGTCGCCAAAAGACAACGGCGCCATGGCCGCATATTGCGACCAGACGGCCACCGCAAAGGCCAGCGAGGCGATGATCCAGCGACCACGGGGTCGTGCTTGGGTTTCAGGTTGCGCCACGCGCTGCTCGTTCCAGGTGTACCGACATGAAGAAGACCACAAGTATATCGTTTGAGTTTCTTGATTGCATTGTTTTTTTGGAAATATGCAACACAGTTATGGCGATATTCGGGTAGCGCCTTTGGGATAGAATGTGACGGTCGTCACTGTTGGGTTGCTGGACGGCAGGCTACAGTGGCGGAAAAGGGGTTTAACTTGCACAAACTATTGATCAGCGCAACGCTCGCCTGCGCATCGTATTCGGTCCAGGCAGCAGAGGCAGGCAAGATCATCTTCGTCGCCGGCGTCGCCCAGGCGGGCGAGCGCGCTGCAGTCCAGGGCGCCGCGGTGGAAGAGGGGCAGATGCTTAGCACCGGCGCCGACGGCTACCTGTATGTCAAGACCGCCGACAACGGCCTGTTCATCCTGCGCCCGCAGACGCGCGCGCGCATCGTTGCCTACCATATCGACCAGCAGAATCCGGCCAATACCCGGGTCAAGTTCGAGCTGCTCAGCGGCACGGCGCGCAGCCGGTCGGGCGACGCGGTCAAGCACGCGCGCCAGAACTTCCGGTTCAACACGCCGGTTGCAGCGATCGGCGTGCGCGGCACCGACTTCACGGTGGTGACCGACAACGACACGTCGCGCGTGTCGGTATTCTCGGGCGGTGTCGTGGTCAGCGGTTTCGCCGGTGCTTGCCGGCCCGATGGTGGCGGGCCATGCGAAGGCGCGGCCAGCCGCGAACTGAGCGCCGCCCAGCGTGGTCAATTGCTGCAGGTCAAGCGTGGCCAGGCCGCGCCACAGGTGATCGAGGGTGGCGCAGGCGCGCCCGATCAGG
>Ga0308158_10001889_pt1 | contig 20864 bp, 18 predicted proteins | sample PhyBR2_FD_201038 | JGI IMG/M metagenome (GOLD analysis project Ga0308158, IMG submission 201038) | Phyllosphere microbial communities from UC Gill Tract Community Farm, Albany, California, United States - DLSLB.R2 | ecosystem: Host-associated > Plants > Phyllosphere > Unclassified | place: USA...
AGGTCTTCGCGCTCGGCGATCTCGAGCGCCAGATCGGCCATTTCCTGGGCCTGGGCATTGGTGTCCGGTTCGCGTGTGTTGTTCGAGGTGCGGGGCACCGGACGCTTGTTTTTTGGCATGTCTGAATGAAGTCAATGAAGGTGAACAAAGGATCGAGCTGGCATGGTAACACCGTGGCATGGCCCCTGACAGCCACCGGCCACCCGACGCACGGCACGATCCGCAGTGATATGCTTCGCCCTACCGTAATTTGCAGGATCACCATGCTCGACCGTTTCTTCCAACTCAGCGCCAACAACACGACCATCCGCACCGAACTCACGGCCGGCCTGACCACGTTCCTGACGATGGTCTACATCATTTTTGTCAATCCTTCGATCCTGGGCGACGCCGGCATGCCCAGGGAGTCGGTCTTCGTCGCCACCTGCCTCGTCGCCGCTGCCGGCACTGCCCTGATGGGCCTGTACGCCAACTACCCGATCGCCATGGCGCCCGGCATGGGCCTGAACGCCTACTTCGCTTACGCCGTCGTGCTCGGCATGGGCATTCCGTGGCAGGCGGCGCTGGGCGCCGTGTTCATCTCCGGCTGCCTGTTCATCCTGGTCACGATGGTCGGCTTGCGGGCGATGATCGTCGACGGCATTCCGCGCTCGATGCGGGTCGGGATCACGGTCGGGCTGGGCATGTTCCTCGCGCTCATCGCCCTCAAGAATGCCGGCATCGTCGTCGCCAGCGAGGCCACGCTCGTCAAGGCGGGCGACCTGCACCAGCCCGCTGCGCTGATGGCCGTGCTGGGCTTTTTCGTGATCGTCGCGCTGGATCGCCTGCGGGTGCGTGGCGCGATCCTGATCGGCATCGTGCTGGTGACCGTCCTCAGCTTCTTCTTCGGCGGCAATACCTACCAGGGCGTGTTCTCGCTGCCCCCGCCGATCTCGCCGACGCTGTTCGCACTCGACATCCCGGGTGCGCTGGCCGCCGGCATCCTGAATGTGGTGCTGGTGTTTTTCCTGGTCGAGCTGTTCGATGCGACCGGCACCCTGATGGGCGTGGCGCGCCGCGCGGGCCTGCTGGTCGAGGGCAAGATGGAGCGCCTGAACAAGGCGCTGCTGGTCGACAGCGGCGCCATCGTCGCCGGCAGCGTGCTGGGGACGTCGAGCACGACGGCGTACATCGAAAGCGCGGCCGGCGTGCAGGTCGGTGGCCGTACGGGCCTGACGGCACTGACCGTCGCGGCGCTGTTCCTGGCCTGCCTGTTCATCGCGCCGCTGGCTGCCGTGGTGCCGGCCTACGCCACGGCGCCGGCGCTGCTGTTCGTCGCCTGCCTGATGCTGGCCGATCTGGGTGACGTTGACTGGAGTGATACCACCGAAAGCATCCCGGCTGCCGTGACCGCGCTGGGCATGCCGTTCACGTACTCGATCGCCGAGGGCATTGCGTTCGGCTTCATCAGCTATGCCGTGCTCAAGCTGCTGACCGGCCGCGCACGTGATGTGAAGCCGGTGGTCTGGGTCATTGCCGGGCTGTTTGCATTCAAGATCGCCTACGTCGGAGCGTGATTGGGAAGGCAATGCGTTACAATATCGGTCAACTCGCGGCAACGTAGCTGCCGCGCACGATTCACGAACGATGGGCCGGTTGCCCTGCACAAGTCCGGCGGTGCGGTGCGGCCCACGCTTCTCTACGGATGCTGATGAAACTATCCCCGATCCTGGCGCTGCTGTTTGTCAGCGTCCACGGCGCGGCCAACGCGGCCCCCGATCTCCCCCAGGTTGGCGACGTCCACGCGCCTCTGAAGGTCATGATGCCGGCGATTCCCGATGGTGGCTGGTTCACCTCGGCCGAACTCGGCGCGATCAACACCTCCGGCAATACGAGCGGCACGTCCGTGACGGGCAAGATCGACGCCCGCCACGAGACGTCGCAGTGGAGCCATGAATTCATTGCCAGCGGCTACTTCAAGGAAGACGAGTACGAGAACGAAGAAGGCGAACTGCAGCGCACGCGCTCGGCCGAGCGCTGGGCCACGTCGGCCAAGGCCTCGTTCAAGCTGCTGGGCGACGGACGCCGCGCCTTCATCCTGGGCTCGCACGTGAACGACAAGTTCGGCGCGTATGTCCGCTATTCCTCGCTGTCCGTCGGTTACGGCTCGCGCTGGTACACGGCGCCGGACAAGACGCTCGACGTCGAGATCGGTCCGGGCTACTTCAACGGCAAGCGCGAAACGGATGAAGAAGAAGATGGCCTGACCGTGCGCGGCGCAGCGCAGTTCCGCTGGCAGGTCAGCCCATCGGCCTTTTTCGCGCAAACGATCAGCGTCGAAAAAGGCACGTCGAACACCCACTCGGTGGCCGAGACATCCCTGTCGACCAAGATCAACGGCAGCATGCAGATGAAGGCGGGGTTCAGCGTGCGTAACGACAGCAGCGTCCCCGAAGACAAGAAGAACACCGACACCCAGACCTCGCTGACGATGGTCTATTCGTTCTAGGCGTTCAGCCCCAGCGCAGTTCCAGCGTCGCGCCGTCGTCCCGCACCACGGCAAAGCCGCACGCCGCATACAGCGCGCGTGCGGCGGCATTCTCCGCACGCACCCGCAGCGTCAGTGCGCGCTGGCCACGGCACCCTGCCTGCAGCGCCACCAGCACGGCGCGCGCCACACCCTGGCGGCGCCGGTCCTGCGCCACCGCCAGATCCACCACGCGCAGCGTGTCGCCCGTCGCGTCCAGCACCACCCGCCCCACCGCTTGCGCGCCATCCGTGACCAGCCATGTTTCGGCTGCGGGATAGCGCCGCGCATACTCGTCGGCCTGCAGCTGCTGCTGATGCCGCGCGATGCCTTCGATGACGCTGCGCGGCACCGGCAACGCGCCCAGGTCGGGCCGCGTTGCCAGGTACAGCGATGCGATGAACGCCGCATCGGACGGCTGCGGCGCACGCGCCGTCAGGGCGCCGAAGCGGCGTCCGGTCACGCCGCCGCAGTGCGCGGCATCAGGCTTCTTGCCATGATCAGCGCCGCCAGGCTGATGAGTGCCGCGCCGCTCAGGTAATAGCCGACATACTCGAGCCCGTAGTTCGTGCCGAGCCACAGCGCAATATACGGCGCCACCGAGGCGCCCAGGATGCTGGCAAAGTTGAACGTCAGCGACGCGCCCGTGTAGCGCACCTCGGCCGGGAACAGCTCGGCCAGCAGCGTGCCCAGCGGTCCGTAGGTAAAGCCCACCAGGCACATCCCCAGCACCATGAAGGCACCGACCGACCATGCACCGCCGGCGCCGAACAGCGGCCCGTACAGCAAACCGAAGAAGGCGATCGCCGTGCTCACCAGCATCATCGCGGTGCGCCGCCCGCGCCGGTCGGCCAGCAGCGCCGACAGCGGAATGGTCAGCGCAAAGAACAGCACCGCAAACAATTGCAGCAGCAGGAATTGCTGGCGCGTGTAACCGAGTTTTGCCGTCCCCCAGCTGAGCGCAAACACCGTCATCAGGTAGAAGATAACGAAAGTCGCCAGCGCGATGAACGTGCCCAGCACCAGCGCGCGGCGATGATCACACATGACCGTCACCACCGGCACCTTGACCCGCGCCTTGCTGTCCAGGACCTTCTGGAAGTCGGGCGTCTCGGTGATCTTGAGGCGGATGTACAGACCCACGCCCACCAGCACGGCGCTGGCGAGGAACGGAATGCGCCAGCCCCAGGCGAAGAAATCGGCATCGGTCATGACTTCGCCCAGCAGCAGGAACACGCCGCCGGACAGGAAGAAGCCGATCGGCGCGCCCAACTGGGGAAACATGCCGTACCAGGCGCGCTTGCCTGGCGGCGCATTCTCGGTGGCGAGCAGCACCGCCCCACCCCATTCGCCGCCCAGCCCCAGGCCCTGGCCGAAACGGCACAGCGCCAGCAGCAGCGGCGCAGCCACGCCAATCTGCGCGTAGGTCGGCAACAGGCCGATCAGGATCGTGGACAGGCCCATCGTGAGCAGCGCCGCGACCAGCGTCGCCTTGCGGCCCACGCGGTCACCGAAGTGCCCGAACACGGCCGAACCCACCGGGCGTGCGAAGAAGGCAATGGCGAATGTCGCCAGCGACTGCAGCATCGCGGCGCCGGGATCGGCGGTCGGGAAGAACAGGCGCGGAAACACCAGCACCGCCGCCGTTGCGTAGATATAGAAATCGTAGAATTCGATCGTCGTGCCGATCAAGCTGGCGAACAGGACGGTGCGCGGTTTGTTGGCCGTGACAACGCTCATGCGGCCGCCTTGGCCAGTGCGTCACTCACGGCGCCGGCGTCGGCCGGGCGCACCACGCGAGCTACTTCGTGACCATCCCTGAGCACCACCACCGTGGGCCACAGCTTGACGCGGAACGAGCGCCCCAGTGGCCGGCCGGGACCGTCCTCGACCTTGACGTGGCTGGCGGCCGGATACGCGGCCACGGCCTGGGCGATGGCAGGCTCCGCTGCGCGGCAATAGCCGCACCAGTCGGTGCCGAAGTCGAGAACGACAATGCCCGGCGCTGCATCGATCTCGGCGCGCTCGGGCTGGTGGGTAGCATAGGGTGTTGGCATGCGGGTCTCCTGGTATCGGCCATGGTTTGGCCTTGTCAATAGCATAAGCCTACCCGAAAACGCGCTGCCGGCCTATCGGGGTTGCTACTGACGCAGGCCTGCCCCCTCGGTGTGTCACCGAACCGACCGGCCGCGCAAATGCCGTCAGGCTGGCTCCACATGCAGTCAGCTATCCAATTCGAAAGGCCATACCGATGAACATGCCATCGCAACAGCAAACACCACCGGGCAGCGAAGCTGCCCTGCACCCCAGGGCCGATCACGGCGAAACGACGTATCGCGGCTCCGGCCGCCTGCAGGACAAGGCCACCGTCATCACCGGCGGCGACAGCGGCATCGGCCGCGCCGTGGCGCTGGCCTATGCGCGCGAAGGCGCCGACGTGCTGATCTCGTACCTGAACGAGCACGACGACGCGAAGGAAACGGCGCGCCTGGTCGAAGAAGCGGGCCGACGTGCGATCCTGGTGCCGGGCGACCTGGCCGACCCGGCGCACTGCCGCGCAGTCATCGAGCGCGCCGTGACCGAATTCGGGCGTATCGACGTGCTGGTGAACAACGCCGCCTTCCAGATGAGCCATGAGGCCATCGAAGACATCCCGGACGCCGAGTGGGACTACACCTTCCAGGTGAACATCACGGCGATGTTCCACCTGTGCAAAGCCGCCGTGAAGCACATGCCGCGCGGCTCGTCGATCATCAACACCACGTCGATCAACTCGGACAAGCCCAAGCCGACGCTGCTGGCGTACGCCACCACCAAGGGCGCGATCGCCAACTTCACGGGCGGCCTGTCGCAACTGCTGGCCGACAAGGGCATCCGGGTCAATTCGGTCGCACCGGGCCCGATCTGGACTCCGCTGATCCCGTCAACGATGCCGCCGGACGAAGTGGAAAGCTTCGGCGACGAAACGCCGATGAAGCGCCCTGGCCAGCCGAAGGAAGTGGCGCCGGCGTTCGTGATGCTGGCGTCGGACGAAGCCAGCTATATCTCGGGCGCGCGCATTGCCGTGACCGGCGGCACGCCGATTCTGTGATCGTCTGTACCGATCGCCCGCGCTGAGCACCGGCGCTGGTCCCCACCGTGCGCGTGCAGGCTGCCCAGGCAGCCTGCACGCGCACGTCCGTTTCACGCAGTCGACTATTAACTTAAGTACAATACGCGCTGGCCCGACGCGGCACCCGGCCTTTTCCGGAAGCTGTCTTATCGTCGCGGCCGTTGCCGACCATCGATGAAAACCCGCACATACCTGTTCCTGATGGCAGGCGCGATCTTGCTCCCCGTAGCCATTGCCTCATGGATCGGCCTGTCCATGCTGCTCGACTGGGAGCGCGACTCGCGCCTGCGCAGCGTCCGCGAAATGGCACGCGCCACCGCGTTCCAGATCGACCGCGAAATCGCCGCCGCCGAAGCGTCGCTGCGCAGCGTTGCGTATTCGGAATGGATGCGCCAGCATGACTATGCACGCCTGCACAGCTGGACCTCGAGCACGAACAACGGCAATGCACAGTCATGGACCGTACTGTATGACAGCAGCGGCCGCGAACTGTTCACGACACAGGCACCGATGGGCACCAAGATGCTGTCCCAGACCCGGGACTGGTCCAATCAGGTGTCACTGGCACGCGGCACGCTCGTGTCGGGCTATTTCATCGACGAATATTCGGGTCTGCCGGCGGTCGCGGTCAGCGTGCCGGCGCCGCTCGAGGATGGCCAGTACAACATCGTCAGCCAGATCTTCGACGTGCGCTTCTTCGAGCGCATCCTGCGCCACGATGCCATCGGCGACGACTGGAAGGTCGGCATCTTCGACCGCGACGGCGTGGCCATCATGCGCAACCGCGGCTCGGACACGCTGGGCCAGCCGATGGGCGCCGACTTCCTGGCGGCCACCCGCGCGGCAAATCACGGCGTGTTTCGCCACGTGACGCAGGACGGGCGCGACGTCTACGGCGTGTTTACCCGCTCGAAAAGCAGCGACTGGACCATCGTCATCGGCGTGCCGGTGGCGCAGATCGAGGCAGCTGCGCGTACCGCGACCTGGTATGCCGCGCTGGTGCTGGCGCTGCTGCTCGGCCTGGCCGTGGTGGTTGCCCTGTACCTTGGCCGCACGCTCGAGCGTGCACTGAGCCAGGCAGCAGCGGCGGTCTCGCTGCTGGCCTCCGGCGCCATCGCCCTGCCTGCCCGCACCCGGGTCGAAGAAGTCGATGCCCTGGTCGAAGGCCTGGCCACGACCAGCGAAGCGCTGGCGCGCGAAAGCCAGGTGCGCAAGTCGTTACAGGAAGAACGCGAACTGCTCCTGGTCAGCGAACAGCACGCGCGCCGCCTGGCCGAAGCCCAGAGCCGGGCCAAGGACGATTTCCTCGCCATGCTGGGCCATGAATTGCGCAACCCGCTGGCGGCGATCTCGGGCGCGATGTCGGTGCTGGACATGCCGAACCTCAAGCCGCACATTGCCGCCAATGCGCGCGACATCAGCCGGCGCCAGATGCGTCACCTGACCTGCATCGTGGACGACCTGCTCGACGTTCAGCGCATCCTGTCGGGCAAGATCGTGCTGCACCGCGCCCGCGTCGACCTGGCGGCGATCGTGCGCAGCAGCGCCGAGGCCAAGGCGCTGGTCGATGCCGGTGACCACGCCTGGACCATCGAGGCGATCCCCGACGCCTGGGTCGACGGCGATCACACGCGCCTGGAACAGGTCGTGGACAACCTGCTGCACAACGCCGTCAAGTACACCCCGAAAGGCGGCCGGGTCGACGTGCGCGTCTGGCGCGACGGCGACGCGGTGGCGCTCAGCGTCAGCGACACCGGCGTGGGCATCGCGCCCGAATTGCACCCCCTGATCTTCGACGTGCTGGTGCAGGGGCCGACCAGCATCGACCGTGGCCAGGGCGGCCTGGGCCTGGGCCTGGCGCTGGTCAAGCAACTGACCGCGCTGCACGGCGGCACCGTTGCCGTGCACAGCGACGGGCCCGGCAAAGGCAGTTGCTTCATCGTGCGCGTGCCGGCTATGGCGTGATGCGTTCCCACACATAGACCCCGGCGTCGGCTGGCAAGGCCGTGTGCAGGCGATTGTCCTGCAGGCGCCAGGTGCGCAGCGCCGGCAGGTCCTGCGCCAGGCGCGTGCCGACGGCATCCGGCGGACACATGGCGCGGGTCGTCGCGACCGGCCCAAGGCTCAGCGTGCCGCCCGTCGCATCGGTGGCCACTGCCTGCCATGGACCGTTGCCGCGATTGCAGTCGAGCTTGACCGCCAGGCGGCCCTCCTTGCCGAAGCTCAGCGTGAAGCCGTCCGGCGCGCCGGGACGCAGCGGCTTGATGCCGTCATCGTTCGTCTGGAATGAGGCCAGGCGCCAGCTGGTGCCTTCCAGCGGTGGGGCTGCAGGCGCGGTGGCAGCAGTCGGGCTAATGGGTGTGCCCGAGCACGCGCCCAGTGCGAGGCAGACAGTCAGGGTACAAAGGGTTGAACGCATCATCGATTCTCTCCAGAAAAAGTAGCCGCCCAGAATATCGCATCTGCCCGGGATGAACTGCCCTGCAGACTGGGAATCCGGCAAAGTGTCCCCACCTGACTGATATCACCTTGTCAATACGAGACCATTATGCGAATCTTCCTGCGCACCCTCGTGGTGGCCATCATCCTGGTACTGGGCTATGCCTTGCTGCAACCTACCATCGAACGGGCGCTGTACACGATGCGGCTGGCCTCGATGCCCACACCCACGGCGCTGCCGGTGCCGGTCGAGGGCGTGCGCACGCGCGCGCTGCGCGACACCTGGGGCGGCGCGCGCAGCGAAGGCCGCAAGCACGAAGGCATCGATATCTTCGCCAAACGCGGCACGCCAGTCGTGTCCAGCACCGAGGGCATCGTGACGCAGGTCGGCACCAACCGTCTCGGCGGCCTGGTGGTCTGGGTCACGGGTCCGGGCGGCCAGCGCCATTACTATGCGCACCTGGACCGCTATTCTGATGTCGAGGCCGGCATGCGCATCGAGGCCGGCCGCGTTCTCGGCTATGTCGGCAACACGGGCAATGCCAAGGGCACGCCGCCGCACCTGCATTACGGCATCTACGAGACGGGCGGCGCGATCAACCCGTATCCGTTGCTGCGCGCCGAGCCGGCCGCAGCGGCGACGGTCAAGGCGGCGTCGGCGAACCAGCAGGCACCAGATCGCCCGGCGGAATCGGCGTCGGCGGCAACTGGCCGCTAGACGGCGGCGGTCCCTCGACCGGCGGTTCGGTCACCTCGATCGCCTCTTCCTGCTGGATCGGTACCGGCTGCTGCAACATATCCAGCTGGTCGGCGCGCGATCCCGGCGCCAGCTCGATCGGCGCTTCCTCGAAGATCTCTTCTTCGGGCGCTTCTTCATAGCGACGCGGCTCAGGGCGCTTGCCGCCCGGCAGCAGGGCCGCCGCATCGAGGCGTTTCGACTCGAGCGCGCCACGGAAGAAGTCGCCGACCAGCAGCGCCGCATTGTGGCCGCCCTGCCCCCAGTACGTGCTGCGGATCGCCACGCGGTTGTCGTTGAAGCCCACCCAGGCGCCAGCCACCAGGTTCGGATGCATCATGATGAACCAGCCGTCGGCGTTGTTCTGCGTGGTGCCGGTCTTGCCGGCGACGTCGCCATAAATGCCGAAGCGGCTGCGCACGCCGGCGCCCGTGCCGCGCGTGACGACGCCGCGCAGCATGTCGATCAGGGTCAGCGCCGATTGCTGCGACATCGCGCGTTCGGGCGCGCTGCCGCCGAAATCGGCAATGACGTTGCCGTCGCGGTCTTCGATGCGGCGTACGAAAATCGGCTTGCGGTATTCGCCCTGCGCGGCGATGGTCGCGTAGCTGCTGACCATTTCCAGCAGCGTCACCGGGCTGGTGCCCAGCGCCAGCGCCGGCACGGCTTCGAGCTTGCTCTGGCGGATGCCCAGCCGCTGCGCCAGGTCGATGATCGGCTGCAGGCCAACCTCCTGGCTCACCTGCGCCGTGATCGTATTCTTGGAATAGATCAGGCCATCGCGCATCGACATCGAGCGGCCCGTGTTGCCGCTCATGTCGGTCGGCTTCCAGACGCTGCCATTGGCGCCGCGGAATGACTGCACCACGTCGCGGTACTGCTGGTCTTGCGGGATGCCCCGTTCGAGCGCGGCGCCGTAGACGATTGGCTTGAAGGTCGAGCCGGGCTGGCGCGCGGCCTGGGCCACGTGGTCGAACTGGTCGCGCTCGAAATCCCGGCTGCCGACCCAGGCCCGCACTTCACCGGTGGCCGGGTCGATCGCGACGAAGCCCGCTTCCAGGCGCGACTTCGCGCTCTTCAGGTCGGCCATGAAGCTGCGGTCGGCCTTGATGCGCTTGAGTGCATCCGCTGGCGCTTCGCCGCCCTCGACGGCGTTGCGGTAGGCGCCGGTCTCGCGCACGAACGCATCGAGTTCGCGCCCGTGCGTGATCCAGTAGTACGAGAACGGATCGACATTGCGCCGCATCGACGTGTACATGCCGCCGGACGTCGAGCGCGGGACATTCGGGTTCGCCCATTCGACGTCGGCAATCGCCTGGAGCATGTCGGCCTGGCGCCTGACGGCGCGCTCGGCATCCGCCTGCAGGCCGGCGTCGAGCGTCGTGCGCACCACCAAGCCATCGAGCTGCAGGTTGACATCGTTCTCGTCGGCCCAGTCGAGCAGCCACTTGCGCACGTAGGCGCTGAAGTGGTTGTCCTTGCCGCTGCGGTCCGGCAGACGCGCAAAGCGCAGGCGTAGCGGGCGTTTCACCAGCGCCGCATAGCGCCGGTCGTCGAACGCACCATGCTTGCGCATCTGGCCCAGCACGACATTGCGGCGCGCCAGCGAGCGCACCGGATTGGCGACCGGATTGTAGTAGTGCGTGCCCTTGAGCATCCCCACCAGCGTGGCCGACTCGAGCACGTCCAGCTTGAGGGCGGGTTTGTTGAAATAGGTGCGCGAGGCCATTTCGATGCCGTAGGCGTTGTACAGGAACGGCACCGTGTTCAGGTAAGCCTCGAGAATCTGCGTCTTGCTGTAGGTATTCTCGATCTTGATCGCCGTGATCAGTTCCTTCATCTTGCGGTTGATGCTGCGCGCCCGCCCGATCTCTTGAGGGAACATATTGCGCGCCAGTTGCTGCGTGATCGTCGAGCCCCCCTGCGGGTTGCCCTTGATGCTCGACCACAGGGCGCCACCCACGCGCCGGAAGTCGATGCCGTGGTGATCATAGAAGCGGTGGTCTTCGGTCGAGATCAGTGCCTTGACCACGTGCGGCGAAATCTGCGACAGCTTGACGCGCTCCTGCAAGCCCTGCTCGAAGGTACCAAGCGACTTGCCGCCGGCGTCGAGGATCACGGTCGGCCGCGACTGGCTGGCCTGCTCCAGGTCGTCGATGCCGGGCGTGAGCGGGATCAGGATCAGCAGCCAGGCCAGGATGGCCATCAGCCCGGCCGCCATCGACCACAGGGCAATCAGGGCCAGCTTGACGGGCAGCGGGCGCCCGTGCAGGCGCTGCTGCGCGCCGGAGCGGAGCGCGCCGGCCCCCGTCTGCGCGCCGGCGAATGCGCGCCGCGCGAGAAGTTGCACGCGTTGCCGGATGGTCGGCGCAGGCGTGCTGCCCGTACTGTCGTCGTTCTGGTGTTGGTCCACGCGCTGTTCCTGCCTGCTCAATCTGTCAATTCGGCAAGTATAGCCGACAGGTGGCCTGCGCCCGGCGCGCCGTTGCCTCAGACGGCGCCGGGATCGGGCTCGATGTGGCCGGCGCGCAGCAGCGCCTCGATCCGTTCCACCGTCTGCGGGCGGCTGTAGACGTGGCCCTGCACCTGGTCGCACCCTGCGCCGCGCAGGAAGTCGAGCTGCGCGATGGTTTCGACGCCCTCGGCAATGACGTGCAGGCGCAGGCCATGGGCCAGCGAGATGATCGCGTCGACCAGCGCCGCCCCGTCGGCGCTGCCCACCATGTCCTGCACGAACGAACGGTCGATCTTGAGCACGTCGACCGGCAGTCGCTTCAGGTATTGCAGGCTGGAGTAACCCGTGCCGAAGTCATCGATCGACAGGGTCACGCCCATGCGCTTGAAGCATTCCATCGTGTGGATCGCCGACTCGATGTCACCCATCATCATGCTTTCGGTCAGTTCGATCTCGAGTGAACCGGGAGACAGGCCTGTCTCGCGCAGCACGCGCTCGACGCTGGTTACCAGGCCGGGTTCGGCAAACTGGCGCGCCGACAGGTTGACGGCGATCCGTAGCGGCCCCAGCCCGCCGCGCTGCCAGTGCCGGTTCTGGCGGCACGCCGTCTGCAGCACCCAGGCACCGATCGGCACGATCAGGCCGGTCTCTTCGGCCAGGCCGATGAAGCGTTCCGGCTGTACCGTGCCCAGCAGCGGATGGCGCCAGCGGATCAGTGCCTCGGTGCCCACGACGCGGCCGCTGGCCAGATCGACCTGCGGCTGGAAATGCAGCGTGAATTGCTGCTCGCGCAGCGCGTGGCGCAGCGCGCTTTCCAGCGCCAGCCGGTCGAATGCCTGCGCATTCATGTGCGGGGCATAGAACTGCACTGCATTCCTCCCATCCGACTTGGCGCGGTACATCGCGATTTCGGCGTGCTTGACCAGCGTGTCGGCGTCGTCACCGTCAACCGGCCAGGCCGCCACGCCTGCGCTGCAGCCGAACACGACGTGCTGGTCACCGAGCTGCAGGGGTTCTGCCACCGCGTCACGCACCTGCTGGATGCGGGTTGCGGCCTGGCGTTCGTCGCCGCAGCCGCACAGCACGAGCACGAAATCGTCGCCGCCGACACGCGCAGCCGTGTCGAGCGGCCGCAGTGTGCGCCTGATGCGCGTGGCGACGCGACGCAGCGCGTCGTCACCGGCACGCCGCCCCAGCGTATCGTTGATCAGCTTGAAGTGATCGACGTCGAGCAGCACGACCCACACCGGCGCGCGGTTTGCCGTCGTTAGCGCAGCCGCAATCGCGCGCTCGATGCGATCGGTCAGCAGCGCGCGGTTGGCCAGGCCCGTGAGCGTGTCGTAATGGGCGTGGCGCGCGAGTTCGGCTTCGTAGCGTTTGGCCGTGGTGACATCGTAGACGGTTACGACGAACTGGCTGACGGTGCCGTCGGCGCCGCGCACGGGGGCGATGTAGACGTCGCTGATCAGCTCGGCGCCGTCACGCGTGTGCATCGTTACGAGCGCGTGGTCCTCGCGCTGCTGGCGCAGCGATGCGCATAACGCGTGCACCGCCGGCTGGTCGCGGTCGGCCCCGACGAGCAGCGCGAGCGGCTGGCCGCCCAGTTCGTGCGGCGCGTAACCGAAGGTGCGCTCGCAGGCCGGGTTCGCGTAACCGATCGGGTACGCCGGCGCCCCGGCATCGACCAGCAGGATCGGGTTGGCGCTGGACGCCATCGCCCGCTCATAGACACGCAGCGACCCGGTGGCCCGTTCCAGCGCGACGGTGCGCTGCCGGACCAGCGCCTCGATGCGGCGCGTGCGCGCCACGCGTTGCTGGACCAGCGTCGCGGCAGTCACACTGAGCACCAGACCCAGCGCGAACGCTACCAGCTCGGCCGTGTGGCGGCCGACCGCGTGCGGCTGTTCGTCGACCACGACCTGCCAGTTGCTGTCGGCAATCTCGAAGGACTCACGGTGGCGCAACGGGGCGTCGCCGCGCACGCGCGTCCCCCAGCCGTCGGCGCGGGGAAGCGTTCCGTGCCGGTACGCCGTCACCATCTGCCCCGTCGTGTCCGGCCCCTGCAGCGACAAGGCAACAGCGGCGTCGTCCAGCAGGCGGACCGCATGCAGGGTGCCGCCGACCAGCAGCGCGACATCGATCACCACCTCGACGTGCCCGACCACCGCCGCACGGCGCGCCGGCACGTCCGCGGGGCGCCCGTTGCCCCGGTACACGGGCACGGTGATCACGATGCCATGGCGCCTGCCGCCGCCCTGCAGCAGCGTGACGAGCGGACTGGCGACCGGCTCAGCGGCATCGATCGCGTTCTGGCTGACCCGCCGCAAGGGCGGATACGCCCATGCGTCAATGCCGAACACAATGGCGTTACCGAGGATGGGGGCAACGTAATCGTTGACCAGATACAGGGGGCGCTCTCCGGCGCGCACCAGCGCGGTGGCGCTGCCCGATACGCGTTCGCGGATCTGGAAGTCGGGCCAGAACGCCCGGCGCTCTGCCTCGAATGCCGGGCGGTCGGCGGCGCTGACGAAGCGCTGGAACACGATCGCTTTCAGGTAGCCGTGGTTCGCTACCAGCGGCAAGGCAAAGGCATCGAACTCGTCGCGCGTGATCCGGTGCGACGCGCGAAACAGCAGGCTGGCGGCGCGCGCCGCATCGACCGCTTCGGCAAACGCGCGCGTGACCGCCGCCACGCGCACGCCGGCGCGCTGCGCGAATTCGGCCTCGGCGCGCCGGGATTCCAGCATGCGCACGCCCCCGCACAGCGCTGCAGTGAGCGTCAATCCGAGCAGACAGGTGACCACCGCGGCCATTGACAGGCCGTGGCCGGGCACGGACGAGCGGCGGAAATATGCGCTGCGCATACACCGGATGCTAGCGCAGAACGGGCGGCGCGGGCGCAGCGCTCGCGGTGCGCCGATATCGAAGAATCTGCGGTGCGCTGATGCGTTTTGACAACGCTTGCTTTATCATCTCGCGCATGTCGTCCGAACCCCACGCCCCTTCCCCGTCCTTGCCAACCGACGCGCCGCCCCAGCGCGTGCTGCGGCAGTTCCGTATCGTCTTCAATGCGGTCAAGACCCACTTTCGCCAGCTCGAGCATGAATCCGGCCTGGGCGGCGCCCAGGTCTGGGCGCTGTCGGTAATCGACAGCCAGCCCGGGATCGGCGCAACCAGCCTGAGCCGCGCGCTCGACATCCACCAGTCCACCGCCAGCAATCTGGTGCGCTCGCTGGTCGATCGGGGCTACGTCAGTGCAGCGCGCGAAGGCGCGGACCGGCGCAGCGTGGCCCTGCGCGTACTGCCGGCGGGTCAGGAAGTGCTGCGCCGCGCCCCGGCGCCCCTGGCCGGCGTGCTGCCGAATGCACTGGCCACGCTCGACGAATCGACGCTGCTGCGGCTGGAACAGGATCTGGGCAGTCTGATCGCGCAGCTCGATGCCGATGAAGCGGCCGGCAAGATTCCGCTTGGCCAGCCATAGCAGGCAGCATCGACAGGGTCTGGAAAAAAAAGCCCCCCGACGAGTGCGGGGGACGAAAAGAAGCGGTGCTCACCGCTTCTTTGCTGATCGGGGAAACCGGGTTAAGTCATCCGGTTGCCACGTCCTCATATTGCCCGAAAAGTATAATCAAGGCAACCTTATTTGTGCCAATGGACACCTTGGTTCGCCGCGTAGTGCAACACGACAGGAAGAAGCATGGAAATAGCAGGCTGGTTGCAGGCAGGTGGTTGGGGATTGTTGGCGGGCGGCGCCCTGCTGCTGGGCGCCGCAGCCGGCGTACGCTATCAGGTGCCGCAGCGTCTCGTCGCTGCGATCATGGCATTCGGCAGCGGCGTGCTGATTTCGGCGCTGTCATTCGAGTTGATGGACGAAGCGGTCGAGACCGGCGGGCTCGCCTCGACGGCAGCCGGCTTCGTGATCGGCGCCTGCATCTACACGGGCGCCAACTGGCTGCTCGCGCGCAAGGGCGCCAAGCATCGCAAGCGCTCTACGCCACCGGAGGGTGCCGATCCGAAGGCCAAGGCCAGCGGCACGGCCATCGCGATCGGCGCCCTGCTCGACGGGATTCCCGAGTCGATCGTGATCGGCCTGTCGCTCGTGGGCGGCGAAGGCGTCAGCATGGCGATGGTGGCGGCGGTGTTCCTGTCGAATCTGCCAGAAGGGTTGTCGAGCGCTGCGGGCATGAAGCGCGCCGGCCATTCGACCCGCTACATCATGGGCATCTGGGCGGCGATTGCCGTCGCATCGGGCCTGGCGGCCACTGCCGGATTCACGCTGCTCCACGAGTTCCCGCCTGAAATTCTCGCCGCCATCACGGCGGTGGCGGCCGGTGGCGTGCTGGCCATGGTGGTCGACACGATGATTCCCGAAGCATTCGAAGAAACCCATGATTTTGCCGGACTGATCGTCACCGCGGGATTTCTCGCGGCCTTTGCACTGAGCAAGCTTTCCAGCTGAACTTGCCAGGAATAACTGTTTATAATCGGCTTTCCAGCAACGTCACCTCCCCGGCGTCGCAACTCTCACTTCACCCTGATGATGCAACCCCAGTTTTCCGGCGGCACCTGGCGCGACGGCGCGGCGCCGCCCGTCCTGCGCTATCTGTTCGCCGTGTTCCTGTTCCTCGTGGCGCTGGCCGCCCGCTTCATGCTGGTCGACATCCTGCCGGCGCGCGGCTTCCCGTTCCTGTCGTTCTTCCCTGCCGTACTGCTGGCGGCCTATCTTGCCGGCCTCGGGCCCGGCCTGCTGACGGCGTTCCTGAGCACCTGGGCTGCCTGGGCATTCTTCATGGGCCCGCGCCTGGCGCCGGCCGCGATGGCGCACAGCGACCTGATTGCGCTGATCTTCTTCGCGTCGATCCTGGTTGTCGACTGCCTGGTCATCGAACGGATGAACCTGGCCATGCGCAAACTGCGCGCCACCGGCACCCGGTTGCGCGAAAGCGAGGACGCGCTCGTCCTGCGCCAGGCCGAGCTGAGCGAAGCGAACCGGCAGAAAGACGTATTCATCGCGATGCTCGCGCACGAGCTGCGCAATCCGCTGGCGCCAATCCTGTCGGCGGCCCAGCTGATCGCCATGCGCGCGGGGGCCGACGAACCGCTGGCGCGCGCCGCAGGCATCATCACGCGCCAGGGTCTGCAACTGACGCGCCTGGTCGACGACCTGCTCGACGCGTCGCGCATCCACTCGGCCAAACTGACGCTGCAGGTTGCGCCGGCCGACCTGCGCGATGTGATCGCCAGCGCCCTGGAAACCAGTGGACCGATGATCGAACAATCGGGCGCGAACTTCCAGCTGACGCTGCCGCCGCAGCCGATTCCCGTGCAGGTCGACAGCACGCGCATCGCCCAGTGCGTGTCGAACCTGCTGCACAACGCTTTCAAGTTCTCGGCTGGCAAGGGCGAGATCCATTTGCACATCAGCACCGGGCCGGACGGCATGGCCCGCATCCGGGTCACCGACAACGGGCGCGGCATTTCTCCGGAGATGCTGCCGCGGCTGTTCGAGATGTTCACGCAGGAAGGCCGCAGCGGCAACGACGGCAACAGTGGCCTGGGCATTGGCCTGGCACTCACGCGCGACCTGGTTGCGCGCCACGGCGGCACGCTCACCGCCCACAGCGACGGGAAAGGCCGCGGCGCGATGTTCGAGATCGCGCTGCCGTTGAACGCCGAAAGCACCGTAGTAGCCACCACCACGCCGGCGCCGCTGGCCATCGAAGCGCCCCGGCAGGCGCCGTCGGTGCTGGTCGTCGACGACAATGTGGATGCCGCCGAACTGTTGCAGGCACTGCTCGGACTGCACGGTTTCGCCGTGCAGATCGCCCATACCGGCGCCGCTGCCCTGGCCGCGCTGGCGCAGCAGCGCTACCAGGTCCTGCTGCTCGATATTGGCTTACCCGACATGACCGGCTACGAGGTAGCGATCGCTGCCCGCGCGCAGGGTCTGCTGGATAACAGCACGTTCATCGTCGCGCTGACCGGCTGGAGCGACGCCGAGTCACGCCAGCGCTCGGTCGATGCCGGCATCGACCATCACCTGAACAAGCCGGTGCAGATGGAAGCGCTGTTGCGCCTGTTCGATGCGCGTACGCTGGCGGAGATCAAGGCAAACGCGTAACACCCCAGCGCACCAGGCGCCGCGCCGGCCTGGTTATTTTTTCGGTGACGGCGTGGCCGCCCCTTGCGTGCGCAGGTAGGCCACAATCTCGCCCGCCTGCTTCTCGCTCATGAAGCTGAGAAACCGCATCTTGTTGCCGGGCACGACCTTCTCGCTGTCGCGAATGAACGCGATCAGATTCTGCTCGTTCCAGACGAAGCCTGCCTTCTTCAATGCCGCCGAGTAGGCATACGCGGGGGCGCTGCCCGCCTTGCGTCCCACGATCCCGTTCAGTTGCGGCCCGAAGCCATTGCGGGCGCCGGGGCCCACCTCATGACAGTTGGTGCAGCGGGCGAACAGGCGGCGGCCGGCATCGACCTGGGCCTGGGCGGACGCTGCGAGCGCTTCGGCGCCGAGGCCGGACAGCAGTGCGAACACCACGATCAGCGTACGCATGATTACTTCACCCGCTGCTTCTCGAGCTTGCGCGCGAGCGTGCGGCGATGCATGCCCAGCCGGCGCGCCGCCTCGGAGATATTGAAATCGGTCTCGGCCAGCACTGCGTGGATGCGCTCCCATTCCAGCGTCTTGATCGACGTCGAGCGGTTGGTCACCTCGATCTCGGCGCTGCCGGCCACGTGCCCGAACGCCGCTTCGATATCGTCGGCATCCGATGGCTTGGCCAGGTACTGCACGGCGCCCAGCTTGATCGCTTCGACCGCGGTGGCGATGCTGGCAAAGCCGGTCAGCACGACGATGAGCATGTCCGGGTCGTGCTCGTGCAGCAGTTGCACGCAGGCCAGGCCCGAGGTCTGGCCCTTGAGCTTCAGGTCGACTACGGCGTAGCCGGGATTGTGCTGCGCCAGGATGGCGGCGGCTTCATCATGGCCGGTCGCGCCCAGCACGCGGTAGCCACGTCGTTCGAACGAACGGCTCAGTGTGCGGGCGAAGGCTTCGTCGTCTTCGATGATGAGCAGCAGCGGCTCAGGGTTCGGCATCGTTCAGCTCCTCTTCCAGTTCAATGGCCGACATCGGCAACCGCAGCATGACCTCGGCGCCACCCTCCGGCCGGTTGGTCGCCGTGACGGTGCCACCAAGTTTGCGCACCACGTTCACGGCGAGGAACAGGCCCAGGCCACCACCGGGTTTGCCCTTGGTGGACTGGTAGGGCTTGCCGAATTGCGCCAGCATGCTGGGCGCAAAGCCGGGACCACGGTCGAGCACGGACAGCACCAGCGTGCGCTCGTCGATGTGCGCATCAAAACAAACCCAGTCGGGCGAGGCTTCCAGCGCATTGTCGAGCAGGTTGTCGACCGTCTGGCGCAGCGCGGAGTCGCTCGCGACAGGCCAGTCGTCGGCGATCCGATTATTGTACGTGAAAGCGCGCACCGGGCGGCTGGCCTGCCAGCGTTCCACCAGGCCGTCGAGAAAGCCCCGCACGGTCGTGCGTTCGGCCGATTCGCCGCGCGCTTCGCCAGCCGACAGCAGGATGCCGCTGACGATCGATTTGCAGCGCTTGAGCTGCGTCTGCATCTCGGTCAGTTCGCCCAGCAGTTCGGGATCATCGCGAAATGCTGGCATGCGCTTCCAGTCGCCCAGGATCACGGAAACGGTCGACAGCGGCGTGCCCAGCTCGTGCGCGGCGCCGCTGGCCAGCAGGCCCATGCGCACGATGTGTTCCTGTTCCGTCGCGCTCTGGCGCAGCGCCGCCAGTTGCGTTGCCTTGTCGCGCACATTGTTCGAGATGCGTGAGACGAACAGCACCAGCAGCGCCGCATTCAGCGCAAAGCAGACCAGCAAGCCCTGCACGTACAGGCTGCCGATCCCGCGCTCGTGGTCGAACGGCAGCGCGAGCGGCTCGGCGAACGCCGCCAGGCCCGCCATGCAGGTGATCGTGATGACGACGATGCTCCAGGTCCACAGCACGTCGAGCAGCACGGCCGACACGATGACCTGCAGCAGATAGAGGAAGGCAAAGGGATTGGTGGTGCCGCCGGACAGGTACAGCAGCACGGTCAGGCTCGACACATCGACCAGGATGGCCAGGAACATCTCGCCATTCGACACCGGCCGCCGCTCGTGCCAGCGCAGGTGGCTGGCGATGTTGAAGGCGATCAGGCACGAGAGCACCTGCAGCATGTGCACCAGCGGCAGGCCGATCCCGAACAGCAGGATCGCGACGGCGATGGTCGTGACCTGGCCGATGACGGCGATCCAGCGCAGCTCGATCAGCTGCAGCATGTTCTTGTGGCCGGCCGCAAATTCCACGTTCGCGGCCGCCGCCGACGGCGACGTGCGCGCCGCCCTGGCGAAGAAATCGAGTGGAGATTGCATCGGAACCCGTTCGTTCAGTGCGCCGCTACCCGGCAGTGCGGACGGCGCGTTTAATCGTCGGCGTTGCGGGAACGCTTCGCCTCGTAGCGGGCCACCCACCACCAGGCTGCGGCCACCATGAGGGCGAGAGCATACCAAGTCAGCGCGTAGACGAGGTGATTATTTGGGAACGAGATGACGGTCAGGCCGCCGACCGCGCGCTCGGGCGCGGACACAGGGTCCTGGTTCTTGCCGGCATCGACGAAAAACGGCGCCGTGATGGCGGGATCGAATCCGCGCGCGGCGGTCAGGGCGGCAACGTCACGCGAGTACCAGCGATTGCCGGCCGGGTCGTTGTCGCGCAGGAAACCGCCCTTGGGTTCGGCAATGCGCAGCAGGCCGGTCAGCTTGACGGCTTCGCCCGGCGCGGCGCAGGCATCCGGCCCGGCGGTGCGCGCGGGGAAGCGCGTGGCGATGTCGCCCGATGACGGGATGAAGCCGCGGTTGACAAAAACAATGTGGCCCTCGTCCGTGCAGAACGGCGTGAGCAGCCAGAAGCCGGCACCCAGTTCAGACAGGGCCTGGACGGGTGCGGTAAATGGGTAGAGATAGTGACCCGACAGGGCGACGGCCCGGTATTCGTCGGATTCTCTGGAAATCTGCGGCCACTGCGCCACCGGAGGCAGCGCAGCAGGCGTCGCATGAACGCGTGCATCGACGCGTTCGATCAGGTCCAGTTTCCATTGCAGGCGAAACACCTGCCAGGTCCCCAGAACGGCAAACAGCACGAGCAGCAGCAAGGCCAGCACCGCCACCAGGCGCCGCACGAACGGCGAACGGCGCGGTGGGGGCTGGTCCTGCGCCGAACGGGTCGGCGCCTGCTGCTCGTGCATGACCATGTCAGGTCATGTCGGAGGTGTTTTCAGCACCCATGCCCGGCATCATGTTGGTGTTCATGTGGTGCATGACCCAGATCGAGCCCGACATCACGATGACCAGCAGAACCAGAGTCAACACCAGTGCCATCATGTTCCAGCCGCCTTCAGCCTTCGAATTCAGGTGAAGGAAGTAGACCATCTGGACCACCAGCTGGACCGCGGCGAAGCCGAGGATGACCCAGCGGGTCATGTCCGGGGCCAGCACGTTGCCCATCACCAGCCAGAACGGAATCGCGGTGAGGATCAGCGACAGCGCAAAGCCGAT
>Ga0308158_10001892_pt1 | contig 20826 bp, 12 predicted proteins | sample PhyBR2_FD_201038 | JGI IMG/M metagenome (GOLD analysis project Ga0308158, IMG submission 201038) | Phyllosphere microbial communities from UC Gill Tract Community Farm, Albany, California, United States - DLSLB.R2 | ecosystem: Host-associated > Plants > Phyllosphere > Unclassified | place: USA...
TACCTGCAGTACAAGCTCTCGTACCGGAACCTGGTCGAGATGGCTCCCGTGCAATTATGGATGAGGGACAAGTCAACTAGTCCACAGATGGGTCGATCACGCAGCCAGAACACCTGCCCAGATTCTCGGGCTTAGTTTGCCCCTGAATCGGTAGGGAACCTAGGTCGAACTGCCCTATGCGAATACGATGCATGAGCTAGAGGCCTCGAATTGTCGCGGCGGCGGAAATGAAATTTTCAGGCCTTGCGTGACGCTCAACCTGGACTTCACATTGCGATGGTCCTGCTCGATTAGATTATTCAGATAATTTCGACGAACGAAACTTTGGTCCGCTCGGCAAGCCTGCCTTTGCTGCTGAAGCTCTCGAACCGTGCGGTGAGAGGCTGCATAACCGTCCAGCATAATGGTCTCGGGTGAGCGATCCATAGAACGTACGGCCTTGCGAAAGAAGGCCTTGACCGAGGCGACGTTGCGCCGTGCGCTGAGCCGGAAGTCGACAGTCTTGCCTGACGCATCTACAGCTCGGTAGAGGTAAGCCCACTGCCCTCGGATTTTGACGTAGGTGTCGTCCACACGGCAGGAAGTGCCGGCCTGAGATGAAAAGCAAATCCAACGCTTATCGAACTCTGGAGCGTAGCGCTGCACCCAGCGCAGGATTGTCGTATTTGCAATTGGTAGGCCTCGCTCGGCCATCATCTCGACAAAGTCACGATACGAGAGCTTGTAGCGCAGGTGCCAGCGTACTCAGAGAATGATGGTCTCATGTTCGAAGTGTCGGCCTTTGAACAGGTCGCTCTTGCTCGGACGGTTGGGCATGCTGGGCAAAAAGGCGAAATTTCAGCTCAGCTACCGGTTTGCACCACAGCCGCCGACATCATCCTACTCTGCATACGTTGGTACGCCGTATATCCGTTGAGCTACCGACACCTGGAAGAAATAATGCATGAGCGCGGCATATCGGTTCACCATTCCACGGTTAACCCATGGGCGATCAGATTCCTGCCGCTGATCGAGAAGTTGTCCCGTGAACAAAGCGGACGGTCGGGACGAGCTGGCAAATAGATGAAACGTACATCAAGGTCAAGGGTGTCTAGAAGTACCTCTACCGCGCCATGGACAAGACAGGAAAGACCGTCAATTTCTGCCGAGTGCACGCCGTGACCTGGACGCCGCCAAGCGTTCTTCAACAAAGCGATGCGTGAGAACGCTGTGCCGGAAAAGATTGCGATGGACAAGAGTGGCGCTAGCAAGGCCGCGATCGACGAGATCAACGGCGCCATGCCGGTCACGGTCACCGTACGGCAGATCAAATACCTCAACAACATAGGCGAGCAGGATCATCGCGCGATCAAGCGCGTGACCAAGCCAATGCTGGGCTTCAAATCATTTCGCGCGGCAGTCAAGGTGCTCGCTGGCGTCGAGCTCATAATCGCAAGGGCCAATTCACGATTAACGGCGCTACGACCATATGGTTCGCCGACCAATTTTATGCGTTGAACGAAATCGTCTAGTTTGAAACCGGTTACCTCCTCTCCAAGATATCTGAACCGCAAATCACTAACGCGGCACAACCGAAGCGGCCGCGAAGTCGACCGCGTCTGCTGCGAAACGCGCACGACGATACCGCAGCAGAGGTCGCTCTAGACAACCAACGGTAATCAAGTGACATAAGGTGTCGTAAATGTGGGACGCAAGCTTCCATTCTGCTCATGCCAAAGATAAAGTAGCAATCAATTCCCATTGGGAAACTCACTTTGAAAGCTTTACACATGACCCCTCGGGAAAATTCGGTACTCATCGATAGCTTGACCCAACGCCAGCGCAAAGTTCAGGTCGCAAAGGATTACCTCGACCGGACGGAACATCTCTTTGCCGAGTTTGGCAGCGTCGAGCTAAAAAGCACCCATGCACGCTTTGCCGACCTACGCGGTGCGCTAGAGGCGACGGCGGCCCAGATCGTCGTCCTCGGAGAATTCACCCGAGGCAAGTCGCGGCTATTGAACTCGCTGCTCGGTATCGAATTGCTGCCTTATGCCCTGGAAACCACGACGGCGGTAAACACCTTCTTGCGGGGGCTGCCTGCCGACCGTCAGAAGCGCTACATCGTGATACATCACATTGACGGACGCGCCGAGGAAATCGCTTGGGAAGATGATGGCGCCCTGCGCCGTTGGGGAACGGAACTCGATACCAGTAATCGGGACGGCCGCAAGATGGTCAGCCACATCGATGTTTTCTTGGATCACCCCTTGCTACGGCGCGATCTGGTGCTGGTCGATACGCCCGGCCTGCAAACCGTCGTCAAGCATCATGAGCAGATCACGCGCAAGGCCATCGCTGGCGCGCACATCGCCTTGTGGGTGCAGTCCACCGACATGCTGGGCGGTTCGGAATCGGAATGGAATTTTCTTACCGATAGCTTGCAGAACAACTTCCGAAAATTCCTCACTGTCATCAACAAATGGGACAAGGTGCTCGATCCCGAGGACAAGCAGGACAAAGAAATGCCCGAAGCCGCACGGGTAAAGGCCAAGCTGGACATTCTCAAGGAAAATTTTGCGCAGGCCCTAGGCGACAAGCATTCGCTCGAGCTAGCGATCATGACAGACAGCGAGCATCTGTTGCCGGTCAGCGCCAAGTGGGGTGAGGATGCGGATCTGGAAAAACGCCGACGCTCTGGCATGGATGAGTTACGCAAGCGTATCGCCGCGATGGTCAACAGCGGCGAAGCCATGCAGCAGATCCTCTACAAACCGTTGCAGCAGCTGAGCACGATTCAAAAACAGCTTGCCGAGCGCGTCGATGACGAGGTGCGCCAGCTGGCATCCGACGAGCCGCTGGACAAGCAGCGTCACCAACTGGCACGACTCGAAATGGACGTGCTCGACCTGGAGCAGGAAGAGCAGCGCGAGACCCGCGATTCGCGTGAAGAGCATGAGCGCGCTGGACAGTATCAAAGCGAAACCGTGCTGGCGGCGATGACCGCGCCGATTTCCGCGCTCAAGCATGCAATAGCTGACCAGATCACTGAGACCTATATCGCACGTCAGTTGGCCAAGAACGTCACCAAGATCGCCTTGCCACTAGAACTGGAGGGGCAATTGGCCGACGTCGCCGGCCAACTGGACCAGCAATGGCAGGCGCAAAAAAAGCACATCGCCCAGACGCTCGCGGGACTGCGCGCCAATTACGTGCAGCGGATGGAAAAGCACGCGATGCAGATCGAGTCGGAACTCGGCCACATCCAGATCGAATTGCCTCGCATCGAAAGCGTGTTGGACCTGGACTTTTCCAGCATCGAGGAGCATCGCAGCGAACTGTCCAAGCTGAAAAGCCAAATGGACAAGACCGAGGACGAATTGCACGAACTCGAGCGTGAACTCGCGACCAAGACCATCAGCGACAGGAAGCGCTTGCAGGCCGAGGCCGACATGGCGCGCCTGGTGGCGCGCTTAGACAGCATGGGTCCGCCGCCCCCGGTGCAGCGACACGATGTAAGGCGAAAGACCAGCGATTGGGGCAGCGGGTTCCTATGGTTGAGCGCGACCTACGAGAACGTCACCGTGACGGATGACTCTGCCAAGGTCGCCCATGAAGAAGATGCCAAGGAGTTAAAACGCAAGATCGAGAGCAAGGAAGAAGCATTGGCGCGCGTAATCCGCGAAGAGGAAGAGCTGACCGGTCAGCGCATCACGCTCGAGATGGCGCAAAAGCGTCTGAAGAAACAACAGGAAAAATTGGCCAAGGAGGCTGAGCGCGCGCAAGCCGCTGCGGCGCTCGAGCGCCAGACACTGGTCGCCGACGGTTTGCGCAAACTGTCACGCAACACGGTCGCAAAGCTGGACGACACTATTGCTTACCTTGATCAACATCTGGCCACGGCAGTACGCGGAGTCTTTATGGAGCAGGCGAAACTGCTGGCGTCCTGCGTGCAGGAACAATTGATGGAACCGCTGAACGCCAAACGCGCACAGCGCCAGGAAGTGCAATTGCTGCTGCAGCAAAGCGCCGCAGAGATCGCCGCACGCAAGGCGCAGTTGGAAGTCGGCAGCACGGCCTTGGCCGAGGTGTTTGCCATGACGCAAGCCGTATTGAATGATTGAGGAATCTATGCAAGTACCCGACACTTGGCTCGCGGATCTACACGCCGCCCTGCCTACCGCTTGGCAGCAACCAGTACAGCAGTTAGTAGATAGCCTGATGGAGCCCGAGCGCCCATTGCGGATCGTGTTGGCCGGCGCATTCACAGTCGGCAAAAGTAGCTTGGTCAATATGTTGACTGGAGCGGAGTGGTTGCCATCCGCGCTTGAAGAGACCACGGCGCTGCCTACATTCATCGAATATGGCGCCGATACGTCCATGCAGCTGGTCGATGTCGACGGCAGCACCCGTGATTTGACTGTCGATGAGTTTTCCACCGTCGTGACCCAGGCCCCGCCCAATGCTGCCTACGCCTCGCTGACATTGAAGCAGGATTGGCTAGCCGGGGTGGTGCTGGTCGACCTGCCTGGCTTGGGCGGCATGTCGCGAGCGAATCAGCAATATGCACTGGCGCAGATCCAGCAGGCAGATCTCGTGCTGTACCTGATCCCGCCGCGCGGTCCGGATGCCGGTGACCTCGCTACACTCGGCCGCATTCATCGCATGGGAAAACGCGTCGCCGTGCTGGCGACACGTTGGGACGAGGTCGAGCGTGCGGTCGCGGCAGGAGAAAAGGCACCCGACTTGCAAGTCTGGTCGAGTCAGATCGAGGCGGGATCAAAGATGCGGACGCTCATCACACCACTGGACAAGTTGGGCAGGGGCCGTGACACCGTGATCGGTTTCGTGCGCGACGCCTGCAGCGCGCTCGCAGACATCCGCATGCGACGCGTTCGCGCCGAGCTCGTACCGCTGCTGGAAAACGCCCTGGGTCAGAATGCATTGATGCAGAGCGTCTGCCATAGCGATAGCGTGGCAGCCCGCGAAGCGACACGTGCAGAACTGCTTCGTCGCAAAATAGCGTTGACCGAGTTGAAAGCGCAGTTGCACGCTCAAGCGAGCGCCGACCGTGAAACCGGCGACGCTGCCGCCAAGGCGCTGAGCGCACGTCACAGCAGCGCCTTCGACACCGTCATGACAGAGTTGGGCCAGACGATCACGGAAGAGGCGCAGTGGGAACGATTCGTTGTCGAAGGTGCGGAGGCCCAACAGCGTGCGTTGGATGGGCTTGCACGAGACATGCAAGAACTGTCGACAGCCTACGGGACCCTGAAACTGCCCACGGCACAGCAGCGGGAACTCCAACTGCGGTTACCGTCACCGATGCCAGTCGAGAGCAGCGATTTCCTCGATGTGGGACGGATCGCGGCGTTACAACGCGCACTCGAAGAAAAGCAAGAGACCTACTCGCAGCTCGAACAGGCGCATGGGAATAGCGAGGTCGTGGATAGCGACCAGCATTGGGATGCCCTGCATCAGGCAATGCGCGAGCGCCACGCCGTGCTGGCGCAGTCTTTGCCCCGCATCACGCAGGCGACCGGTAACAACATGGGCGCGGTCTTCGGCCGTATGCTCGGTGAGGTGGCTGATATCGGCACCATGTTCATCAATCCCGCTGCGGCCGGCGCAAAGATTGCGGCTGTGGTAGGCAAGGGCGCAAAGATCGCCAAGATTGCCGTGAATACCGCGAAAGTGGCCAAGCACGCGAGCACGACGGTGAAGGTGCTGAAAGCCACCAAGGTGGGGGGCAAGGTAGTAGGTGTGCCGCCGAAAGTCATCGACAAACTGGGCATGCTGGAGGCGATTTCGTTCAGCTATTGGGGCGAGCGTATCGGCAGCGCCTTCGACGGCGCCCAAGAAGTGACCGTGGTCGACCCCGAAGCATATGCCCAACAGCAGGAAGAGTTGCGCGCCGCCGACGAGCGGATAGCAGCCTATCGCCGCGAGCTGGCGCACAGCGCGCGGTTGGCCGAAGAACGTAAGCTAAGCGGTTGGGCGCTGGAACAAAACCGTAAAGAACAAGCCATGCTGAAGGCGGATCTGGACGAACTCGAGGCGCGCACCGAGCGGCAAGCGCAAGAGTTGAAGACGCAGCAGGCGAAGGATCGCGCCCAACTGGTGGCACGACACGTCGAACAGGCAATAAGCTATTGGCGAAAAGTGTATGCCCAGCAAAGCGACGCGATGGTCGAAATGTTGCGACAACTGGTTAAGCAGCATTGGGAGGAGCGGGTCGATGCAATGGTCGGCGAGCGCCTGGCGGAATTGGCAGTGGTGTCGGCTGCCGCGGACGCCGGGCCGGCCGAGCAACAAGCTACCCTGACCGCGCTAAAAGCGGAAGCCGATTCTTTACAGGCCAGCCTAGGGCTGTTGGCGTAGTGAAAACCCTAGGTTCCAACATGGCGACAGCCAAGCACGTAGCGCCGCCGAATGCCGCCGCCGTGTTCGGCACTGTGCGCCGATTCGCTGAGTGCATGAATGCGCCGGTTGTACTGCCCGACAGCGTGCTGACGGTGCGGATCATCGGTGAATTCTCGGCCGGTAAGACACGCTTCCTGCGTGAATTGCTCTCGCCGTGCATTCCCGAGGCCCTGCTGCCGATCAGTTCACTCGAGCGCCAAACGCGATTGCCACTCGAAATTACTTACGGTCCGCAGGCCGAGCTCCTGTTGGTCGAGCGACCGCAAGACACCCGCGCCGGCGAGGAACGGGGCCGCTACGCGCACTTCCCACACCGTGCGGAACTATCGGCCTTCGATCCCATGCGCTATCGCCTGCGTTTGGCAATCCCCGAACCACGCTTGATCCTGAGCAAGGGGGACGGCTACGGGGAAGGCGCCAAGCGTCTCGCATTGATCGACATGCCTGGCTGGAATTCAGGCGATGACGAGCTCGCAGAGCGCGACGCCAACACCTTGATGACCGGGCACTTGAACCTGGCACTGGGTTACGTGTGCCAAGCCAGCCGACTGGACGGGGAGCGGAACCAAGACCGATTGGCCGCGTTTCTGGAGGCGCTGGCGGCAGCGACTTTCATCGGCGACCGCTACAGCCTCCTATTCATCATTACGCAGTGCCCGCCTGAGGATCGCACCCGCCTGGAAGCGCTAGCCCGCGGACGCGTGCTCGAAGCGTGGAGCGCGCTCGGGGAGGATCCGGAGACACTGGACTTGCTGGTACTCGGCGCGGAGTTCTCATCAATGGCCCCATCCGAACTCCAACGTTTTCGGCACAGCTGCTGGCAGCATCTGCTGGCGCCGCTCCAGGACGACGAAGAGCAAACGCAACATCCGTGGCTGCCAGCCCTGCAAGGGTGGAGCGACGAATGGGCGATCCGGCCACGTTTGTTACGGACGCAACAAGTGCTCGAAAAGGCCGGTGGGATGTTGGCAAGGGTGCGCAAAGACGGTGACTTCCTGGCTGGCATGAATATGTATCGCTTGATCGGCATGGGTAATGAGGAGCGATATGCCAAACTGCAGGCAGCCTGGCTGCGCCAGATCGGCGCCACCGTACAGGACATCCACCTGAAGTTGGACGCATTGGAGCTGCCCGCAGACCATCCGCTACACGCCTGGTGGACTGGCTACTGGGTGCCACAGCTCGACGCCACGCTGGTGCCAGTGCGGCAGTTCTTTGCGAGCGCCGATCTCGCCTTGCACGAATTACCCGCCGATACGCTGGACCTGCAGCACTATCTGCGTTCACGCCTTGCGGTTACTTTCGCCACTGCCGTGTCGCAGATGAGTAATGGTTTCATCCGCCTGGTCGACACCACGCGTCTACTTGCCGGCGAGGCCGCGCCAGAGAAGGTCGTCGCAACCTTACTGACGTTGTCCCTGCTTCACGTTCGTTCAGAGCACTATATCGAAACCTCATCATGAAACTTCATCAAGACAGCGATCCCATACTGCAGTTCCTTGCAGACTATAGTAACGAAACGCTCGTCCGTACTTTCTTGGATGGTTTTGGTGACAGGCGTAACGCTGAGCTGCGTCGACTGCAGGTCCGAGTGGCCGGACTAGAAGCGGAAAACCGCGCATTACGAACGCTCGATACGTCTGAGGAAGCGGCCGTGCCAGCGGACGCCGCCGCGATCGAAGATGGTGCCCTGGTAACTGCACAAGTCATCGCCATCGACGATTTCTATGCAAGCGTCAAGCTGGACAAGGGCACCGAGCATCTGGTTTCGCTTGCCGAGTTCATCGAAGGACAGCAACTGCAAATCGATGCAGGAGATTACGTGAACCTCGTTGCCAAGATCACGTCGGACGGCATTGCGCTGTCCCACCTCGAGTACAAGAAAATGTTGCGTTGGGTCGAGCTGCTGCACGTGTTCGATAGCGGTGGCAGCGTCGAGGTGTCATTGGAGAGCCCAGTCAAAAATGGCTATTGCGCCAGTTACCACGGCATCCAGGTGTTCATCCCGCATTCGCAAAGCGATCTCATGCCCGGGAAACATGTCGAGACACTCTTGGGCACGACGATCAGCGTCCGGTTGCTGGAACTGGATCGCGCCGTCAACCGCGTAATCGCGTCGCGCAAGGTGCTCATGGAAGAAGCGCGTGACACGCTACTAGCTAGTCTTCGGCCAGGAGATATCGTCGAGGGTGTGGTCAAAAACATCGCTGAGTTTGGCGCCTTCATCGATCTCGGGGGTCTGGTGGGGCTCTTGCATTGCAGTCAGATGGGACCGCTTGCGGATAGCATCGTCGCGGGAGAGTCTATCAAAACGCGGGTATTCAAGGTAGATCTGGAGCAAAAGAAGGTTTCACTGAGCGGCAAGCCGTTGGCGGCAGACGCCTGGGAGAAACTGCTTTCCCGCTTTACGGTCGGCAGCACGCTCGACGGCAAGATCAAAAAACTGACCGAAAACGGCGCTTTCGTCGAGATCGTCCCTGGTATCAACGGCCTCGTGTTCCAGTCCGATTTCAAGCACGCCCACCCTGACGCGGCCACAGCGCCCAATGTAGGTGACGTGCTGAGCGTCATGATTCGCGAGATCGATGTCGAGCGCAGGCGGGTTGGGTTGCGCTTGCGCCGACCAACGCAAGCTAAACGTGAATCGAAGATGTCGGGGTGGCACGAGGTCTAACAGTTAGCGCTCGAGGGGGCCGAACACCGTTGATGGCGCAGCAACCTCGGCCTCTCGACAATGATTCGCTGTTCCGGGATCTTGTTCTCCAGGCAGTCGTCCTTCCAGCGACCCGGCCGATAAACGCGCTGGTCAAAAAAGCGGCACGCGCATGGTCAGTCTGAACGAATCGCCCTAGCTGTCCTGCACGAACGGCTTGGCCTTTGAGCTCAAGATCCTGTCGGCGCAGGCTACGAACTGCTCGGGCAGCTTGTCACTCCTATTAAAGCTGAGCAGTCATGCGGTTGCTGTCGCGCGCCGAAACTAGCATCAACAATGACATGATTACATCGGTAATCACGTCAGCGGTGACCAGCAAAACAGCTTCTCAGCAGTTACGCGTCCGTAAACTATGCAGCTTTCTGGTCCAGTACGCGCAATCGTTCCAATAAAAGATGACGCTTTTCGGCAGGCATAGCGTTAATACGTTCAACTAAGTCGGAAATATCCAATTCATCAAGTCGTCCGTGCACATGTCGCTTAAGGTCGACAAGCTGATCGAACTCACCGGATAACACGTAGGGTGGGCAGGCCTGTAAGGCTGACAAGAGATTTGCGCAATCTCGCGCCGACAAGGAATGGAGAGATGTGGCCTGTTCTTGAAGATCCCCTACCCATGCCGCTGACTTGGCGGCTCGTTCCCGCTCAAGTGCCTGGGTGCGCATCGCTTCCAGCTCTCCAACTTGCGCGGAAATGCGTTCACGATCCTCACCCGACAGGAACGGCGGTAGCGACAAGAACTTTGCCGGCACGCCTTCAGCGAGGCGCTGTTCCGGCCTGCTTTGTAGGGCCCTGAGCTCCTCCAGGGCCGCAGCTGCCCAAAGGCTTGAACGCTGCCTAACGAGTGTTTCGCGGGAGGAGATATAGCTCGTTACACACGCTTTAATCCAGTTACGTTCATCCGCTTCCTCGTCGTCCAAGTCAGTACTCGCCGTTTCGCTAACGTAAGACGCCGACGCCGCGTAGGCGGTATCTAGAATAGTGGCGATTTCTTCGGCGTTGCTGGAGATACTGTCGAGCTCGGCTAGCAGACCGACCAGATCGCTGCACGATCGGACACGGCGCTGGACATCGTCGGCATCTCTGGTATTCAAGAATTGCTGCCCGATGAGATTGAGACGGTAAAGCACGTCACGTGCATCGTGCGTTGTGGTAGGAACAATATTGAACAAATCGCTATAACATTGCTGCCGTTCTTTACGGAACTTACGCAATTTTTCCAGCTTTTCTTGAAGCTGTGCGATCTGGGCCTTTACGTCTTCAGCCGTCCCCAGCGTTGCCAGGGCTTCAGTCAGCACGCGAATCAGGGCTTCGGCTCTTTCGATTTGATCATTCACCTGACGCAGAGGTGTAGAGTCCAGCGGATTCGGACTCCTGATTAAGTCGGCCGCGAAATCCAATGACGTTTCGTATTGATGGCGCTCGCGCGCCCGAGCAATCATGGTCTGTGCGTGCTGTTCGGCTGCACGCGCTTGATCGCGTAGGCCCAGACCTTCCAGGGTTCCCCGCACACGATTCATCTTGGTGCGGAAATCAGCGATCTGTTCGGAGGAGTTGCAAGCTTGTAAGGGGATCCACTTCGCAATCTTGTCGCGAATAAAATCAGTCATCTCTGCACACAAAGAGTTGACTTGTTCAACCTGCTCACCGGTCCATTTTGCCGGTTTATCACCCATTTCCTTTCGTTTTACTAAATATTTTTCTGCGACAGCAACGTATTCTTGGACGTTATCGTGTCGAAGTGCTGTTTCGAGTCGACGCTCCACGTCGTCTAATGCTTTCGTGTGCGCCGTCAGGTGTTCTTGGTCTTGCTGAGCGTTTTGGCTAAGGGTCTTGAACCAGGATTCAAGCTGTTCCGGCAGAGGATCGTGCGAGCGCGTGCGCTGTGCTTCTTGCCAGCGCTCCACATTGCCCAGGTACGTCGTCTCCGCTTCCCACTCAGCGAAAAAACCTTGCCAGCGGGTTAATGCATCCTGGGTGAGGAACAAGACAGTCGTCTTATCCAGTGCGGCTTCCGACAGGAAGCGGCCGTTGCTTCCGTAGGCGCTTTCCAGCCACTCCGTGAGGGAGATACCATCGTTTTGATAGCGGATTGCACGTGGCGGCAGCGATTTTCCTACGAACAGCGCGATCAGCAATGACGCCGAGGCGAGGCTGCAGCCAAAGGGCGGTCGTGTAAGCATCGCCAGGTCGTCACCCAACGTTCGCCGTGGGTCTAATTTATGCGCTTCCTCGAGCTTTTCTAAGACATCCCTCACCTGCGAATTGTCCGGGATTGGTTTTACTCTGCAGTCTAGCGCGAGCACGCCCCAAGAGTGGCCGAGCACCGTCCGGACGCGGTTCTGCATTCTAGTTTGTTGGATCTGCAGCCAAGCCTGGGAGACCTCTCGCCCAAACAGTGCGCGCGAGAGCGCAGCGACGTCGGCGTTACCGTTGCCTGCTGCCGTGTTCAGGCCATCAAACGGGAAGGGCAGGGCCTGCGAGTACACTTGCTTGAAAATAGCGCCAGCCTCAGCGTTGAGCCTGCCTGCCACGAGTTCGGTCCCGGCGACGATCGACACGCGGTCTCGGATTGCGTCGCGTAAGGCCGCACGTAGGCCTTGTCTGGCTGTTTCACGCTCTTCAGGAATGAAGCGGGCGTAGCGCTCTTGTTCGGTTTGGTCAAACCGCTCATCGAGCACGTACAAGGTGGCGAGATACTGCTCGACCCGAGCAGACCGGTCGGAGAGCAAGACCGTCCATACGGGCGCCGCCGCGACGCCCGACTTGTGAAGTTCGGCCGCATACACCTGTTCGATTTGCAGTTGCGTTGCTGCCAAGTCAGCTTCTGGGCCGAGTAGGCAGTACAATATTTGCCCCTTCGGTTGGCTAGGTTTGACTGCTTGGCGCCAGTCGTTGAAGGCGTTTTGCACGCTCGTGGCGATGCGCTGCTCGTTGGTCAGATGCGCGGTAAAGCTCCACTCGAGCGTGGGAATGCCGTGCTCTTGCCCGAACGTGGTCGCGATATCGTCAAACAGCTTCTCGCTCCATGCCTTCGCCCGGGTAAGGAAGATCTCCTTGGCGTCAGCGCGGCTGACACCGGTGAGCTTCAAGCGTAGATCCTTTTGGTACTGGCCACGGGTCGCCGCGTCCGTGACGATCTCGTACTGCTTGAGTTCCCGACTCCACGCTACCACCCCCAACTCTTGTTCGAGACGGGCAAGATGGGGAAGACATGCATCGATCGGTTGTCCTACGAATTCGACGAGCAGCAGGTTATACGTGTCTTGCTCGCTTGAGACGACGCGCATTTTCTTGGTCGCAGTGATCGAGATCAGCAGCGCACGGTCCAGTTCATCGAGTTGAGCGTCGTATTTCGCCAGGGCCGCCATGAGGTTGTCGACGCTCACCCCGCCATGCGCCCGCTCTGCGGCGAGCATTTCCGTCAGCATCTCCCCGGCGACAATCCGGCTTGCTGGAATCGTCGTCAATTGTCCGTGGTCGAGCGCATCACGCCCCGCCGCCGTATCGACAGCGTTTTTGACGAAGGTAATCGCCGAGCGTGACTGAACAATGTCTTGCTGCCGTGTCAAGAACCACGTTGCCAAAGGATGCAGTGGCCAGCAACCGCGCACGATAACGCGCTCAAACTCAATTAGGTCGCTCCATACAGGCAACTGTTTAAGCCCAGGCAATAATGTCGCCATCATGCTGTGTAGGGCCTGATGCGCGAGCCGCTGTTGACCTAGTGTTTTCTCGAGCGCTGATTCGTCCTTTTTCTCCAGCAGATGCGCGATGATCGTTTCTAGGTTCGATGATACGTAGTACTTTTTCGCGACGTCGAAGCGCGTGATGTACTTCTGTATGTGCATCGCGTCGCGGTTGCCCAAACGCGCCAAGTACGCCTTCAGTTCATATTGAATGAAACCTAAGAAGTGCGCTCGCGAGGCATTGTCCTGAATGCCCTGGAAGATTTGCTGAAGTGCCGAGTCCCCTGCAAGCGCTGGGCGTTCAGCGACGTATTCCAAGAAGCGTCCGAATTCATCGAACACGATGACCAGACGTGAAAACGGTCCGTCTTTCGAGCAATATGTATCGCAAAAAACCGCAATCAAATCTTGGATTGATTCGCGCCCGGCGATCGGAATATGCGCGCCGTTCGCTTCCAGGTAGAGCTCATCAACAAGGGCGTAGGCGTCTTCGTCGCGCGTCTCGAGCAACTCGACAATGGCTTGCTGCGTTTGTCCCGGGAACCGGGCCATAAACTGACCGGTTCGCAGCTCGTAGTTACGACGTACGAAGTTCGCCGCATCATCGAAACGTGGCGAGAGTTCGCGCAGTGCACGGTCATCGATATGATGCTCTTTGAGCGAGCGATAAAGCGATGCGCTTAACGTATTGCCAAGATTAAAATTTCCTGTACCGTCCAGCGGGATCACCAGTGCCGGCTTGTCGATTCCCTTGAGCGCCTGTCGCGCGGCTTCAGCAGCACGGGGTTCGGCAAGCGTGAGATTCGACAGGATTTGTTCGCTGAGTTCCGAATGAGGTTCACGCAGCAGACGCGTTAATGCCAAGGCAAAGTGCGATTTACCTGAGCCGTAACCGGCGATGGCCAGTGAAAATGGATTGTTGTGTGCCGTCGTCTCGTCTGCAATACGTCCCAGAAGATCTGCTGCTAAGCTTGCCGTGTCGGTCAACCGGTAAATCTCATCGGCATGGCCGTCTTTATTTACCCCGTGGTAACGCGGTCCGTGGAACACAAAGCTGCGCGCCGCGTCGTTGGCCCGCTTGATCTGGTCGTCCGCCCAGAGTAATTGGACCGCCCCGTCGAAGAATAAGTCCGAACGAAACTTGATTAAATCGCCTACTTGCATTATTAGCCCTAGTACTCTGCTGTTATGTCTACAGTAGATCGCTGTAGATGAATGGCGCCAAGTCCTCGCTGCGCCTGGTTTTCATGATCAACGGTGTCCCGGTTTGCCGGTCAACGCGGGTGATCCCCTGTTCGGTTGTCCAAGCTAGAAAATCGTTGAACGCTTGATCAGACCAGCCACTCCCTTCGACAAATCCGCAGCGTGCCTCCAGCTCAAACAGTGGTAATTGTTGTACGCCAGGCGCTGTCTGTTCCCAATAAACGAGCCAGCAATAGGCATACGCCCAGTAATATTCCTCCACCCCGGGCAGGGCGCCACGCGTCAGCGTATCTTTGTCTACGCTCAGCATTCCAGTGCGCGCCAAGCTCGCCTCTTCCCGGTAGGTCGAGAACAGGGGGCCGGGCAGGGATGAGCTATTGCCTAGCTCTTGCATTAAAAAGGCCGCGGCGGCATTGACACTGCACGTGCGTCCAAGTGCCAAGCGCGAGCGTCCAAAAAAGACATGCCAGGCGCTCGCGCCGCCGATCGGACGCGACAGCATCAGGTGCAGCATCAGTTGTGTGAGCGGCTCGTGCAACAGCGGATCCTCGTCAGCGAACAACTGGCCTAACAGGGTCAGCTGCAGCGTGTACACACCGTCGCTCAGGACTGGCACTGTCGTGATACCCATTGCGTGGGCATATTTCAAATGGGGAAGCACTTTCCCAGAGCTCTTCCCGGTGGGAATACCAGTTGCCGTGGAAATGGCGTCGACAGACCCCTCGTAGCCTTGGGCGGCGAGCTTCAGTAGCGCCGCTAGGTGGCGCCGGTCCGGGAAAAAGGTTTCATGGAAGCTCGGCGTTAAGCCTTGTATGATGCGCTGTGTCATGCCTGCGACCTTGCCTCAAGCGAGGTAATCTTGAGTTTGACTGGATCCCGCCGCATCGGCCTTCCTTCAACTAGGCGATGAGGACCAATTGCCCAGCATTCACCTTTGTTGAGCTTACTGAGTTCCATCACCCAGTCATCGCGGGAGCGGCCAGGCGACACTTCAGCCAAGATTTGCGCAAAATCTTTGAGCTCGGTGTCAACTGGCTTGAAGAACAGCTTTTCCGTACATTGGAATAGCCGGCTGCGCTGCTCTCGGTCGAACTGGGAGATGGTCTGCGTTGCCAAAATCATCCCGACGCCGAATTTGCGTCCTTCGCGAAGCAGTTTATCGATCGCGCGATCACTGCGGTGATCGAGGTTTTGGACTTCGTCAAGCACGACTGGAAGCGGTGTATCTTTGTTGCCGTTCCTGGTCGCATAAGCAAAAAAGTCCCACAGCGCGAACTCGGTGATCAAGCGCTGCATGTCCTTCGAAATATTCACGAGTTGAAGGATATGCGCTGGTCGCGGCCCTTCGAAAATCTGCTCCCAGCCCGAGCCTTCCTCAAGCGAGAACGGTTGCTGTTTGACAAACTCAGCGATCTTGAGCGCGAGTGTGGCGGGGGCAGTGGGATCTGATTCCAACGCTTGGAGCAACTCCTCCAAGCCAAATTTATTCCCGGTCGACAAACCTTGTTCGATATGCCGCGCAAGCGCGGCGCGCTGCACTTCCCCCACGGTGTACACCGATGAAAAGACGTCGGCAACGCGGCTAGCGACGTTGTATGGCTGTTCTAGCAGCAGGCCAATACCAGGTTCTTCTCGCGATAAACGTTGGAACGGGTTGATCGGGAAGGGCTGTTGCACCAACACATGGGTTTGCGGTTGCGCTTGTTGGACAAACATCGGATCGAGCTTGCCTGGCAAGAAACCATCGGTATAGTCGATGATGGCGGCATGCTGCTGCTGTTTGATCATCTCGAGTAGCAGACCTTGGATCGCATAGGTTTTACCTGAGCCGGAGCCGCCGAAAATCAGCAGGTGACGATTCTCGAGTTCGGGGTCCCCATACTCCCAATGCACGTTTTGCCCACGATTATCGGTACCGAGCAGCAAGCGGCCAATCGGCGCCACGCGCGTCCCTGTTGCAGCCGCAACGGCGGGTGCCACGATGGGCTGGACCGCAGGAAGCGCAGCGTCCCGCTCGCTCGCTTGCACCTCGACAGCCGTGGTCGTCATTACCGGCGCGCCGCTTGATGCGCCAACGGGATTTGCGGGCGCCGATTCCTGTGGCGCGGCGCCATACGCGTCAGCGCTTGGCCGAGCCGGCACCTTGATCGCAGAAGGGACCTCGTTTTTTTCGGTAGTTGATGTATCACGGACAATTGGTAGGCTAGCGATGCCTGCCGGGGTGGGCGACGGGTAAGCGCACATCGCTGATCCTGCGGGTTCTGCAGGAGATAACACGAGTGGCACGCCCGGGATCGCGAATGGACCGTGTGCGTCTTTCGTCAACAATTGGATCACCGCGTCGGTACCAAATTGCAGTTGGTAGACGCCAAAACCCTCAGGCAGCGGACGATCCATCGCCACGTCCACCGCGCCCATGAACGACTGGGCGACATCCGCCGCCACGTTCGCCTTATTCGTCCAGAAGGTGGACGCGACTGCGCGCCAAGCGATCGTAAAATCGCCTTCACCTAGCCGATCGAGGGCACTACAAAGAGTGCGATATTCCTTATGGTCGAGCATGACGACTGCCCGGCTCGACAATGCGCGATGCAGTTGGGCCCACCAGTACTTGCGCTCAAATACGGTCGATGTTAACGGTGCATTCTGTGGGGCAAAAATCTTCGCGAGTTGTCGAATACCGGCGCTCGCTTGGGCGAATGCCGTCTCTTCATGACCGATGCTTTCGTCGGCAAATTTCGACTCGATCACCGTCGCGTCGATACGCAGTCGACCTTCGACGACTTTGGCCGACAGGAACAGCAGATCTGGAATATTCGGGTCGTCGCGATCGCGGAACCAATGCCGGAAGCTGTCGAGCGGGATAAGCGCTTGCAAAACCGATGTCGGATCTCGGCCGAGCAGGCGGCTGATCAATGAGTAACCGACGACGTCGCGGATATATTGATCACGCCCGATCGCTCGCACCAATGACAAACCCGGAATTTCGCATGCCGCCTTGATGACATTGTGTGCCGCCAGTTCCGCCAGGTCTTTCGAGAGGTCGTGTAAATGTTGGCGCAGCCGTTTAGCGATGGCTTTTGTTAGCGTGGCAAAGTCGCTCACTTCGGTAGAGATCGTCCGGTTCAGTTCGCCGTAGTTACCTAAGCCGCACGAGAAGCCGACGATTCTGCGATCCTCGCTGACGTTGCCACTCTTCGCTGCCGCAATCAAGTTGTTATCGACGTGTCGATCGACACAGGAAACCCACACCGCTTTCTGGTGCAGCAGCTCAATCGTTTTCCTCCACGGGGTGAAGTCAATTTGGGTAACCACCGCATGCTCATGAGCGGCGGGCGTAAAAGGAGATTTGAGACGTGCCGCGATCTCGGTATGTTGGCTTGCCATTTGTACCCGGCGATTGCTGATCGACATCTGGCGTTGACTCTGCGCTGCCAGCTGACGAACAGGACGCGGGTATTCTGCGAGCGGGAACTGGCGCAGGACGGAACCGTATACGGCATCGAAGGGCTCGACGGGCTCAAGTTGGTCACCATCATGTTTGTCATCGAGGAAATGTGCAATCACCCCCAGGTCAAACCGCAAGTCTTGCTCGGCATCGAGCATGTCCTCGAGTTCAGTCGGCTTGGTGGCGTGTCGGTGTCCAATATGGATCGAGCACTTGCGTTGTTTGGGGAAACCGCTCTCCGCCCAGGCATTTTTCCATGCGACTAACATGTTGACAGCAGTCGTCGTCGCCACGCCTGTGGTGATGACCTTGACGGTCAGGTGGAATGGCGTCTGTTGTTCGACGGTTTCCGTAAGATAACGCGCTAGCCATCGGTCAACACCGGACAGGACGATGTCAATTTCCGCGATGTTCGTGAACAGCAAACTCAGCTGATCGTGAGAATGGCTGTGCAGCGTTTGATAGGCACGTATGAGATCCTCATAGATACGGGCGCGACCGGACGGCTGTAGTTTTTGGCCCAGCTCATCTTCGTCAAACGTTTCTTGCCGCATCAAACTTTGTGACGCCACGGGCAAGGCGCCCCGATCGGCGACACCGATCAGGTGCGTCAGTCCAAATGCCTGTGACGCCGTCGTTAACGACAAATTTGCATCGGCTACGAGCGCGGCGATTGGGCGCCGCAGCTCAGCAAGCTCGACAAGGCGTTGCCAACGCTGTTCAGCAGCAGCACTGCCATTGTTGAACAGCTCGGCGATAACCTCGCCGAAGCCATCCCTGAGAAATACCGCGCGTGCGCTGGAGAGTTCCAGTACAAATGGCGAGATCGGTAGTGCGACAGCAGCATTCAGGTAGGGCTGAGAGGAGACGTCGGTGCTGCGGACCGCCAAGAAAGCGCGATACAGGCATGGTAAGACGTACTCCGTCCCGGCAGCCCGGTCGATGACTTGCCTGACGACGTCAGAATACGCGGTGATGACGCGATGGATTTTGCTGTTCGCCGCATAGAAACCGTCGTTGAGGATTGCCTCTAAATGCTCTTTGTAGAGACTCGTCAGCGCGGTACAGCTCGACACCAGTCCGGCAAAGTGCGGCTGTCTAGCGACATCATTGAAAACATTGACGACCTCAAAGTCGCTCATGCCGAGCAACAGCAGGCGGTGCGCGTCTTGCTCGTCAATCGCGGAGAACAACTCATCAAAGCCGCCGATGTGAAACGCGGGCAGACGTGGCGCCGCAAGCCTCGACAGGCAGCGCAACGCCTGTTCAGCGAACACCAAACGCAAGCGTTCAGGGTGTGCCGCCGGAATAGGCCAAACGTATTGCTGCTCAAAGGGATCGACATCCATACTCGAGTTGATCGCAACCGTGAAAGTGACCTTTGCGGTGGCCCGCGTGTCCTTGACGATCAGGTCATCGAAGTGCTCGAGCTCAACCGTAATGTCCTCTTGAACGCCCGGTAAGCTCAGCTTCCCGGGCACGACCTCGCCTACGATGCCACTGAGCAGTTGGTGGATGTCTTGCCTAGCATCCGCGCCATCTGCCTCGTAGCGGACCAGTTTGATCTTGATATCGTATAGGTCTTCGGCCTGCACTTGGTTCTTGTGCGCGTCGAACAAGCGCTGAATCGTCAACTTGACTGCCTGCAAAAACACGACGTCACTGTAACCTTTTAGCGTCGTCGCTTTGGGTGGCGTTTTCTCTTTGGTTTCGCGCTTTTCTAATAGCGCTAACAGCGGACGAGCGTCGCACTGCTGCAGACGTGCTAACGCAGCGGCATCGTTCTGGCGCACGAATACGCGCACATCGTCTAGATACTCGGTCGCTGTCTGATACGGGTGATTGACCTGCGCTACCGAGGCAGGGAGCGCGAATGGTGCCACTGTGTCGTCACCTTGTTCGGCCCGGTCCAGCTTCTTGAGGACCTTATCGCGCTCGGTTTTCGACACGAATAATGCGTGGCTGGCAAAACGGTGCCCTAGCTCGATCAACCGATGCGTTCTCGTAGGATTGCGTCCCATTGGCACATCAAGCAGCGGTAGCGAACCCCAACTCGCGAGGCTTGCATAGCATTCTGACACGACGTCGCGCAGCGTGTCGGGCTTGCGGGCCAAGATCTCGTCGAAAAAACTCGCCACGCGTAGCAAGCGACCGGCATTGAATTTTTCGACCGTATCGAGGAATCCTTCCAGGGTTTCTGCAGCGGCGTCGTGTTGATCACCGAGCCGTTCGGCGATCCGTTGCACCCACGCACGGTAACGTTGGCCCAGCACGCGGCGCCACAACAGATCTTCGCTCACCAAGTGAAAGTCTTTTAAGCTACCTTTGTCGGAAGCGTGATCAAACCCAAAGAAGACGCAATGTCCTTTGTTACGAAACGTGGTCAACTGATCATCCATGTCGACCCAGTTTCGCGCGATCATATCCGCTTGCGGCAAGGCAGCTTTTTCTTCGGCGTTCCAGCTTAACCAGAGCCCGCGCGAGATTTTCAGCGCGCGCTCTGTGCCGGGAAACTGGGTAATAAAAAAGTTATCCACGCGTTCTAGCACCGCAATGGTCTCAGCCAACGGCAAGCTCTGTACGACGAGGGTAATTTTGTTCGTGTGGTCCGCGTCAGCGTCCAACACACCTGCACATTCGCTAATGAGGTATTTTGTTAATTCTTCGACAAACAGATTCACTATTATCCCTTGTAAGGATTGAGCACCAGCGCCACCGCATCAGATAGCGGAATCAAGTAGCCGCCACGGCGCAATTCTTCTTCAAACCAAGCCGAGTCGATACCAAAGGCATTTGTTGCGTGCTGTGTACGCGAGCTCGTCAACGCCAACTGGATCATGTCCTGGCTGATCGCCAGCCCGTAATGGGCAAAAATACGCTCGTAGAAGGCGTCGAGTCGGATCCTCGTTCCAGGCGGCACCAGCGCAGCCACGAGCAGGCGCACGATGTGTGGGGGCAGGGTAATGCGCATCCCTGGTCCGTTTCGAGGAACGACCAGACCGATTTGCTTACCGAGCTTACGGAACAGACGGACCACGCTGTCATCACCGCGGTTAAGCCAGACCTCGCGTACATTGGCGTCGTCCGGCTTGACACCATCGTCGTAGTCCTCGTAGACGCGCAGGGATTCGTACAACAAATTCTCAATCTCGACATAGGCGTTGATCGCGATCTTTTTGGTGTTGTCGCTGGCTTGTTCGCCTGGGGGACTGACAACCCAAGCGTAACCGCCCACGAATTTCTCGCCCTTTGACGCGGATGAGACACGGGCGCTCTGGAAGCACAAGGTCCGCATCACGTGGAGGACGCATAAATCTTTCAGCAGAGAGATCTTTTGCAGGCCGCTCCGTTGGGCCCGACAAATATTAACG
>Ga0308158_10001893_pt1 | contig 20813 bp, 33 predicted proteins | sample PhyBR2_FD_201038 | JGI IMG/M metagenome (GOLD analysis project Ga0308158, IMG submission 201038) | Phyllosphere microbial communities from UC Gill Tract Community Farm, Albany, California, United States - DLSLB.R2 | ecosystem: Host-associated > Plants > Phyllosphere > Unclassified | place: USA...
AAACAGCCAGCTCAGGGTGGTGAAAAAACCGCCCAGAACAAAATTAAGAATATTTAAAACGGTGCGCATGATCTTCTTTTCCTTTTGCATTCCGCAAGATGTGACGCCAAGTTTAGCCTGTTTTAACAGACGCCTTTTAAAAACAAACAATTGTAATTGCTGCAATCAGTTACGCACATCCTGAGTATGGTTTGAACCATCCTCGCACATGCTCTGTAGTCAAGATGTGGACAAAATACGGTTCAGTGGGTTCAGTTCTGCAGCCTCTTCAAGGTGGTCTGGCGCGAAGTGGGCGTAACGCATTGTTTCACGGATATTGGCGTGACCAAGTATGCGTTGCAGCACCAAAATGTTACCGCCATTCATCATGAAGTGACTGGCGAAGGTGTGACGCAGGACGTGGGTCATTTGCCCCTCTACCAATTTGATGTCCGTAAGAGCCAGTGCGTTTCTGAAATCCTTATAGCAGGGTTTGAACATTTTACCCTGCAGTGGTTCAAGCTCTTCATAAAGCCATGCCGGAATAGGAACTGTGCGGTTCTTTTTCCCTTTTGTCTTAGTGAAGGTTATTTTGTTTGGGGATAACTGAGAACGGGTAAGCTGTTCGGTTTCTCTCCAGCGCGCCCCTGTCGCCAGGCAAATTTTGACGATCTGCGTGAGATGGGGTTTACCATAGTTTCCCATCGCGTCCAGCAGTTTTTTTATCTGTATTTCCGTCAGCCATGACATCTCTTTTTCAGCTTCTTTAAATACACGAAGACCATCAAGCGGGTTTGGAAGGGACCATTCTCCAAGACGCTTAAGCTCGTTGAAAACAGCACATAGAAATTGATGTTCACGGTTAACAGTGACCGGTTTCACCTTCCATTTTTCAGGGTCAGCGTGATATCCGTTAGTGATTTTTCCCGCCATGCGCTGCTCTCTATAGTGCGCCCAATCCTTAGATGTGATCTGAGAAGCTACTGGGTCACCAAGTCCGTTACAGATAATATCGAGTTTGGCTTTTCGGGATTTACTGGCAGTCAGCTGCATACCGTGCAATTTGTGCCACAGGTCGATTAATTCGCTGAGTTTGCGACGATCTTCTTTATTACCAAGCCACGGTTTTTGTTTAGCTTCATCACGGGTGTAGTTTTCAAAGGCTACAGCCTCGCCTTTAGTTGCGAACTTCTGGCGAATGCGGCGGCTTCCTCTACCATCCAAATAAAAGTCGGCAAGCCATTCGCCATTAGGCTGCTTTTTGATCGCCATAAATTTAAGCGTTCTTATTAAGGGTGATTAAAACCATGCCAACGCATTCAATATCGTCAGCGTGACATTCAAACTGAGTTGCTTCATTCTTTACATTCAATCTGTTACCCGGTAAACGGGAAACGTCGTATACGTCTACGATCCCATCCAAATCAATTACCCAGCGGCCATTTCCAACAGCTTTTGTTTCAAGGCTCACGCACCATTGATTGGTGCCTTTGAAAAGCAATGCAGCATTTTTAACTGAGGAACTAATAAAGGATGGATCACATATCCAGCTGCCTGTTTCAACTAACTGGCCTGTATGAATATCAAATTTGGTTAAACGTCTAAATTCATTGCTGTCTGATCCGTGAGTTTCAATACCGGGTAGGGCGCGTTCTTCGTACATGCCTCCATTACCAGTGGCCAGCCAATAAAGCGATGCGCCTGTATCTAAAGCACAAGCGATCACAGCTTCACCCGGGAAGTGTTCCCTGCGGAGCCATGCACTTATCGTCGCTGAAGGAATGTTAAGATGGTCACCAATTTGCTTTTGCATTGTAAAGCCATAGGCATCCATCAGGCGGCGAAGTACAACCTTGCCCCCTGAATTCTGCATTGCAGTTAGCAAATCCTTGCCTTTGAGGTGGTAATCAATTGAGTTTTTTTGTGTTGCATTTGCAACTTTGCCACTTACAAGCCATTGCAAATCTGCACCAGTGTCAAACACACACTGCACCAAATAATCCCCGGGGAGTTTGCCACGAGCCACCCAGTTCTGGATTGTACCAACAGGAGTTTTGGTCAAGGCTGCATACTCCTGACGTGATTTAACTCCATAAGAACTAAAGATTCTTTCCAGAATCTCACTCACATTGGTTAACAGTTCCACTGAACGCCTCTCAAATATTCTCAATTGGTGTGTTTACATGCACTCAATTGAGATGTAATCTCCACCTCGCACACCGCTAATGTGCCAGAACATACCCAAAACCAACCTAACCGGAGATATTCCCCGATGAAAATACAAATTGCAATCCCTCAAGGGCCAGATTTCCTCTCATATGAGGAGTTTGCAAAGCAGTACGACTGCAGCCTTAACACCGTTAAAGAAATGGTTAAAAAGGGCGAGTTGCTTGTAGTGCCACGTAATCGTGAGGGCGGTTTAGGCCGTATCAACATGATTGCTTTTCGTGCCCGCCTTTTAGCTCAGGCTCTTAATTCACGCTATGCAGTGTTCCATTAATCTCATTTTGTAAGTTACCAGAGGGAATTGGCATGTTTGATTTTCGAGTTTCCACCCATAGTCACTTTGAAGATGCCTGTCGTAAATTCGCGCTGACACACAACATGAACGAACTGGCTAAACGAGCAGATATGAAGGTGCAGACTCTTCGCAATAAGCTGAACCCGGATCAGGTTCACAAGTTGACCGTGGAAGAAATGCTGTTACTGACCGATCTGACTGAAGACGCGACGCTGATTGATGGCGCATTAGCTCAGCTCAGCTGTTTGCCTTGCGTTCCTGTGAACGAACACGCATCAGAAAAGTTTTCTGCTTACGTGCTCAACGCTTCCGCGCAGGTCGGAACGCTTGCTGCCAGTGCTGCAAATCACGCCAGCATTACGACTTCATGCCGTCGCGGGATTGTTGAGGCAGCTAATACCGGCATTCGTTGCATGATGCTGGCGGCTCTCGCTGTACAGGCGCGTATTCATTCAAATCCTACCATCGCATCAACTGTAGATATTGCAGGTGCAATCGGTTCATCAATAGGTATGAGCTAGGGCTATGAGCCAGGAGTTTATCTATTTCTTTCGCTATCGCGGGAAGGAAATGTCAGTGGATGCTGAAAATGTCGCACTTTATTACCCGTCTATTTCAGGCGATGGCAGTGGTTTTTTTACCCTGGTAAATGGTGAGCGTTTTCGTGGTGAAAATGTAAGAGAAGTAAGGAAGGGGAAAAGCGAATTATGCCGGTATTTGTGAGGCTTTTAAAAAATCAGGCACCACCCCAGCAGTTAGCAACATCAGGGCATGGGTGGATAGAAACGAAAGAAAGTAAGCGCTGGCATCCGGCAATTTCACAGGCCGAACTGCTGGCAGGATTAACGGGTAAGAGGAAAGAATCATGGGTTACAAAGCTGAAAGTATTACTGTTCAGATGAACGCGGGGCAACGCGCAAGTGCGCTCAATCATATCTCTGCGCTTCGTACCATGATGTACGGCGATTGCAGCAATGAACTCAAACGCTTTATCGCAGATATGCGTAATAAGCGTGATCATCAGGCTGAACAGAATAGCCGCGCACTGAGCGCAATTTTCTTCCTGGCTAATATCAGCAAAGAACGTCACAGCGTTGATTTCAGTGAACTGACGAGTGACGAAGTTAAGGCGCTGATTAGTGCAATGAATCACTTAAAAGCAGTCGTGAGTTTATTTCCAAAGAATCTGACGTTACCTAATTAATTAACCCAACGAAATTAAATGGCGTAAACCCGCCGGGCATTTTTTTGCCCGAATTCAGGAGAAAGAGAAATGCGAAATATCCAGACCCGTAATTTTAAAGCTGATGACGACGCGCTAAATGCCCTGCTGAGCAAGGCAAAAACTGAGCAGCGCAGTGACGATGCTCTGTCCGTTTCTATCCGCCTGGCCGCACTGGCAATTCATGCCCGCCAGCAGGAAATGTCAGCGGCGGAAATCATCGAGCTGCTGGACAAAGAAGCAGAACGCTTTGAGAACCAGGCGCAGGAGCTGCACTGATGGCTGATTCAATGGATATGGTACAGCAGCGCGTGCAGGAAGAACTGGCGCGCAATCTGGCTAACGCAACTCACCGCCCGGCAGGGGCGAGTGAGTTTTTCTGCCTTTCTTGCGGCGAAGCAATCCCGGAGCTGCGCCGCCGCGCACTGCCGGGCGTTTCCCTCTGCGTGACCTGTAAAGAAGTCAGTGAGCTGAAAAGCGCGCATTACAAAGGTGGTGCAGTATGAAGAAGATTCATGATTTAAAAATCGGCCCGTTCTTTTTCAATGCCGTGTCATGTGGAGATAAAAAAGCAGAGTTTAGAGAGAATGACCGCGACTTTATGTGCGGTGATTTTCTTCGTTTGCGGGAATGGGATGGGGAATATACCGGCTCTGAACTGATGGTGGTAATCACTCATATACTGCCTATTGAAAAGCTGATACCGGGTGCAGGCAGCTGGGCCATGCTTTCTATCGAACGGATTGACTCTGTACCTGCGGATCAGGCTTTAAAATCGGCTGCAGGCGGTGAGCTATGAGCACCATTCTGAAGTGGGCGGGCAATAAGTCCCGCTTAATGCCTGAGCTGATTAAGCACCTGCCCGCCGGTGATCGTCTGATTGAGCCGTTTGCCGGTTCCTGTGCGGTCATGATGAATACGGATTACCCAGCTTATCTGGTGGCGGATGTTAATCCTGATCTGATTAACCTTTATCGCCAGGTTAAAGAGCATACGCGCCCGTTTATTGTTGTAGCGGCCTCGCTCTTCAATCAGAACAAAACTGAAGAGAGTTATTATAAGGTTCGCAATGACTTCAATTTCACCGCGTCGCTGCCACTGCTGGAACGTGCAGCGCAATTCCTCTACCTGAATCGCCACGGCTATCGTGGCCTTTGCCGTTATAACAAACGCGGTGAATTCAATAACCCTTACGGCAATTATAAAGAGCCATATTTCCCGCTAGCCGAAATCGAAGCGTTTGCCGTAAAGGCTCAGCGCGCGACTTTTGAATGTCTGGGGTATAACGAAACCCTGAGTATGGTCCATGACGGTGATGTCGTGTACTGCGATCCGCCGTATCACGGCACATTCACCGCTTATCACACCGATGGGTTCAGCGACGATGATCAGCACTCGCTGGCCTGCATCCTGCTGGGTATCTCTGAGCGTAACCCGGTCATCGTTTCAAACAGCGACACACTTTTTACCCGCAGCATCTACCGCGAATTTTTCCTGACCAAAGTCACTGCCACCCGCTCCGTTGGCGTTGCTGCCGGTGAAGGCAAGCGCGCGTCTGAAATTATCGCTACCCGCACCCCCGGATCACTTCAGAAAAGGATTGCATAATGACTCATGAGGAAAAGCAGAGGCTGATCGCCTGCTGCAAAAAGCAGATCGCTCAGTTTGAGCATTGCCTGGAGTTTTTCTATGTCGGGGAAAAAGGGCTTGCGGAGTTCGTCGTTGATGTAAGAAGCGAACTGCAAATTCAGAGAATTGCGCTGGCGGCTCTGGAGGCTGAGCCTCTGCGTTACCTGAATAAGTTTTCCGGTGTCTGCGTTTCATTGGAACAGCAGCCGAATGCCTCAGAGGATGAATCGGTTTATCAGCCTCTGTTTACTCTGGCCGCGCCAGTGGCTCTTGCTGCACCGGTAAAAATCCCGGATTTCCGTATCTACTGTGGCTCTAATGTGAAATATCGCGTTGCTAAAGACATGATTGCTCATGCGATTCGTGAGGCTGGTCATGAAGTTGAGCGGTATGACTGAGCTATTAGCATATCCGTGGAATGCCCCTAAAAAGGCAATAAATCCAAAACTGGAACCGGCGGACGTTGCGCCGGTGTCCGCGCTTTCAAACCTGATCAGTCTTTATGCTGCAGATAACAAGCAGGAGCAGTTGCGCCGTGAGGCAATGAGTGATGAGGTTTGGGACCGCTACTTTTTCAATGAATCCCGCGATCCTGTTCAGCGCGAAATTGTGCAGGACAGAATCATCAGCCGGGCAAAGATGGCCCGTGAACAGCAGCAACAAAACCCCGATCTGGTTATCGTGGCCGATGTCAGCGCCCAGCCTTCGCACATCAGCAAGCCTCTCATGGAGCGCGTTAAGTTTTTCCACAATCTCGGCAGGCCGCAGGCTTATTCCCGCTACCTGCGAGAAACCATCCGCCCCTGCCTTGAGAGACTGGCCCGCGTGCGCGAAAGCCAGATTTCAGCCTCATTCCGTTTTATGGCCGGTCATGACGGGCTGGACGGCCTGCTGGCGTTGCCAGAAATGAACCAGAATCAGGTCAAGCGTTTATCGACGCTGGTCGCAGCGCACATGAGCATGTGTCTGGATAAGGCCAGCGGCCATCTGTTCGTCAGTGAAGACGTGACGCCGGAGCAGGTCCGCCAGGCATGGGAAATCGTTGCGGCTGAAGCGATGCGCCTGGACGTAATCCCACCGGCATTTGAGCAGCTGCGCCGCAAAAAGCGCCGTCGCAAGCCCGTGCCCTATGATCTGATCCCGCCCTCGCTGGCCCGTATGCTCTGCGCGGACTGGTGGTATCGCAAGTTATGGCAACTTCGTTGTGAGTGGCGTGAAGAGCAGCTGCGTGCTGTCTGCCTGGTCAACAAGAAAGCGTCCCCCTACGTCAGCTTTGAAGCCGTGATCCATAAGCGGGAGCAGCGCAGGAAGTCTCTGGAGTTCTTCCGCTCACATGAGCTGGTCAGCGATGAAGGCGACACGCTGGATATGGAAGACGTGGTGAATGCCAGCAACAGCAATCCCGCTAACCGCCGCTTAGAAATGATGGCCTGCGTTAAGGGGCTGGAGCTTATCGCGGAAATGCGCGGCGACTGCGCCGTGTTCTACACCATCACCTGCCCGTCGCGTTTTCACGCCACGCTGAACAACGGCAGGCCGAATCCGAAGTGGACCACGGCAACGGTTCGCCAGAGCAGTGACTATCTGGTCGATACGTTTGCCGCTTTCCGCAAAGCCATGCACAAAAGCGGTATGCGCTGGTATGGCGTGCGGGTTGCAGAGCCACATCATGACGGCACCGTACACTGGCACCTGCTGTGTTTCATGCGCAAAAAAGAGCGCCGTTCAGTCACTGCACTGCTGCGGAAATTCGCCATTCGCGAAGACCGCGAGGAACTTGGCAATAACACCGGGCCGCGCTTTAAGTCTGAGCTGATTAACCCGCGCAAAGGAACGCCGACAAGCTATATAGCCAAATACGTGAGCAAGAATATCGACGGGCGCGGCCTGTCGGATGAAAACAGCGCAGAAACCGGTAAATCACTGCGTGACAGCGCGGAGAACGTCGGCGCGTGGGCGTCACTTCATCGCGTTCAGCAATTCCGCTTCTTTGGCATTCCGGGCCGCCAGGCTTATCGGGAGCTGCGCGTACTTGCCCGTCAGGCGTTAAGGAATCAGAGCGATAAAAAAGCCGGTGCGCCGGTGCTTGAAAATGCGCAGCTGGATGCGGTGCTGGCCGCTGCGGATGCGGGCTGCTTTGCTACATACATTACGAAACAGGGCGGCGTGCTTGTACCGCGTAAACATCACATCGTCAGAACTGCTTACGAGCTTAACGACGAGCCAACCCCTTACGGCGATCACGGCACCCGCATTTATGGCATCTGGTCCCCGTTAGTGGCAGGCCGCATCTGCACGCACGCAACGAAATGGAAAATGGTTCGTAAGGCCGTTGACGTTCAGGAGGCGACAGCCGACCAGGGCGCTTGCGCCCCTTGGACTCGTGGCAATAACTGTCCCCCTGATGAAAAACTGAACATTTCAGGGGGCAATCCGGTATCTGTTGAACCTATAGAATCGGGTGAAACGCCTTTGTATGGTCCGGCAGATTTCGACAATCTGACCAGAAAACAGCGCCGGGAACTGCTGGCGCGTCTCCGGGTGGTAAAGCCGCGCCAGAAAAAGAGTTATAAGCAGGAAATTGACGACGATCAGCGGGCGCTTTTGGTTGCGGAGTTGCAGGTAAGAGGATTTACAGGTGAGGAAATGGAAATAAACCTGCTTCTGGCCGGTGGCAGTATCAATTCTGGCGCGGGCATGAGAATTTTTTACCGGAACGGGCGGCTGCAGGAAGACGATAAGTGGCGTCAATGGATCTGAACTAATTAAGCTGGGACAAGCGAAGCCGCTAACGGCAGGTTGTAAACGCTTTATCCAGTCAAAATAACAGCTTGGAATCACTGGAAATCGCAGTTTTCATTTTCAGATTAGGACCAATTGAAGGAAAAAACATTTCACATTTCTTAACGCATCTACTACTGTATGGTTATACAGTCTTTAGAGTAAAGGGAGGGTTAGATGGACACTCAAGATTTGGCACCGATAAACCGTAAGATGGCTTGCGTTCAGTTCATTGCAGAGGTGTCGCTTATAGCGAATTGCAAGCCATCCGATATGAAATTAGCAATGAGTATCATTGCAGAGCTAGCACATTCAAGCTGTGAGAATGTCCCTGAAGATGAAATTTTTTACGCCGCTGAATAACTGAGGGATCGTTATGCGTATTGAAATCATGATTAATAAACAACAAAAAATAAGTCAGGACATTCTTGCTGCACTTGAGGCTGAGCTTTACAGAAATTTCCTGCCGGTTTACCCCGATACTACTATTCGCATTCGGGAAGGTAGCGCCAGCGGCGTTACGTTGAGCGGAGTCAGGCAGGACGATGATAAAAAGAATGTTATGGATATTCTGCAGGCAGTATGGGAAGACGACAGCTGGCAGTATCAACAGTGATAACGTTGCTTGCGTCAAAATTCACTTTTGGCGCTGGCAAGGTTGAACAACGAGCATTGCGAGGCGTTAGGCGATGGCCGGAAGCGATTCAAATTTTCAGGTAGTTTACCGGGGCGAAAGCCTGACTGATTATGCGCCTGGCGGATTGGTTTTCTTTCAGCGGCCAAAAGAGAACGGCGGCGGCTTCTGGTTGGGCCGGACTTATGATGGTGTTTTCTGGCTTGAAATCCCGGCCCCTGTTTCTCTTTCACAGGGACTTTTATACCTGCAGGCGGTGAAAAATTCTGCCCCGGCTGATGTGAAATACATATCCCTGGATAATAACCTTTCTCTGTTCTGACTCCATGCGCATGAGTGCATGTCTATGCTGCATGAATCCGCATGATCCCCAAAGGATCGTTAGCCCTCCGGCCCGCCAGTACTGGCGGGCTTTTGCTTATGTCATGCAGGTGCATGAAAACCACTGCATAAAGCGGGCAGGCGTGGCGGGGCTACGAGCGCGCGCTGTGGGGTGCAGGAGGTCAGAAAGGGCCGCAATTTCCGGGCCGCTGGCGCGTCGGCAGGGGGCGAGGTAGGCGGAGGGGGCAAAAAAAAGTGCGCCCCGCACGATGGTGCTGAGGCGCTCTGACAGGGGGGCAGGCTTGATCAGTCGGGGCGGGTGTCGTTGGTCAGGTCAAGCGTGTAAGGGGCAAAGCGGATCACCTCTTCGCCCAGCCAGCTGTTCAGTTCTTCAAATCGTTTCTGAAGTGGCATCAGTTCGTTGCGCACAAACACGCGGCTGGCCTTCTCCACGTCACCGAACCCGCCGGTGTTGTTCGGGATAATCCCCATCATCTGCGGCGGTACGCGATGCGCGGCCATCATGTCATCGCGGCTCACGTTCTTGATGTTCAGGAACTCATCCTTAGCCGCTACCTCTGACAGCGGGATGATCTGAATCCCGTCTTTCTTACCGTTAGGTGAATACATAAACAGGTTGCGGAAGTTGCCAGGGCCCTTCGCGCTCTTCATCGCTTTGCGGATGTTGTCCACGTCCTCCTGATTCTGTGCGGCATCGGTCATGTACATGATGAAACCGGCGTGGCTGCCGTTGAGATAATACTTGCGGCGGAACAGCGTGGCCGACTCATTCAGCAGCGTTGACGGGATAGCGGACAGGTATTCCGGCAGGCCGTAAATCTCCTGATTAAGGTCCGGCTCCATCAGGTGAAACACGCTGCCCGGCGTGAACTGGTAAGGCTGCGTGGTTAGGCCGTACTGTGCAAACCAGTAGGTGTCTAAATCGGTGCCGCGCCGGGTGAATTTCGCCAGCGATGGCTCAAGAGCAATCACGCCGCCCAGGCGGTTAGTCCGCTTCTCAAGGTAGGCGTTACCGAATACCAGATAGTCCTGAATGAAGCGGCTGAACGCCTGCCCGCTCAGCAGCCGGTGTGGGATAAAGGTGCTGGTCAGGATGTTGCGCTTCACGTTCAGCGGTGAGCTGTGATGCACGGCGGCGCGGAACGTGCGCGCCAGCCCGTCAAAACTTACCGGCGGCTCATACCACCTGTCCAGCACAACGCATTCCACGTAGTCCAGCAGTTCGCGGCGGTCCAGTACCGGGATCGGGTCGCCAAAGGTGAATGCTTCCGCCGCCGGGCCGCCGGTCATCTGCTCCTGCACGGGCTGCGTGCGTGTGCGGTTCCTGCGTTTGCTCATTTAAAAAATCTCCATGATGTTGCGTGTGTGGGCGGATTCGCCCTGCAGCGGTTCGTTTGCCAGCGCGTGCATGGCCGCCCAGGCTAAATCCGCGTGGCTGGCTTCTTCGCTGCGGCTGGCTTCGTAGGTCGGGCGGTTGCCGCTGGCCGTGGTGGCGCGGCGGATTGCCATAAATGACTGCGCGATGTCGAGGTGTCCGGCGTCGAACTCAAGCCGCCCGCCGCTGATGATGTCGAACGCCTTCAGTACCAGTGCGTTTTTTACGGTCGGGTTGTAGACAAACTCTTTCACCGCCGGGAAAAACGCTTTTACATTTTCATAAACCCCAAGCCCCACGCCGGTGGAGTCGATGCCGATATAGGTCACGTTATACTGCTGCGTCAGTTTTTTGATGGACTCAGCCTGCGCCCGGAAGTCCATGCCGCGCCACTGGTGCCGCTCAAGGATGCGGAACTTACCGCCCGGCACGGCGGGCGGAGCCATGACCACGCACCCGGCGCTGTCGCCGTTCTGCGTGCCCTTCGCCGGGTCGTACCCGATCCAGACTTCACGCCAGCCAAACGGACGCAGCGCCAGTGCTTCGAAATCGTCTTTCCACACTTCCCAGCTGTCCACCATGCATTTCTGCAGCAGCTGCAGCGGGAATACGGACGCGAGGTCATCCACGAATTCACACATCAGCAGGTTCTGGTATTCCGGCGGACTGTATTCCAGGCGCAGCTGGTCGAGGTCAAACAGGTTACAGCCGCCGCGCACCGCATCCTCAACGGTGACAATCTGGCGGAACTGGCCGTCATCGCAGATGCGGCCCGGCGACAGGTTCGGGTGCGTCAGGTCGATGTCTACGCGGTCCGCCTTCGCGCGGCCCCGGTTGAAGAGCGCGCCGGACCAGAACGGATAGGCGCTGTGCGTCAGGCTGGACGGCGTGGAAAAGTAGGTCTGCCGCCACTTTTTATGCAGCGCCATGCCGGACGCCACCTTGCGCAGTTCCTGAAACTTCGGAATCCAGAAATATTCATCCAGATAAAGATTGCCGTGATAGCTCTGTGCGGTGCGGGCGTTGGTGCCTAAAAAGTACAGGCACGCGCCGTTACTCAGCGTCATCGGGTCGCCCTTAAGTTCAACATCCGCCTCTTTGGCGAACTCGATGATGTATTGCTTAAAGACGTGCGCCTGCGCCTTGCTGGCCGACAGAAATATCTGGTTGCGCCCTGTGGTCAGCGCATCGATCAGCGCCTCGCGGGCAAAGTAAAAGGTGGCGCCAATCTGGCGGGATTTAAGCACGTTGCGGATGCGGTGCTTATTACCGGCTTCCCACCACTGACGCTGATAGCCGAACATCGAGTTGTGGAAGATTTTCTGCAGCTTCTCAACCTGCTCGTCGGTGAACAGATTCTTTACTGGTGCTGCCCGCGGGCCTTTGTTGCGGTTTTCCACGTTGGGGTTCAGGTCCGCTTCATTGCCGCCGTTGTTAAATTTTCCGATCCGGGCGTGGCGCTCGGACTGCCGGGCCAGCAGGTCGATTTCTTTATAGTCTTTTCCTTCCTTCGTCTCCTTCATGACCAGCTGGCAGTAGCGTGCGGCGGTGGTCAGCTGCATCTGATCCAGCGGGCCATAGTCGCCCCACCTGTCGCGTTTTTTCCAGCTGTGAACGGTTGCGGGTTTCTCTCCCAGCATTTCAGCAATGCGGGCGATGCGGTATCCCTGAAAGTAAAGCAGCAAAGCCTGCCTGCGGGGATCGAGGTCTTCTGGGGCGGGTGTCATGTTCATGCAGCCAAAATACGGCCCCGCCGCCGCCTTTTCTGCTGTCCCTCATTGTGTGGTAAGCCGCACAACGTCCGCGCGTTGTTTCGCTACCCCCCTCGCCGCAAACATAGGGCCTCAGAGCGATTTATCACAACGGAGCCTGGACAATGGCAAAGAAAGCAAAGCGTTTCCGCATCGGGGTGGAAGGTGCCACCACGGACGGGCGCACCATCGAGCGCAGCTGGCTTGAGCAGATGGCGGCAAAATACGATCCGGCTGTTTATACCGCCGTCATCAACATGGAACACATCAAGGGCTACACGCCGGACAGTCCGTTCCGCCGGTTCGGTGTCGTTGATGCGCTGGATACGGAGGAAATCAAAGACGGATTGCTGAAAGGCAAGCTGGGGCTTTTTGCCACAATTTCCCCGTCGGATGATCTGATCGATATGACCGGCAAAATGCAGAAGCTGTTTACGTCGATGGAAATCAGCCTGAAGTTTGCCGATACCGACGCACCTTATCTGGTTGGCCTGGCCGTCACTGACGACCCGGCAAGCCTCGGCACCGAAATGCTGGCCTTCAGTGCCAAAGCGGAGCAGAACCCGCTGGCAAACCGCAAGCAGCACCCGGAAAACCTGTTCAGCGCGGCCACCGAAACGGTGATTGAGCTGGAAGACGTGCCGGAGGAAAAGCCCGCCCTGTTTACCCGCATCAAGGCCATGTTTGCAAAGCAGCAGCAGACCGATGCCGCCCGCTTCAGCGACGTACATCAGGCGGTTGAGCTGATTGCCAGCGAACAGCAGCAGTACGGCACCCGCACCGACAAGGCGCTGCAGGAGCAGACCGAACGCCTGAGCAAGCTGGAAGCAGACCTGCAAACGCGCGTCCTTGAGTTTGACGCTCAAAAAGCTGATTTCAGTGAGCTGAAAGAGCAGCTGGAGCGCGAAGACGGCCGCAAAGATTTCCGCCAGCGCACGCCGGGTGGCAATGCGCCAGCCGGACACCTGACCAACTGCTAAAGGAGCAGTAAACCCCATGAAAAAGAATACCCGTTTTGCCTTCAACGCCTTTCTGGTGCAGCTGGCGCGCGTTTACAAAGTTGAACAGGAAGAGCTGCACGGCAAGTTCAGCGTGGAACCGTCCGTGGCGCAGACGCTGGAAGATACCATTCAGCAGTCAACGGCATTTCTGACCCTGATTAACGTGATCGGCGTAACCGATCAGTCAGGTCAGCTACTGGGCCTCGGCGTCGGCAGCACCATCGCAGGCACCACCGATACCGGTGCCAAAGAGCGTGAGCCGACCGACCCTACGGATATGTCGGACATCAGCTACAAGTGCGAGCAGACCAACTTCGATACGGCCATCACCTACGCGAAGCTGGACCTGTGGGCGAAGTTTCAGGACTTCCAGACCCGCATCCGCGACGCCATCGTTAAGCGTCAGGCACTGGACCGCATCATGATCGGCTTCAACGGCGTGAAGCGTGCCAAAACCTCCAACCGCACGGAAAACCCGCTGCTGCAGGACGTGAATAAGGGCTGGCTGCAGAAGGTCCGCGAAGATGCGCCGGATAACGTCATGGGCAGCACCACCAAAGAAGGCACAACCACTGCCGCGCCGGTGAAGGTCGGCAAGGGCGGAGCCTATGCCAACCTTGACGCGCTGGTGATGGATGCGGTGAACGAGCTTATCGATCCCATCTTCCAGGACGACGACGAACTGGTGGTTATCTGCGGACGTGAGCTGCTGTCCGACAAGTATTTCCCGCTGGTCAACAGCGATCAGGCCAACACCGAAAAGCTGGCCGCTGACATGATCATCAGCCAGAAACGCATGGGCGGCCTGCAGGCGGTGCGCGCGCCGTACTTCCCGGCAAACGCCGTGCTGATCACCCGTCTGGATAATCTGTCCATCTACTGGCAGGAAGATTCCCGCCGCCGTTCGCTGATTGATAATCCGAAGCGTGACCGCATCGAAAACTTCGAGTCGGTCAATGAGGCGTACGTGGTGGAGGATTACCGCTGCGCGGCGCTGATCGAGAATATCGAAATCGTGGCCGCTGCTGCTGAGCAGTCAGCCGTTGTTACTGAGCAGCCCGCCGGTGAAGAGGGTTAATTCATGAGCCTGAGTCCCGCACGGCAGCACCGCCAGCGCGTCCAGGCTGAACAGGCCGCCCGTCAGGGCGGCAGTGTTCGCCACGCCAGCGGCTATGAGCTGATGCTGATGCAGCTGAATGAAGACCGCCGCCGCCTCAAGGGCATTCAGTCCACCGTGAAGAAGGCGGAAATTAAGGTGGAAGTCCTGCCGAAATACGTTGCCTGGGTGGATGGTGTGCTGGCCGCCGGTGGTGCACAGCAGGACGACGTGCTGATGTACGTGATGCTCTGGCGCATTGATGCCGGTGACTATGCCGGTGCGCTCACCATTGGCCGCCATGCGCTGAAGCACGGCTGGGGAATGCCGCAGGGCTTTAACCGCAACGTCCAGACGCTGCTGGCCGAAGAAATGGCCGACGCCGCTAAAAATGCCCTTCAGGCAAAAAACACCTTCGATTCCGCACTGCTGCTGCAGACGCTTGATGCGATTGGCGATCGGGATATGCCCGATCAGTCGCGCGCGCGCCTGCATAAGTCCATCGGCTGGGTGCTGCGCGAAAGCCAGCCCGTCTCTGCGCTGAACCATCTTCAGCAGGCCATGCAGCTTGATGAACGCTGCGGTGTGAAAAAAGACATTGAGCAGCTGGAGCGGAAAATCCGTAACGCCAGCTGATAACCGGACGTGCCCACGCGCGGGGCGGCACGGGGTGGCGACAGGCAGCGCCGCATCAAAACCCCGTCCACCGCCCACCTATTCAGGAGTAACAGAGCAATGGAATTTATCGCGCCACAGAAGGCGACGGCAGCGCCGGACATCATCCCCAACAACTCATTCTGGCCGGACGTTGATCTGGCGAAGTTCCGCAGCGTGATGCGCGTTGACGGCACCGTGACGCCGGAGCGTCTGCGTCAGGTGGTGCTGACCGCGATGGCGGAGGTTAACGCAGAGCTTTATCCGTGGCGTGAGCGGCAGGAGCTGGCCGGTCATAACGGCCTGGCTGACGTTCCGGCTGAGACGCTGGCCGGTGTGAGCGTGCGGCTGCATCACTATGAAAATGCGGTGTGGTGCTGGACGCGCGCGGTGCTGAACGAGCGTTATCAGGATTTTGACGCCACCGCGACAGCGGTTAAGCGCGGCGAAGAACTGAGTGATGCCAGCGGCGATCTCTGGCGCGATGCGCGCTGGGCTGTCAGCCGCGTGCAGGACATGCCGCACTGCACCGTGGAGCTTATCTGATGAAAGTGCGTGCGCAGCAGTATGACACGGTGGACGCACTCTGCTGGCGTCACTACGGGCGCACGCAGGGGATGACGGAACAGGTACTGCAGGCAAATCCGGGGCTGGCGGAGCACGGCCCCCTCTTACCGCACGGGCTGGAGGTGGAGTTGCCGGACGTGACAACGACGGCCACCGTGCAGGCCGTCCAGCTTTGGGACTGAATCATGTGGGAAAAAATCAGCACCTTTATCACCTGGTGCATGGCGGTAGTGATGGCGTGGCTGGGCGGCATGGACCTGAAGGACGTGTCCACCGTGGCCGGGGTATTCATCGGCCTGCTGATGGCGCTTATCAGCTGGTACTACAAACACAAAACCTATCAGCTGCTGCTGAGCGGTCGCATCACGCGGGGTGATTATGAATCTGCAGATCGTTAAACGCTGCGCCGTGGGCGTGGTGCTGGCGCTGGCCGCATCAATGCCCGGCTTTCAGCAGCTGCACACCTCCGTGGAGGGGCTGCGGCTGATTGCGGATTACGAGGGCTGCCGCCTGCAGCCGTACCAGTGCAGCGCAGGAAAGTGGACCGACGGCATTGGTAACACGTCCGGCGTGGTGCCGGGTAAGTCCATCACGGAACGGCAGGCGGCGGGGAATTTCATCACCAACGTGTTGCGCACTGAGGCGGCACTGGCGCGCTGCGTGGCGGTTTCCATGCCGCAGCAGGTTTATGACGCGCTGGTGTCGCTGGCGTTCAACGTCGGGACCGGCAACGTGTGCGGCTCCACAATGGTGTCGCTGCTGAAAAAGGGTAAATGGCGCGATGCGTGTTATCAGCTGCCGCGCTGGGTGTACGTGAAAGGCGTATTTAATCAGGGGCTGGATAACCGGCGCGGGCGTGAGCTGGCCTGGTGCCTTAAAGGAGTCTGAAATGCAGATGGTTAAAAAATGGTGGTTTACGGCGTCACTCACCGTCCTGCTGACGCTGGTCAGTATCAGTCACGGCAGCTTTGCGGGCTATCCGCTGGCGGCGCTGCTTTGGGCGGAGTTTATCGCATGGGCTTTCATCGGTTTTTCCGGGCTGTGCTGCGCTGCAGCTTTTACCGGCGGGGAGCGTAAACGGGTATTTGCCTGGCTGCTGAGGTTTGCGCAGCTGGCTGACCGCGTGCCGCTCGGGTGGTATCACCGCGTAGTTATCGCAGTGGTGATGTGGACAGCGGGATGGCAGCTGACGGTGCTCATGAGCCTGAACGCCTTGTTTTATCGCTGGATGATCAGGCCAGAGCTTAAGCAGGCTGCGGCATGACGCGCGCACTGGCAGTTATCGTGCTGATCCTGCTGCTTGTCACCGGCGTGCAGTCTTACCGGCTGAGCAGCGCCCACGGCAGGATTGATGCGCAGCAGACCACCATTGAGGGCCAGGGCAAAAAGCTGAGCCAGAAAAACAGCCAGCTGATTGCCCTGAATATCCTGACGCAGACCAGCAGCCAGGCGCAGACGCAGCTTTACGCCACCGCCGAACGCAACGGCCAGCTGCTGCGTGACCGGCAGCGAAAGATTGAGGAACTAAAACGTGAAAATGAAGACCTTCGCCGCTGGGCTGATGCCGCTCTGCCTGATCCTGTTGTCCGGCTGCGCCAGCGACCGGCCCTCGCAGGAGGTGAATCTTACCGTGAGTGGCTGTCCGAAAATCACCCGCTGCCAGCTGGACCCGGCAGCACCGCGCACTAACGGCGACCTTCTGGCCCTGCTGGACGAAACGGAGGCCGCCTGGGCGGCGTGCGCCGGTAAAGTCGATACCATCATCAGCTGTCAGGAAAAAGACGATGAACAAGCCGCAATCCTTACGCAGCGCCCTGAATAAGTCGGTGCCTTACGTGGCCGACAACCCGGACCGCCTGCACCTGTTCGTGGACAGCGGCCAGCTGGTCGCCACGTCCGCCGCGTCCCTGTCGTGGGAGTACCGCTACACCCTGAACGTGGTGATCACCGACTTTACCGGCGACCAGAACCTGCTGATGGCTCCGGTGCTTTTGTGGCTGCAGGAAAACCAGCCCGACGCGCTGCAGAACAGTGAGGCGCGCGAAAAGCTGTTTTCGTTTGAGGTCGATATTCTGGGGAATGACCGCTGCGACATCAGCATGGATCTGAAGCTGACCGAGCGCGTCGTGGCAACCACTGTGGACGGGAAAATCAGCATTGAGGCAGTACCGGAACCGGACGCGCCGGAGGAATTCTGGACGGTGAAGCATGGCTGAACTGCATGAAGTGGATGCCTGGCTGGCTGCGCTTCTCTCACAGCTGGAACCGGCGGCCCGGAAAAAGATGCTGCGCGAGGTGGCGCGCGATGTGCGCCGCATTCAGCAGGCAAACATCACAGCACAACGTTCCCCGGACGGCACCGCATGGGAGCCGCGCCGCGTCAGCGCCCGCAGCAAAAAGGGGCGCATCCGTCGCGGCATGTTCGCGAAGCTGAAAACGGCAAAATATCTCAAGGCGCAGGCAGGCGCAGACGCCGCTGAGGTTGCCTTTGTTCCGTCGGTGCAGAAGCTGGCCCGCGTTCATCACTACGGCCTGCGGGACCGGGTAAGCCGTCGCGGCCCGATGGTGAAATATGCTGAACGTCCGCTGCTGGGCGTGAACAGCGACGTGGAAAACACGGTGAGGGAAACCCTGCTGCGCTGGCTGGCTGAATAGCGGTCCGGGCGTTGTGCCATGCCTCAGACAATGCCGGGAAGATGCCCGGCCCCTGCCAAAGTGACACTCTCAGACCATGAACGAAAAACTCACCGAAATTATGCGCCTTATCACCAACCTGATCCGCACCGGCACCGTGTCCGACGTTGATCCGGTGAACTGGCTGTGCCGGGTGAAAACGGGCGACCTTGAAACCAACTGGATTAACTGGCTGACCCTGCGCGCTGGGAGCACCCGCACATGGTGGAAACCCACCGTCGGGGAGCAGGTTGTGCTGCTGAGCCTGGGCGGCAACCTTGAAACCGCTTTTGCGCTGCCCGCCATTTATTCCGAGGCCTTCCCGCCGCCCGACTATTCAGAAGACGGCACCACCACCGTGTTTAAGGACGGTGGCTGGTTTCAGTACGAGCCGGAAACGGGCCAGTTGCTGATTAAGAACATCAAAAGTGTGCGCATTGAAGCGGCGGACGGCATTCAGCTGATCACCGATGCGCTGGGGATAGAGGCCAGCCAGACACGGATTAACGGTGACACCACGATGAACGGTGATGTGACCCACGGCGGCGGTTCAATGAGTTCTAACGGCGTGATTGCTGATAAGCACTTACACAACAAAGTGAAGACCGGCACCGATATGTCAGGAGGCCCGCAATGATGTACCTCGGCATGAACCGCGATACCGGCGAAGCCATTACCGACATCGAGCATATCCGGCAGAGCATGCGCGACATACTGATCACCCCCGAAGGAAGCCGCATCGCCCGGCGTGATTACGGTTCGATGCTGTCAGTGATGATTGACTGGCCGCAGAACGAGGCCACCAAACTGCAGGTAATGGCCGCCACTTACACCGCGCTGAGCCGCTGGGAACCGCGTATCCGGCTGGCCTCTGTGAAAATCACGCGCAACCAGGACGGCTCTATGCAGGTTGATCTGACCGGCCAGCGCGCCGACGGCTCACCGGTTGCCATGTCTGTCTCTACGGGGGTGAACAGTGGCAGTAATTGACCTTTCCCAGCTGCCCGCACCGCAGATTATTGAGGTGCCGGACTTTGAATCGCTGCTGGCTGAGCGCAAAGAGGCGCTGATTGCGCTTTATCCGGCGGATGAACAGGCCGCCATGCGCCGCGTGCTGGCGCTGGAGTCTGAGCCGATTGTGAAAAGCCTGCAGGAAAACACCTACCGCGAAATCCTGCTGCGCCAGCGCATTAACGAGGCGGCGCAGGCGGTGATGGTGGCCTACGCCATCGGCAGCGATCTGGACCAGCAGGCCGCCCGCAATAACGTGAAGCGCCTGACCATTACGCCAGCTAATCCCGACGCGGTGCCGCCGGTGGATGCAGTGATGGAATCAGACGACGCACTGCGCGTACGCGTGCCGGAGGCGTTTGAGGGGCTGAGCGTGGCCGGACCGACGGGCGCGTATGAGTTTCACGCTAAAAGCGCCGATGGCCGGGTGCAGGACGTCTCCGCCATCAGCCCGTCACCGGCGACAGTACTGATCACTGTCCTGAGTCGCGAAGGCGACGGCACGGCGGCAGCGGATTTGCTGACTACAGTGGACACAGCACTGAGCGCCGACAGCGTGCGCCCGGTGGCCGACCGTGTGACGGTTCAGGGGGCGACTATTCGCAACTACAGCGTGAAGGCCAGGCTGCACCTGTTCGACGGCGTGGCCGCCGGTCCCTGCCTTGAGGCGGCAAACGCTAATCTGGCGGCTTACCTTACTGAACAGAAAAAGCTGGGGCGCAGTGTGCGGCGTGAGTCCTACGGGGCGGTGATGCGTGTGGCCGGTGTGGATTGGGTGGAAATCACCGAACCGGCGCAGGACATTATCATGGACCGCACGCAGGCGGGTTACTGCACCGGTACGGACATTTCCGTGGCGGGCGATCAGGGGGTGACATGAGCAACAGCAGCCTGATGCCGCCCGGTTCGTCTGCGCTGGAGCGCCGCCTGGCGCAGGCGTGCAGCGGGATTTCCGGGCTGAACGTGCCGCTGCGCGATCTTTGGAACCCGGCCACCTGCCCGGTGAGCTTTCTGCCCTATCTGGCCTGGGCCTTCTCGGTGGACCGCTGGGACGAAAGCTGGGCTGAGAGCGTCAAGCGGCAGGTGGTGAGCGATGCGTTTTATATTCATCAGCACAAAGGCACCATCAGCGCCATCCGCCGCGTGGTGGAGCCGTTCGGCTTCCTGATCCGGGTTATTGAGTGGTGGAAAACCAATGAGCCGCCCGGCACGTTCCGGCTGGACATCGGCGTGCAGGACCAGGGCATTACTGAAGAAACCTATCAGGAGCTTGAGCGGCTGATCAGCGATGCAAAACCCTGCAGCCGTCACCTGCTTGGAATGTCCATCAACCTGCAGGTCAGCGGCGAAACACGCATGGCAGCAGCCAGCTATGACGGTGATGACCTGACCGTTTACCCGTACACCCCGGAAATTATCTCCGTCAGCGGCGCGGCTTATGGCGGCGCGGCGGTACACGTTATTGACCTGATGGAAGTGGGACCATGACACAAAAATACTATGCGATCGTAACCAACCTGGGCGCGGCGAAGATTGCCAACGCTGCCGCGCTCGGCACAAAACTGAACATCACACAG
>Ga0308158_10001894_pt1 | contig 20808 bp, 23 predicted proteins | sample PhyBR2_FD_201038 | JGI IMG/M metagenome (GOLD analysis project Ga0308158, IMG submission 201038) | Phyllosphere microbial communities from UC Gill Tract Community Farm, Albany, California, United States - DLSLB.R2 | ecosystem: Host-associated > Plants > Phyllosphere > Unclassified | place: USA...
CTCCGCGGTTTCCATGACCTTGTAGCCGGCCGTGTTTTCTTTGAAAAAGCCTTTCGCAGCGCTGGCCATGTCGCCATAGCTTTTCATCTGCGCCTGCGCGCCCTGTTGCGCCGCAGCGGCCTGCGCCCTTGCCAGCTTCTCAGGGTCGCCGTAGGCATCCTTGGTGGCTGCCGCCAGCTGCGCAGCGATGCCGGCCTGCGTGCGCTCATAGCCGGTCATCGCTGTGGTCAAGCTGCCGATGGCCGCCCCCACTGCACCAAAGGAGGCGGCCATGCCGGTGGCAGCATCACGAGCGGCCGCGTCGACGGCCGTCAGAATATCCAGCAGCTCCTTGGCTTTGGTAACGTCGCTGCCCTGCTCCTGCGCCGATGCCCGGCCCTGCGCAACCCGCAGGCGGCCCAACGCCTCGATCTTGCGGTTGTTCATTTCGATGGTCTTTTCGCCATTCTCGATACCGGCCAGTGCGGCGTTTTGCTCTTCGAGGTCGGCGATGGCCAGCGCCGTTTTTGCTGCCGGCAGCAGGCCATAGGTGCGGATTTGCTCTTCGACGGCTGCTACCTGGGCGTTAATCGCTGCAATTTCTTTGTTCGCAGCATCGTTGGCGGCATTGGCGCCGATATCCTTGCGCAAGCGCTCCTCGACGCCGGCGCGCTGGCTCTCAGCAAAGAAAGCATCCTCTGCAGCTTTGCGCCGTCCCAGCACTTCATTCATTTCCTTGGCATGCTTCGCCGCTTCCGCTTTGGTCGCACTGTTGTGCCCGCCTAAAGCGGCGAGCTCCAGATCGAACGCATCGACCTGTGCTTCATACGTCGCAGTTGCATATGACCGCTTGTTCTCGTAAAGCTGCTGAGCCGAAAGCTCGCCGGCTTTGAAATACAGATCATCCAGCCTACCCAAGGCGTCGTAGTGCGCTTTGGTATTCGCGGCCTCTTTTGCGTACTGCTTGATTTGGTCTGCAAGCTGCGTATTCTCAGCCTGGTCGGACTTGGGTCGCGACTGCTCGGTATGCGCCTTGTTGCGCGCAGCGATGCCGGCGGCAACTGCGTCGGGAGTAACTAAAGGTGAGTTTGGATCAGCTGCGCGGATAGCCTCAATGTTTTGCTTGTAAGCATCGAGCGCCACTGTGAGTTCGCCCATTCCCTTTTTCTGCAGGCGAATGTCTTCGGCGTGAATCATTGCAGCCGCATGGACTGCCCGAGAATTCTTTGTCGCGATGTCACCCTGGGCAATTGCAACAGCATCCGCTTTATTGAGCTTATCCACGGCATCGGTTAGCTCAAGAACAATTTTATTTCTTGTTGCTTCAAGGGCCGGGCTTATTGTGCCTGGCGCACGGCCTAGCCGCTGATTGCTTTCCTCTAAGCCTTTATCAAACTCGGACAGGCGGAAGCTGTATTTCTTCACATCAGAAGCCGGGGTATCTTTTTTCCCGTAGTTGCCAATGGCGTCCATTGCCATTCCGATGGCCTCTTTGACTCCGTGCCATGCCAAGGCAACATTTCCCAAATTCGCGATCATCTGTTCGGCGCCGTCCTTCGTTGCCTTGGCAAACGCCTCAGTAGCAACAGCTGACGCACCTTTCGCGTCGCCATCTTTCTCAAGGGCGCGAATCTGCTCATAGACCGAAAGTGTCAAAAAGTGATAGGTATCATCGAGCTTTACAGTGGCGCGAGTAATCACCTCTGTGGCGCGGTTCGTACTGCCGGTCGATTGAACAGCCAGCGACTCGAATTCTTTGATGGTCTTTTTGACCGAGTCGCCCGTGGCGTACTCCAGGGCAACGACAGCGTCCGTAATGTAGGCAATTTGATCACCTGTGAATTTACCGGTACCCGCCAGTTCCGTGACGACTTTTTTAGCCTCGCCGATGCTGCCGTGCACAGCAGTCGCGGCATGCGCCATCTCGTTCAGCTTGTCGCTGGTTACCCCTGCATAATTGTTGGTCGAAATCAGTGCATTGTTCATCTCCCGCTGCGCACTGGCACCTTTGATCATTGCGTAGGCAACGGTACCCAGCGCGGCAGCAAAGCCGAGCACGGCCAGTCCGGTGCTACTGAACAGCAGGCCGGCCGCGCCAGTTTGCTCGCCCAGAACCATCATCGAACCACCAAACCGCTGGAACTGGCCCTGGCTCAGCTCGTGCGCGAGCACCAGCAGCTCACGTTTTGCTGCTGCGGTTCTAAAACTGAATCCTTCCATGTGGCCACCAGCAGAATGGGCGCCAGCACCCGTCTCCGCCAACTTATTGATCAGCGGTGCAGCCGCATCGGAAACGCCAAGCTGAGCGGCGCGATACGTCTGCAATTGCTGGGTCGTCATGCCCAGAGTAGCAACCTGGTCGCGCAGGTTTTTGATGAAGCGATCACCGGCTTGGGCAGCCTGATCCTCGGCCGCAGCCGCCTCGCGTGCTGCTCTCTCCTCGCGGTGCATGGCGTCAATACTGGCGCCCAATGCGGCAGCCTTATCTTGCGCCGAGCGGCCCAGCCCCTGCTCTGCTGCGCGATAGCGCTCCAACTCGCTACGGGACATGCCGAAAACGTCAATTTCACGCTGGAGTTCGACCAGCAGCCTGTGCTTTGAATCCTCCAGGTTGCGCGAAGCCTCGGCTGCCTCTCGCATAATGCGCGTGGTGTCATTCATTGCGCCGTTGTAGTCGGCCTGCTTTTTCCACGTGCGCTCCGTCGCGGCGCCAAGACTTTCAACGGCATCAGCAGCGGCAATCGCACGAGGGCTTACGTTGGACGCGGATCGGCCAAGGTTTTCAAAGGTCTCCGCAGCAACAAGTGCGCGCGAGCTTGAGCCGGATGCCGAGCCGCCAACTTTATCAAGAACCTCCCAAACAACTGAGGCCCGTTGACCGGCATTTGACGCCGAGCCGCCAAGCGTATCGAGCGCAGTTGATGCGCTCGATACGCCGGCTTGAACAGATGAGCCGGAATAACCCAACATCAGCATGGCATTTTTCGCCGAATCAAGGCCCTGCAGCGCCGCCGATTCAGCGGAAGCGCGCAACACATCGAGCCCTTGCGCGGCCTGTATCGCTGCCGATTGCACGCCGGCACCAGAGAAGCCAAGCGCGAGCATTGCATTTTTTGCAGGGTCCAGCGCTTGCTGTGCAATGCTGGCTGCCGAGCCGCTCAGGGCATTCAGCCCGAGCGCAGCCTCTGCTGCTGCGGAGCGCAGGCTGAGTCCAGAGTATCCGAGCTGCAGCATGGCTGCACTGGCCGGCTCGACGCCTCTTAGCACGCGCTCGCTGGCGCCGCCGATTGACTCAACGGCGGCAGCGCTGTCGCTCAGCCGCCCCTTGGCAGATGAGCTGGCGTCACCAAGTCGCGCGACCGCGGTTGTGGCGCTATCCACTTTCTTTTCGACGCCCTCACTCGCCGCGCCAAGGCGATCCATTGCCTGCGTGCCGAGATCCAGTTGGCGCGTATCAATCGAAAGTCCAAGTTCGGCGATATCAGGCATTATTTTTCCTTCTTGTTCTGGTGATCAATAAACAACGCGTCGAGGCGATCAATCACTGACTCCTCGAACGGATCAAAGCGCACCTGGTGGCGCGCCTGCCAGGCCAGTATTTCAGCACTGGTCAGCGCATTGACGGCCATGCCGCACTGGCGTTTCTGGTTGAGCTGCGCGAACCAAGTCCACAGATATTCCAGCTCAGGCGGCAGTTGCGGCACGGCCGGCGCTTCCTGCGTGCGGTACAGCGGGTTTCGCCGGGCGGTGTCGATGTGATCACCCTTGGCATTGCCATCGCCTGCTGCTGCAGCTCGATCAAACAGGTGATCGGCGTACAGCAGCAGGGCCTGGATTAGACCTTCAAAAAATTGGCGTCGTTTTCCAGAGCGGTCGTCACACGGTCCTGCCAGGTCGGGAATTTATCGAAGGCAGTAGCAACCAGCGCCTTGTCGAAGGCGACAGCGGTACCGTTGCTGGTGAAGCCGTACCAGTCGACGGCCACAGCCACGGCCAGGCGCTTCTGGTTGTCATCGATGACGTTGACCAGCTGCGCTGCGCCGTCATCGGTCGAGGCGTCAATGGCCGTCTTGCGTTTGGCGGATTTCTTGTAGCCTTCGGCGCGCACGGCGTGGCTTTCCTTGCGATACTCGTCGGAGTTTTTGCCAACAATGCGGATACCGGCCACGGGCTCGCCGTCGGCGTCGAAGATGACAGGGACGTCGAACGTGACGCGCGCGGCCGGCGCCGACAGGTTGGCAATGTCAAAGCCGGCGACAGCCAGGGATTGAGCGGCGTTCAGGGTTGAAGTGGTATTCATGGGTAGTGCCTTTCGCGTGGTTATAAATGCCCATGCGCGCCCGCCGCTCCACGCGAATGGAGACGGCAGGCGGGCCGGTGCTGGAGTGGCGCTTGCGCCAAAAGAAAGCCCGGCGCGCGGCCGGGCGGGAGGGTTACAGACTCGTGTCCTGGAATGCCACGGTCGTGGCCTCGTGCTGCGCGTCCGAGCCCTGGTAACGCAGGACGTCGAAGGCACAGGTCACGATCTTGTTTTTCTCGCCATCATCGACTTTGGCGCTGGTGATCTTGATGCGGCCCATAGCGATGGTCATCACCTCGGCCAGCGGGGCCGTGCTGGCGGCCATGGCGTAGGCCAGCGACAGTTCGACCTCGTTCTTGAAATAGTCGATGTATGCCGAATCCTGCATCAGCACCGTGAACTGGCCGCTGCCCAGCACCTTGCCGCGCGAGGCGGCCGTGGCGAACTTGGAGCCAATCACCGGGTCGATTTTGACCTGACCATCGAGCGACAGCGACATGCCCGTGCAGATTTGCGACGGGATGCCTGCCACCGACAGCATGGCGGTGGCGCCGGAGAATTTGCCGGTACCGGGCGTGGCCGCTGGAGCATTGAAAAATGCCGCTGGCGTGGTCAGGCCTTCCAGCTTGCCCATCAACGTGAAATCCATGCTCGTGATGCCGTTTGGCTGCACGGCCAGGTCAACTTTGCTCACCAGCTGGTCGACAAAGCAGCGGTTGACGGCAATGCCCGGATCCTGCACCTCTGCCGTGAACCAGTCGGTGGTGTGGCCGGTCAGCGGCGTGAAGCTGCGCTTGCCGGTGGCCGTTACCGTTACCGGATCGCCTTCGGCTTTTACCGCCATGGTGCTGCCGTCCATGAACTGACCATTGAGTTTCAGCGCAGTGACCGAGGTCACGAAGAAGTTTTTCGCGTTGTTGGCCGCGCCCGTGGTCAAAAAACCACCGATGCGCACCACCGTGCCGGTGCGGTGACCGTCCGCCAGGAACGAGCCTGCGCTGCGGGTCAGACCACCGGCGGTAGCGGCGATGGTGTTCTGCGCGGCGGTAACGGCGCCAGCAGTCCAGTCGCGGCGCAGCAGCGCGGCCAGCAGCACGGCGTAGGTGCCGCAGCTGGCTTCGCCCTTGATGGCGCCCGAAGTGCGGAAATTGCCCAGGCGCGTGTCGCTCTGCTGCTGGCTCGGGTCGATCTCGGCCGAGCTGTATTTGTCAGCGTCCGTGTCGAACGTCGCCGTGACGCGTGGATAGAGCCGGCCGTTGGCGGCCAGGGCCTTGGTGCCTTCGCTGGGCTGCTTGCCGATGACGAGCAGGCTGTCGATGCCATTTGCTGTTGCCATAATGATGATGCCTTTCTTTGGTCGAAAAAAAAGACCGCCGAGGCGATCTATGTGGAGTGTTACAGGTTACAAAAATACCGGATCTTCACCGGCACCATCCAGCGGTCACCGTCCTCGCGGCCATCCGCGATTTCGGGCGTGCGCTCGATCTGCACGGTGACGCTATCCTTGGAGAAGCTGGCGCCGCGCCGGAACAGCGCCTGTATCAGCTCGGCGCGCGCGCCAGCTGTGACCGCACCCTTCCCCGCTGGATACATCAGGCTTACCTGGAAAATGCCGCGCTCCTGGCGCGCGCCGTCGCCCATCGACTGATTGTCGGGCGACGCCGGCAGCAAGTAGGCCGCTTGGTATTCCCGGCCTGTCACGGGCGTATACGGGAAATTCTGGTATGCGGTGTCGATGGCCGGCTTAATGCTGGCCAGCGCAGTCTCCAGCGCCGCTCGGATTTTCAGTTGGCTCATAATTTATACGTTTGATAACCCTGTGCGAAGTCGGCAGCGCTGGTGCCCGCGCGCACACCGTTCACTGCGTCGTCAACGATGGTGCGAAATTCAACCACCGTCAGTGCCACAACGCCGACCGGCGCCTGGCGGGACCAGCCCTGCTCGATCCTTTTGGCATACGGCAGATTGTTGACCAGGTAAATGACGTCGCCGGCCTTTGCAGCGCTGATAACGCTGCCGTGGGCTGCAATCGTGGCGCTGCCGTCCTTATCGATCAGATCACGTACGCCGGCCGTCGGCGAGCCGATGGAAAGTTGCCAGTTGGCGCGAAAACGGCCGCCGGTGTAGCCTGGAGGCGGCTTGCTCTTCCAGTATTTTGCATCACCGACCGGCGAGCGCTGCACAAGCTTGTTGTCGATCTTCATAGTGATGGCGCGCACCACCAGGTCTTGATTGGCCTTGGTCTTGGCGATAAACGCGGCAATCTGCATCGAAAATGACATGCTGGCCATCACACGCCCCGCAATTGCAAAGTAAATAAAAGGCTCACATCGACCGGCTGCAGGTCGCCAACATTGGCGATGGTGTAGGCCACGCCGCCGACCAGCACCAGGTCAGCTACCGTTGGCGTCGGCATCGGCGTGCCATCGCGCTGCAACGGCGACAGCAGCAACTGCTGGTCACCGCGCTGGATCAGCGTGCCGTCGATGTTCTCTGCCTCGTAGTTCAGCTTGACGCCGGTGCCGAGATATTCGGTGACCGTGCCCGTACCGGGCCCGCCAGTCTCCGGATCGTACTCGCCAGGCGCCTCGCGCCGCAGGGTCACGATGGCGCCCTTGCGGCGCAGCGACTGGTCGGCGCGCGCTGCGGTTTTGGCATAGTCGGTCATAGGCTATGGCGCTTTCATGTAATCATGCGGCGGCGTCTCGGCGAACCGCACCGCCTTGATTGTCGCCTTACCGTCGATCAAAGCACGAAGCACGCGGTGCCAGCCATCCATGATGAAACCCTGCTGGCACATGATGATCGGGTGACTGGTGTCGACGTCCAGCGCCTGGTGCACATGATGCGCGATGCCGTAGGCTGATCCGACCGCTGGCCAGACTTCAGAGCCGCTGTAAACGGCCGCGAGCGGCAGGTCAAACGGAACAAGGTCCTTGGCGCGTGCGATCAGGTTGGTGACGATCCAGACCTTATCACCCTCGCGGTAGGTGTTATCGGCGACGAAACAGCCGTCGATCTTCACTGCTGGATAAGCGCTCATGCCCGCACCACCTTGAACGAATTACCGCCACCAGTCGAGCCAAAATACGGCGCCAGCGCGGCATCGATCGCCACGAAACGCGCGGCCGCATCGACGTTGTTCTGGAAATACTCCGTTTCCAGCGGCCCGGTCTTATCTTTCTTGATCTGGTTATTGCCCGTATCTAGATCCGGCAGCAGCGCCTCGCCGGCGGCAGAGCGCACGGCCAGGTCGATGCAGGCGGCGGCCACCTCGGCCGGCACGATGTCCGAGGCAACCGGGAAGCCGTCGGCACAGACGTTATAGCGCGGCCAGTCCAGCGCTTGTCCTTGGCGCGCACGGCGGCCGGCCCAGCGCATGCGGTAGATAGCGACCATGCAACTGGTGGCAGCGCGCAGCGCGATTTCCTTGGCAGCTTCGTCATGCACGGCCCAGGTGGCGATGCCGAAAGCGGCGCAGCGCGCATCAGCTGCGGCAACGCTGGCATAGGAATCGGCGTCAGCCAGGCCGCCGCCTGTCTCAATGATGAGGGTCATGGAGCCACCTTGTGCAGATTTTGATTCGCACCAATGTGCAATGTTGCGGTGCCGCCAGCCAACATGCCGACGACGATACCGGTGATTACCCTGGTGATCCCCGGATCGACGCGGACGGGCGCCGACGATGTGTCGTAGCAGATTGGCGGGGCGTCGCCGCCCAGATCGCCTAATGCCGCGTTGGCGGCCGTATTGGTGCCGATGGCAGCTGCAGAATACGAGACTGCTCCCGGATTGTTATCGAGCACTGTTTCGATAAACAGGAACTGGATGCCTGCGCCCTGCAGCACAACATCACCCTCCAGTGCCAACAGGTCGCTGGGGGAGAAGCCTGCTGTAATGAACGCTGCTGGACGGACGCGAATGGCCTCGCCGTTGACGCCATCCACGTTAGAAATTTCGACCGTGAAATATTTTCCAGGGCGCTTGTCGATTCGGGATACAGCATTGGCGCTGTCCGGTGCGCGGCACACAGCGGTGATTTTGGTGCTGGCCCCGTCCCGTACAACTGCCCAGCTATTCGGGATTTCCCCCACAACGCCGGCACCTGGTGTGCCGGCGACACCTGTCATCTGAGGATTCACCAGCAGGTTTCCATATGGCGCAGTTACCGCGTTGTAGGCACTGTTGGCAAAAAGCGTGGGCATTTTCGGGTTCACGTATTTGCGGTGGATATCCACCTCGCTGCGCGCGGCCACGATATAGCCTCCCTTGTTCCCGAAATGCAGCCCGTCGGATGCCATGCCGGCAACGTATCCGCCTGTACCAGCTGGCGCCGCCAGCCACGCCCACGGCTCTGCCACATCAATGTTGTAGCGCGCACCCAGCACCCGCAGGCCCTGGTTGAATTCCGTCACAGCAGCAGTGGCTGCTGCAGGCCGTGTGTCGTACGGCGTCAGTGCCACCAGGTAAGGCCGCGAGCCGATTGCCAGGCGTATCTGAATAATGGAATCAATGACTGCCAGCGTGGCAATGGCCGACGCTCGATCAGTTACATCATTGGTGCCGAGTGCGATGCGAGTAACGTCTGTATAAACGCCCCTCCACTGATCTACAGCTTCCAGCCAGTCGGATGCGCGAATCGACGGTATGGCATAACCCAGAATCGTTTTGTACGGGCTGCCCATCAGCGCCTGCAACCATGGCACCGGCCCGAATATACCGCACTGCGAATTCATGCGCAGGATGCCGCTATTGTTGATTGCGTCTACCTTATCCACCGTAGGGCGTAAGCGCCCCACGACGCCCACATACATCGCGGCACCATCAGTGCCGCTTGGCAACTTATAGAATCCGCTGGTAGGCACGACAACACGCGGCCCCTCAGTGTCGCCAAATGCCTGCCAGCTGAGCGAACGCGAGGCCGCGTAGTAACGCACGGATCCAGTGCCAACTGGGCAGTTGGTATCGGTCTCCGACAGCACGATAAACAGCCCGCCCGCGTTCATATTCGTAATAACCTGGTTCAATGGTCGCGTGGCACCGCCCGGTGGAAGAATTGGCAGGCGCAGCCCTTGGGCAGTCAGGCTGTCACCCAGTGCCATAAGTGACGTTGCGCGGGAGCGATACCACGCCGGAATAGCGTTGCCGCCAGGCGTACTGATCAAGCCTGGCACATCGCCAGCAGACCGCAGTGTGAGCGAGACGGTGCTACCAGGCGCCACATCAACACTTCCCGTCGAGCAGGTCACCAAAAAACGTTGCAGACCGACAAACGGCCCGATAGGCACCAGCGCGCCAGCGCCAACAGACCAGGATTGCAGCGAATTCGTCCCGCCGGATGTTGGGTCGAGGCGGTAGACCACGCCAGTAGTGCCAGGCGCGCCGACGATATTCAACACCCTGCCCTCAGGCAGATTGATGGTTTGCGGCGTGCCGCCTGCGGTGATAGTGGGCATGGTGACTTTCGGGAGTGCGGTTTATTGGATGCACCAGCGTGTGGCCTGGTGCAGCGGCAGGATTACGGCGCCTTGGCTTTTGCGGGCTTCTCAGCCGTGCTGGCCGCGCTTTTCAGTGCGGCAGCTTCCGCCGCGATCTTGGCAGCCTCATCGCGCAGGCGCTGCGCTTCGACTTCGTTGGCCTTCACGAGTTCGGCCAGGCGCTGCTCGCTCGTGGCCAGCGCCTGCTCGCGCTCATCCAGTGCAAGCGCGCGCTGGCTCAACTGCAGTTGTTGGCCATCCAGCTGGTCACTGCGCGCCAGCAGTCGGTGGTGACTGGCGGTCAGTTCGGCCAGCGTCGGAACGTAGCCGCCAGTTTCGCCGTTGGCTTCGGCCAGGCTTTCGCCTTCCAGCAGCTCGTGTTTCGACGGATCGAAGTCTTTCTTCTCGATCACGACGAATTCGCCCTGGCTTGGGTGAGTAGGTTTGATTTTGACAGTGGTCATGTTGTTCTCGCAGGTTGCCCGGCGCCGTGCTGGCCGCCGGGTAGATGGATGGTTTAGCCGCCGATCAGGTGGCCGCCCAGATGCGGGTTCGGCGCGCCAGTGCCCCATGCGAGGTTGACCTCGTAGCGAACTTGGCGCTTCTGCTTGTAGATGCAGAATTCGTAGGTGATACCCGAGATCGGATCGGTCACCATCATCACGTCATCGGCCGAGTCGCCGCCTTCCGGCATGGCCGGGGCGCGAGTGGCCAACTGGATCGCGGCGCGCTGGAAGAACGCGTTGCGCACGGTGGCGGCGATCAGCGTGATGCCGGTGGCAGCAGCCGGGATGGCCTGGCGCAGGCCTGGCGCCTGCAGACGGATCTGGCCGCCGTTCGACGTATCGGCGTCGCCAGCTGCCAGCACGTACTGGTGCGGGTCGCCTGCAAATTTCACGATATCGCCGGCCAGGTATGCGCCAGTGCCTGCAGCTGCGAGATTGATCACGGTGGCACCCTTGGCGTGGCCGGCGTTGCTGGTCGTCGCGCCCACGGCGCTGCCCACCGCGATCAAATCACCGATTGCACCGGAATTGTGCAGATCGAAACCTTGAACGACGCTCACGGCGCCACGGCGCAGCAGATCGTCGGTACCAGCTTCGTTCACGCGGAACAGGCCCGATTGCTTGCCTTCGATGTTCGCCATCGCAGCCGAACCCAGGACCATATGCAGGTCGGACAGCGGCGCGCCATTGTCTTTCAGGATCTTCTTCGGCTGGGCGAAGTCGGACAGATCGCCGGCAGTGCCGAACGGAATTGTGCCGACGGCGCCGTAGGCGCGGCTCAGCTTGATACTGGTCGCGGCCAGATCGGATTCGACTTCGTTGGTCAGGGTGCGCAGCGCTTGGGCGATGCGCTGCTGATTGATATTGGCGTAGGTGCCTGCGCTTTGCAGGCGCTGTGTATCGTCGCCGTTGATGCCGAACGGAACCGAGCGCTGTTTCGAGATCGTCATATCAACGTAGTTGATGGTCTGATTGCCGGCGTCTTCGGCGTAGGCGCCTTGCGCCAGGTCTTCGGCAGCCATTGCGCCAACAACTGGCGAGCGGACGGTCTGGTTCAGTGCGGCGCGTTCGGCGGTCGAATCGCGCGATACTGCAGGGATAAAGCCGACCTGCTCACGTGCGATGACATTCATCGCAGCGTAAATATCAGGAATGAGGCCGGTCAGGGTCAGGATGGTCATGAAAATGCCTTTCAGGAATAATAATGGCCCGCACATGCGAGCCAATCGGGATGATTTGAGTTGTAAAACGAACAGGCTATCCAGCCCAAAGCACCCCACTGACATCCATCAGCAAGGCATTTGACTTGTAATGCAGGCTTTCCTGGCGGTGCGGCCGTCAGTCGGTGACGACAGCGCCACCTTTAATGGCTTCGGCTTGGGCCTGCGGGGACATGCCGAAGAACTGGCCGCGAGGGATTTGCTTGGCGCCACCACCACCGCCGCCATTGTTGCCGCCGGCGCCACCGCCCGAAGCACCCGAGCCTTTCAGGATCGAATCCTTGTGCGCGTACTGACCGACCATCGCCTGGATGGCTTCGTCGAAGTCGGCGTGGTTACCGTGGTTGGTGGCCGAAAAGATCGGGTTGCCATTCGCGTCCATCGGGACGAGCTTGCCTGCTTCGACCTTGAAACGGTCGCCGAAGAACTTCTGCGCCATATCGGCCGGGATGGCCAGCTTGTCCTTGATATAGGTGGAACTGGCGAACGAACCGCCGATGATGTGCGTGTTCAGTTCACTGGTGCGCTGCGTCAGCTGCTCCGTCAGTTGCTTTTCCTTTTCCTGCGCCGCACGGGTGGCAGTGGCAACGGCTTCGTTCGCGGAACGGGTTGCGGCGTCCTTGATCTCCTGGACCTTAGCGGCAGTAGTCAGGTCGCCGGAATTGATGTTCGCCACCGTTTGCAGGGCCGCTGCCGCTGCGGCAGCGTCTTCAATCCCTGCATCTTTGAATGGCTTGAGCGCGGCCTCGGCCGCTTCTTTTGCCTGGCGGTGGCTCATGGCCTCGCCGTTCAGGCTGGAAATCTTTGCCACGGTCGCGGCGGCGTCGTGCGCAACTTCGCGACCATCGTCCAGAATGTAGACCGGCTTTCCGTCTTGAACAACGACATTGCCATTTGCGTCGAGTTTCAGTTTCATTTGAGAACTTTCTGGGCATCCGCCCTATTGATGGCCTTCCGGCCGTGCACCGCGTCGCGTCCGCCTGCGGCAATAAAAAAGCCGCCTGGTTGCCCGGGCGGCCTATTGGAATAATATTTGGAATAATTTGGGGTCGATTATGGGTTGCATTTCACGATGAAGGCAGCCAGCGGTATCGCTGCATAAGCTCCGGGTCAACGCACACGTTATGGCGATATTGTTCGTCGGGCGTCATTGTCAGCAGACCGTTTGGAACCCAGGTACCAGACGGACCGAAACTACCAAAAAGCACTCGAATGCAAATCAATCCCGCTCTCATATCAAGTCCTTTTACAAAATGTCGTTCAAAGTTGTTATTTGTACTTCGCCTGCAGTTCCTCCAGCGTCAGCTTCCGCCCTTTGAGGTTCATCAGGTCATTCAGCGTGATCTTCCCCGCCTCGTACATCTCGGCCCGGCCCGGGCCCAGGTATTCAGCCCGCCAGGCCTTGTCCTTGCTGGCCAAGAAGTCCTTGAAGTTGGTCTTGCTGCTGACTGCCCCACCATCGCTTGGCCGCGTGGCCTCACCCGGTTCGTCCAGCTCAATGCCAAGGTCCTTGAAAGACTTCGTTCTCGCACTGAGCACGCACCGGCAGCTGAAATGAATCGCGCCCGGGCCGCCGGCCCACTCGTGCGTATGGTTGATCGGCTCCTGGTCGTGCAGCGAATACTCGTGCAGGTCGCGCATCGCGCACAGCAGGCACGTATGCGAGTCCAGCGTCGACAGCCACACCAAGCACTCAATCAGGTCAGAATTCTGCTGAAACGAGGCAAGCCGCGCCGCATTGGCCACGGCCTGCACCGAGCTGTGGACCAGCGCGCGCGCTCTTGCCGCTGATACACTTAAAATACCCTGCTCGCCTGGGGCAACAGGATCCGGCGCGGGCACTGGCCCCTTTGCTGCCGGCACCGCCAGTGCTGCTGGCGCGCTTGGCGTCCCGGCCGGCATCGGCGGTGTGGCAGGTGCGCTTGGTGCCAGAACGGCCGCTTTCGGGCTCTTACCCATCACGCGCGACACGATCTGCGATGTCGTTTCACCCTGCGCCGCGCCCAACTCTACCTGTCGTGCAAATCTAAATTGGGTGTCGCCCTCCTGGCGCTTCCACCACTTAGCGGAAGCCGCACCGTCAATCATGGTATTCCCTACCAGCTTTTCGAGGTAGTTCGCCGGCGGCAGCTTGGCGCCCAACTCGATCTTGAGGCCCTGCGTTAGTACCTTGGCTGTGTAGTCAGCCTCGATGCGCACCATGCCCGTCAGGTTACGCGCCAGCTCGGCCTGCATGCCGGCGTAGTGCGACGAGATAATAGAGTTCGACTCCCGCAGCAGCGCGCTCAGGCGCTGCTTGCCGTAGGCTGACACCTCGCCCTCGTTGAGCTTGGCCGTCAATTCCTTTGACATCGCCGCCATCAGTGTCAGGATTTTGTCCTGCACATCGGCTGAAAAGCGCAGCAGGTTCAGGGAATGCACCAGGAACATCTCGGCAATCCACTCTTCGAGCGCGCCCATCTATGCACCCATCAGGTCAGGCGTTGATGACAGTATGCGTTCTTGCTCCGACTCCCATTCCAGATCCGGCGACAGGATGCCACGGCGTTGCAGCTCGTTGAAGTACGTTTCGCCCGAGATACGGCCGTTCGACACGCTCTTGAACAGCAACTCCGCGCTGGCCTCGGCCAGGGAAGCGACGCCGAAGTCCTTATGGACCGAGACATGGCCGCCCTCTGGCAGCCCTACCCACTCGGCCATCAGCTGTAGCGCGGTATTTATCGTATCGTCCAGATCGTGCGCAATTTGCTGAAGCGCAGACAGGTTTCCCTGATTTTCAGAGTTGGTTTGCGTGGCCGTGATCTTGCCGGCGCGGATGACCAGCATTTCCGATCCGGCCTGCCGCATCTGCTCTTCCAGAGCGTCGATCTCGTCCCTGCCAATTTTTACCGACTCGGCGGAGCCTTGAATTATCTTTGCGTCACCACCTTGAGGTAGCGCGATGGCGTAGTTTGCCGACGAAATAATTTCTGTCGTATCCGGATCGGCGCCGATGAAGACCAGCATGCGCTTGCGGCAATATCGTACGCTGTCACGTTGGTCGCTTGACTCGCGCCAGTGGTCTTTGTTCTGCTCTGCCAGGGCAAGCATTGGCGGCACTGCGCACATGAAACCCTTACGCTTGCCGTAGGCTGGGACAAATGGAATCGTCGGGATCGTTGTGACGCCGTCGTCATGCAGTTGCCACTTCTTTTCGTGGTCATCGGACTGGCGCCAAATCTGCCACGATCCCCGCTCTAGCACGCGCACCTGCTCGATTCGCTTCGTCGCATATGGGCCGTCTGGGACGGATGCACTCTCTAAAATGCGCAACTGCGTCAGCTCGTCAACGCTGCCCGCATCGTCCGGCAGCCATCCCAGGATGTTCTCCGCCCGCACTTGAACGAAATATGGCCGCACGCCTGCGGCAATTTCTTCGGCGCGAGTCTTCAAATCACCCGCCTTAGGAAAGTCGACCAATATGCCCGATAAACCGTAGGCGATTGCATCTTGGCATACGCTGGCGATAAAAGTATGAAGATTCCGTCCCTTTTTGCCAACGACATCGACGCTCTCCATCCAAGGGAGCATTGCCTCGGGCGTGTCGTCTGCTGGCTTCAGTGGCTTTGCAAATGGTTTCGCCGCCAGAATTTCGACGGTACGCTCAAATGCTGGATACAACGTTGCTGTATCTAGGCGGTACTGCCAGTCGTCTTTGTGTTCGCGAGGTTGGCGAGGCAAGTACTTTTCTCCAGCTGCGCGCATACCGGCAGAGCCGCCCAGCAATGCTTTAATCAGCGGCGTGTTTGCATTGAGCGCGGCGGCCTGAGCAGATTGCGTACGTACATCACTCATAATTTCCTCTATATTCGCATGCTGCTGACTACGGCCACACGCTTGACAATCGGGTAACGTTTCACCAAGAAATAACCATTCGCGTCGTTCGGGTGGTCGTGACCAGATTTTTTGTCAGGCTGGCCATCAGCACCCCAAACCTGCTGCTCCAGCGCCTCAGTGGTTATCGGGCAGGTGTCGGTGTTGATCTTCCAGCGCCGCTCACCATCTGCATTCAAGATCATCCCGTTATAGGCGTTGACCCTGTCTTTCACGGCCGGGTTTGCTGGATTGACCTCAACCTGGAAGCCAGCGGCACGCAGGATCGAAAGATCGGACTCGCTCGCGTTCTTGCTGCTGGTGTTTTGGCCAGACGCATCGGGGTAAATCTTCACCTGGTGGCCCTTGTCCTTGAAGTCCTCTTTCAGGATCCTGGCCATGGCCGGCGTGTCGCGCACCTTCACGCGCTCGGCCAGTGTCAGCGGCAGCCCCTCCCGCACCACGTTAATGCACGCGGTCATGTTCTGGACGTTGAAGTCCAGCCCCACCTGCAGCGGCTCGCCTGGCAGGATGACCTGCGTCGACCGATTTAGCACACGGTCGAAGTCCGGGTAGACCGAGCCGCTGGTCAAGTTCGTGAACTTGCCGCGCAAGTACGCATCAATCAGCGCCGGCGGATAACTGGCCAGCAGCGACGGTATGTAGTCAGCTGGCAGGTTCAACTCGTTGTCGAACGTGCTGGCCTGAATCAGCCCATACAGCGAAGCCAGGGCGGGCTTGTCTCGTATCGCCTTCACAAACTGCTGATAAACGAACTTGAAGCCCTCCGGCGTCGTCGTTACGTCGATGCCGTTCAGCAGGCCCGGCACGTTGTAGCGCATCCGCGCAATGATCTTGCGCCAGGCCGTCTGCGCCTTGAGCATCGGCATCACATCCAGCTCGTCAATTAGCGCGTGGCCGATTTTGAAGCCGACGATGGTCTCTGGCTTTTCCATCGATCGGCAGATGACGGTGCCGCGATAAAGTCGGCCCTCGTACACGTCCACCTCGTGATTGCCGGTCTTCACCTTGACGCGCAAACCCATCAGGGCGGCCACCTCTTCGATAGTCGGGTAGAAAATGTCCCGAATCTGCGGATAGGTCGGTGCAAAGTAGCCTTGGCTGATACCAGGCCACTGCCAGAAGTGCATCAGCATGCCAGCACAGCCCACAAACGTCTTGCCCGAGCCGAACCCAGCAACATAAGCCTTGTACTTATGCGGGAGCATCAGAAATTGCGATTGCGGGACGTTCAGTTCAAGCTGGATCGTCATGGCGCTTCGCATCCTTCACGCCGATATGCACAACAACCGGCGTTGGCTGCTGCTGGTCGGCTGGGTCGGACTTGTTTTTGTTCACGTAGATATCGCCAACTTCCTTGGCGGCCTGCTCGATAACAGCCACCGCCAGAGCGATGTTTCGCATGCCCTCGGCCTGCTGCGCCATTCTGGCCAGCGCGCGAAGGCGAAAGGCGCGGCTTGCGATTGGAATCTCGGCCACCTCTTCGCGAAACTTGGCGCGCGTGTCATTGAACACCGTGCGCCATTTCAAGCTAAGGTTGCGCCCGACGTAGCAATTCGGGTCGTAAGCGGCCACCTGCTGCCGCATCACGTCAAGCCCGAACTCCTCTTTTACTGCCTTCGACACTTGCGTCGGCGTGTCAAAACAGGCCAGCGCTTGGACGATGAACAGCTTCACCTCGTCTCGTAGTGCTGCCATAAGTTGCCATCCGGTAAAAGCCGCGTAAAACTATGCAACCTTGAGCAGACAGGTTCCGCACGCCCTCGCGATGTTGATCTTTGCCACCTCAGGGGTGGCGTTTGCGGCGGCAACCAGCTGGGCCAGCGCGCCATCTGGATGGCCAATGCCGTAGCGGCGGACCACGCCGACGAACTCTTCAACGTCATGGCCACGGATGGATAGCTTCGGAAAACCGTCCTTCGTGAAGGCTGGCGATCCGAATTCATCATGCTCCTGACCGATGTGATAAAGCTCATGCTCCACCAGCGCGCAGAACTCGGCATCGCTGCAGGTCAGGCAGTAGCTGGCGTCCAGCGTAATCAGGTAATCCGGCACCTCGCCGAACCAATCGGCCATCTGTTGCTGCTGGCGGCCCTTTTGCCATGGCCCGCAGCGGAACGTAACCTCTTCGCACTGGCCGATGACCGTGCGGCCTTGCTTCGCGAAGCTGCTTGGCGCCCAGAGGAACTGCAGGCAGCAGCCATCCAGGTGCGCGTGTTCCTCGTTGTGGAGCGCGCCGCCTTCCGTGAGGATGGTAGCGCGCACCCAGGCGAGAACCTCTGGCGCCGGAACGTAGCGACTATTCAGCGGGTCTGCGAATTTTGGCGGCGGCATCGGGCGGCCGGCGCCTGGTGATGCGGCTGGCTTGCGGGCCATGTCAGGGCGCCGCCTCAACCGATAGCTGGACAGGCGGCATGGTCGCGCCCAGCACCCACAGGGCAAGCACGCCGCCAGCGTTCAACACAGCCAGCTCTTCGGCGGTTGGGCGCCAGTACGACACTACTGCAGGCAGGTCGCCAACGTGCGTGCGCGTGATCGGCAAGGCGCTGCAGGGTAGTTCGCCTTGGTTCCAGCCTACAGGCGCGCCGAGCACGGCATTGTTTAACGGGTGTTGTATTTTATTCATTTGCTGCCTACTCTTTAACGAAGCTTGATCAAAATCAAACCCGCGCCGAGAGAACGGCGCATTGTTTGGCTTTACTTGGAGCAAGCTCAATGTCGAATGAAATAATCCCCGTCGAGCCAGCGCCTGCAGCGCGCCATGCGTGGGCCGATGCCGAGCTGATCAAAGCGGCAGCTCAGGTGCTGGTGCATAGCGGCCTGGCAGCAGCCGAAGCATACTTGCGCGCCAATGACGTCCAAGTCCGATCCAGTGGCGGCACCGCAGGCCCTGCGCATACCGAATAGCACTGCCATCGAAATCATCACCGCCCGCGCCAAGATGGAACCGCCGGACGCATTGGCGTGCGTCTGGCGGCCAGAGCCACTTGGCTTTTGTTCGTCGGTGATTGCACCCGCTTTTTCAAGCACGGCCGCTGGAGTGCGCTGGCCGGTCGCAGTTATCAGGCGGTGAATGCGTGGATTGCAGGCTTGGCCATCGACCACAGCCAGGGCCAGGCCAGCAGCACGAGCGCGACGAAGGCGCCGCCGACCAAGCCTCCGAAGATCAGCAGGCCGACGATCATGCGGTTGATATCGTAATCAAACATGCGCACCTCGAATAAAAAAGCCCGCGCGCGGCGGGCAAAACGAACGGGGAATCTATAACCACGGCTTGTTGCCGCTTGAGATAGGATCGCCTCCTTCGTAGCGGGGAAATCGATGGGATAGCAAAATGGAAATTATCAAAAAATAATTTCTATGCCGCATCTTTTTAAGATAGTATCGAGGCAACTAAAATAATTGGAAAATTGTTGCTTCGTGGATAATCAACTACTACTCCTTTGTGCAACATGCGGAGATAACAACGTCGAAGTGCCCAAGAATACTTTGCCATCAGACCTCATAACCTGCAACTTATGCGGCGCAGCTGAGCCGTACTTCGATCTTTGCTCTCATCGCCTTGAGCAAACTCTGCAATCAATTCAAGACCGTCTGCACGCTATGGCTGCAAGAGCCGGCATTACACAGAAATCTTAGTTAAGCTCGATTTCCAGCATGCGCTGGAACTGCCGAACCACGTCAGCATCGAGCTGATCGATGACCTCTTGATGCGTGGGCGGCTCGGTCGGCGCGATATCGGCAACGACTGCGGCGACCTGGATGTGGCTGCGGTGCCAGCTGAGGCGGCTGAGCAGGGTTGATGCTGTCATGATCGCCTCGTTTTGTGGCGTAAAAATAGAAGGCCGCAAGAGCGCAGCCTTTGATATGCCGCCCTGCAGTCTCCTCCGCTGCCGTAGCCTCGGTAGTAACGCAGGCGCAACAAACCACACGGCAGCGTGCCGGCTTGCCGGTCGGTATCCACGAGTGCCTTTGGCTTTTTTTGGCCGCCAGGCACTGCCCCTCAACGTGTTCGTTGACCCATTGTTTAAGGACTTTGAGGCACAACGTGCCTGGGTACCGCTTCCGTATGAGCTGTAAATGCCCCTTAAAACTGTTAAAAAATTCTATAGCAAAGTTAAACTACTTAACATTCCATTAAGCTAACTGGCGCACAGAACCAAGCAGCAATCTGTCGCACTATAAAACAACGTTAAAAAATGAATGAGATTTCAATTTTTAATTTCCGCATAGTAATTTTGGTTACGATCGAGAATCAACATGGGAAAAGTACACTTACCTATACGAGTGCTGGTGGTTGACGACAACCATGATGCGGCCGATATGATCGTCGCATTCTTAGAACTTTCCGGATGCGACGCGATCCCTCAGTACGATGGCCGAAGCGCAGTCGAAGCAGCTGAAGCATTTAAGCCGGAAGTGGTCTTCTGCGATATCGGGATGCCGCGAATGGACGGCTACGAAGTGGCAGCCAAAATGCGATCAATGGACTGCCTCAGTCAAACAAGACTGGTTGCTCTTACTGCGTGGAATGATGCGGAGTGCAAAGCCAAGGTAATGGAAGCTGGCTTCCACTGTCATCTCGCCAAACCAGCAGAGCTTGACTCGATCCTTGCCCAACTGCCGCATAAGCCATGATCCCAAGTGCATGTGGGCAACGCACTAATTTGTGTAACTAAAAAGAAAAGCCCGCATCGCTTACGCGCCGGGCTTAGTGGTTTTGCTCCCGCGCTATCTGCGGCGTGAGCTATGCGAATTTCAGCGCGAGCAGGTACGACGCCTTCTGGGTGTACTATCGCGAGTTCCAACTATCGGCCCATCGCTTACGCGGTAGACGGGGTGCCGGAAGAGTTTTACTGAAATTCTAAGCTCCTGATTTTACACTAAGATACTGTGTTTACAACCAGCACTAATAAATATTTTCAGTCGCTGCGCAACAGGTGCCCTGCGCGCCGCTTATGACTATCGGATAACTCCGTCAATTCGCTTACCATGTCCTTGATGCGCTCACGCTCGTATCCGCCAGCGCACGTCACCTCGGCCTCGCCGGTGCCTGCGCAACTGGTGCAGCCGCGCAGACTCTTGAGCGACACGCCCGTGCCGTTGCAGCCCTTGCAGTGGCCATCGAGCCAGTGCGCCAGCGATGCGTGCGCCACACGCTTGAACAGCGCATGAGCCGTGAAAATATCGCGCTCGCTGTTGATCTTCACCCATGCACGCACCTTACCCTTCTCCGTCACGGCCGCCGTCCAGATGCGCAGCAGCTGCGCCAGGTTGCCCGAGTTACCCTCGAACAGCTTATTGGTCGTGCCGTCCGCGTACTTGACGCGGCATAGCAGCGAGCCGAGATCGCCGGCCAGCGCCGCCGCCGCGATCGCGTCCAAGTCGTGATGAAATGCATCATCCATCAGGTTCGATGAATTCAAAGAATGAACAAATTTATCTGCAAAGCC
>Ga0308158_10001895_pt1 | contig 20805 bp, 18 predicted proteins | sample PhyBR2_FD_201038 | JGI IMG/M metagenome (GOLD analysis project Ga0308158, IMG submission 201038) | Phyllosphere microbial communities from UC Gill Tract Community Farm, Albany, California, United States - DLSLB.R2 | ecosystem: Host-associated > Plants > Phyllosphere > Unclassified | place: USA...
TGTCGCGAATCAGCGTAAATTCAGTGATTTCTTAATGATTTATATTATCGATGAACAGATTACCTACAATTCAGATGACTGTACGCTGAGCCATCTTCCTACTCAGGAAACGCTGAGTCTGAGTATTTCATCGGGTCGGCTATTTGAGCAGTTACTTAATTCTGACGGTGAAATACTGTCGCGCGATAGCCTGTTGACCGAAGTCTGGGATAAATATGGTCTGCGCGGATCAAATAGCAATCTGAATCAGTATCTGAGTATTCTGCGCAGAGCACTTGCAGCTTATGGCTGTGAAAACCTGATCATCACCATTCCGAAAATCGGCATTCGACTCAATACTGACATCAAAATAGAACGCGAATCGTCTCCGGCTTTTGTTGCGACGCCGGTTCAGGTTGATGACATGCCCGCGGAGCTGGTAGTGTCTGTCGCGGAGGGGCAGAGCGTGCAACCGGCTCCCGTTATCGCAGAGCCTGTTGTTGAAAAATCTGCTCTAATTCTCAGACAGGCCCTGTTCGCCCTGATCATGCTGGTGTTGCTGGGAAGTGCTTTCTGGTATTTCACTGCACGTCAGCCTGCTGAAAAGAGCGCCTCTATGAACAACATTAAACTGGAAGGCGGCTGTGAAGCGGTTATTATTCCGGGATTAGATGTGTTTGAACGAAAGTCACTGGAGAAGCAAATTCTTGAAATGCTAAAAGAGAATAATCAATCCTGTTTACCGGGACGACGCATCTTTTTCGATAAAAACACGGCATTCACAACAAAAGATTATGGCAGGACCATTCTTTCTGTATGTAACCTGAACAGCAGTGGTCATATCGTTTCCTGCGACAACTTCTACTATCTTGACTGGAGAATGTTTTGAAACGGAAAGCCACTTTCACGCTGACGATAACGCTGGCTATGCTCTTGCTGGTGACCTTTGCAGGAATTAACTATTTTAAACCCAGTGAAAATGATCTGCCTTTCCGTTGCTCAGCGTTCAACCGCTACGATCTTAGTCGCAATGACAATAAAAAGATTGAGTTTGCTGTTTCCCAGGATCTGCGTTTTATTAATTCTGATTCGGGGTATCTGTTACTGAATGGACAGGTGACTTTTGGTGATCAGGTCACAACGGTTAATCGACGTATTGCGCTTAGTGCCGGTAATAAAATTGATAGTGACACTTACCGCTACAAAATAAGAACGATTATTACTTCGGCTAACGATACGACGCAGGATGCCGTATTTAATCTGCTGCTGGCTGAGATCACTCTTGATCCTGGTTATCTTCAGCTGGATATTACTCAGGTCGATAAAAAAGCGTATCTGGTTGGCGGGCCACTCTCCTATCTTTTCACCTGTCAGCGTTACTAAACGCAGTAACTGATAGCTTAAACGCAGACCGGAAGAGCACGTACTCTTCCGGTCTGTTTTATCTTTGCATTGCTGGTTACCAGGTACGGAAGCTTTTCAGAGTATCAGAGAAAAGCTGAATGTCTGTATCTGTTATGATGCTCGCTTTTGACAGAGAGAAAATCAATATATCTTCCATGTTAAGCGTGAATACGGCTTGTTTTTGATAAAGACGAAGATTATCTGGCCGCAGAAAGTCATAAGTGATCATAATACCCGTCGTCAGGTTATTCCCTAAAGCCACGGGCTGATGAGCTTCCTGTTGCCAGTCTTTCATCTGTTTTTGCAGGATAGCGAGCTGGCTAAGAATATACTCTTCCGGATTGTTATGGTTGCCTAACTTATCACGGGAAATAGTGATGGGTGGCAGAGCAGATCGTGTATCAGCCAGGGTGTTCAGTGTTCGCTCGCAATAGCCTTCCGGCAGGGTGATTGTGCCTTCAGTGAAGCGGCAAATAGTCTTATCCATGGGTCATCTCCGTTTAATTATGGCTTTCTGCCTGCCCAAATAACTGCTCTGCGGTGACTTCGCTGAGCTTACCGTTATTTAACAGGACGATTTTATCGGCACTTCGTATAGTTTCCGGGCGGTGTGCAATGATGATTCGGGTAATCTTCATCTGCTTAATTGCGTTGTTGATCTGCGCTTCGTTATAGATATCCAGATGACTGGTGGCCTCATCCAGCACCAGGATTTGTGGATCGCGATAGAGCGCGCGCGCCAGCAGGATACGTTGCAACTGGCCCCCCGATAAAAACGAGCCCATATCGCCTACCAGGCTTTGATAATTCATCGGCATTTTCATGATATCGCCATGAATCTGAGCCACACGGGCCACGCGGGTAATCTTTGCGTGGTCGGGCTCGTTGTCAAAGAAGCTAATGTTCTCGCTGATTGAGCCTGAAAAGAGAATGTCATCCTGCATTACGCAGCCGATGCGATTACGATGATGTTCAAGTCCCGTCTGAGTGATGTCCATGCCACCCACGGTGATCGTGCCTTCTTCCGGGTGCAGCAGGCCAAGAATAATTTTGGCCATCGTCGTTTTGCCCTGGCCGGATGGCCCCACGATGGCAAGACTCTCACCTGCTTTAATCTCCAGATTGGCACCATCGACAACCCAGGGTTCAGTCGGCGCATAGCGAAAACGGATATTGATAAGCTTGATATCCTGCGGTACGTCTGGCTCATTGTCGGTTTCCTTACCTGTCAGACCAGGATTGCCCTCAGAACTGGCTTCGGTTTCAGAAAGAACAATATCGGCCAGGCGTTCACCATGCATTCTCAGCATACGGAAATCGATGATGGCATTGATCAGACCCGAACCACGACTCATGAATTGATCGGAAAAGCTGATAAAGGCGGTCAGCATACCGGCAGAGAAATTGCCATCCAGGACCTGCAGCGCAGCAAGCCAGACCAGCACCACCCGACCCACTGAGGTCAGCAATCCCTGAGCCGAACCAAACAGGATATTGAGCTTCTGTAACACGATGCCTTTATTGGTGGTATCCACCAGAAAGTTCATGTAAGCCGAGAGTCGGGGCACCTGTTTATTATTTGTTTTGACCGCCTGGATCCCGCGCAGCGTTTCAAGCAGAGAAGATTGGGTTCGGGCCGAGCTGATGATTTGTTCCTCATTAGCACGGCGAACCGGATCGTAGGCCATGAAGCGCAGCAGTGCATAGGCCAGAAAAAGTCCAATGACCAGCCACGCCAGTTGCGCGTTATAAATGAAAAGCATGACGACCGTGACGATTGACATGACACCGTCCAGTACGGTGCTGATAAAACGGGATGTCAGCGTACTTTGAATCGTATTAAGCGAACCGTAACGAGAGAGAATGTCTCCGACGTGGCGTGACTCGAACCATTCCAGCGGCAGCTTTAACATATGATGGCAGACGTTTACGGTCCACTGCACACTCAGCTGGCTCGAGAACCAGCTCATGACCCACGAGCGCAGGGCTGTGACGATAGTCTGAAACAGGGCGATCATGATAAAGCCCACACCGAGCAACGACAGCAAAGAGTAGTCAGCCGAAACGAGCACCATATCCATAACCCACTGCATAAAGAAGGGGCCGAGGACGCCGAAAAGCTCCAGTGCGATTGAAAGGATAAGCACCTGAGCAAAGGCAGACTTTACGCCAGTCACGCTGCCCACCAGCTTCATCATGGAGATGCTTTCTTTCTCTTCTTTTACTTCAAAGGTGGAAGAGGGAACCAACTCCAGCGCGACGCCGGTGAAGGCAGTCGATGCTTCTTTAAATGTCAGTTCTCTGATCCCGCGCGCAGGATCGTGAAGAGTAATTTTATTGCCACGTACTTTCTTCAATACCACAAAGTGGTTCAGTTCCCAGTGCAGAATGCAGGGCATGCGCAGTTTAGACAGCTCTTCCATTTCCACTCGCAGTGCGCGGGAAGTCATGTTGAGTTGTTGTGCCATAGCGATGACATCAGCCAGTGTGGCGCCTTTGAGTGATGTGGCGAACTGGCGACGTAACGTGATCATGTCGATCTGATGACCATGATAATTAGCCACCATGCCAAGACAAGCCAGCCCGCACTCTGCTGCCTGTGACTGACGAATCATCGGTAAGCGGTTAAACCATTTAAAATTGAGTTTCTCTAATAACAACACAGAACAGACCTTCTAAATCAGAGAGAAATTTTGTGTCCCAGCGCGAAAATCGGCTCCAGTACCCATTCATAGAGACGACGTTTGTCGACAATAAAGTCGGCATCCAGCGCCATACCTGGCTTAAGTTTTTCATTCTGCGAATAAGCAGAAATAGTTTGTTTATCCAGAGAGACCAGTACCCGGTACTGCTGTTCCTGAATATTGTTTTTACCGGTTAAGGTGGTGACTTCCTGAGGAGAGAGGGCCGTTCGCGAGACCTCGAGCACCCTGCCATATTGCTGACCAAATTTTTGATAGGGGAAGGCCTTATAACGCAGCACGACACGCTGACCTGGCTGGATAAAGCCAATGGATTGCGTGTTGACCATGATGCGGGCAACAAGATTGGTGTTATTGGGCAGAATCGCGACGGCCGACTGGCCAGCGTTCAGCATCTGACCATTTTTAACCATGATCAAGCCGACATAACCACTTTTCGGCGCACGAAGCTCAATGGATCGGCGCGCTTCATTTTCTGCCAGTGATTGACGGTTATCTGCCAGTTGACGTTCGATATCGTTACGTTTTTTCTCATCATCCAGCGGCTTTTCATGCAGTTGCTGCTCAGCCTGAACAATTTTTTGCGACGTATCCAGCAGCTGACGCTGGTACTCCTGGTAACGCGCCTGGCTGTCGAGAAGATTTGATTCCTGCTCTTCCAGTTGACGGTTTGAGGCATACCCCTCCAGGTGCATTGCGTTGAGTTTATCCAGTTGCAGTTTTGCTAACGCCACCTGTTTGCGACGGTGTGTTAGCTGTAGTTTCAGCTGTTCCCGCTGAAGTTTCAGACTGGCGATGGTGTCGGATAACCCTTTCATTTCGACGTCATGCAATTTGGCTAGTGTCTGAAGATCCTGCTGAAGTCGTTCCCGCTGACCCACCAGATTTTCGGCGATAACCTGACGAGTCTGTCCTATCTGCGTGGAGACTTCTGACGACAACACCATAAGCACATCATCTTTTTTGACCCGCTGTCCCTCTTTAACCGGAATATCCACCACTGTTGCGCTAACAGGAGGCGGAACGATTAACATGCCATTTTCAGGCAGCAGTTCACCGGTAGAGGATTCATATTTGGTGTAGCTGCCAAATATGAAAAAGAGGGCAGTAACAGCAGTAATAAAAATCACCACGGAAATAACAAGCCAGCGATAGGGTGGACAATAAAGTGCCACGATGCCCAGGTTACCCCGGTTAGCGGCATCAAGTGCCTCCTGGCGGAAGAGTGACTGTTCCATTTATTGATTCATCATGATTAAAGGATTAACGGCACTGAAAGAATTTCAGCATGTCGGGTGATAACGATCCGGTGCTTTGTGCCAGATTGATCAGGGCGTTGAGATAACTTAAACGGGCTTCAGCCTGGTCTTTGAGTGCGGCGTAATATTTTTGCTGGGCATCCAGTTCGTCGTTAACCGTGCGGAAGCCCATTTCCCGTCCATACCGGACCGACACAACTTTTTCACGTGCTGAGTCGACCGCATTCTTCTGAGCACTGATTAAGGCTTTGCCATTGGTCAGACTCAGCCATGCAGAGCGGGTATCGGTTGCTGCTTTGCGTTGCGCTTCCATCGTGGAATATTTTGCCGCCTGACGACGATAGGCCGCTTCAAAAGATTGTGAAACCTGACTGCCGCCAGCAAACAACGGAACAGATACGTTTACGCCGTACTGCAGGTTATTACTCTTTGAGTTCGTCCCAAAAATCGCGTCATACAGGATATTGTCGTCGTCGTCGTTACGGCTCCAGTTCTTGCCATATCGCGCATAGAGTGAAACCACTGGCATGTGCGCGCCATCAGCTGCCAGCACATCTGCGTCTGCCTGATCAGTCTGAAACAAGGCAATCTTAATATCACTGTTACGTTGCTGGCTGGCATTGATTGCCTCAGTCAGAGAAGAATAGGGCGATGCTTTAAGACACTGGAAATTAACTGGCTCTATACTGTCCGGGCTGATACCGGATAAACGGCGAAATGCCTCTCCTGCCAGCAACAGTTGATTACCGGCCTCTATTTCCTTAGCTTGTGCAAGCGCGTAGTTAGCCTTTGCCTCATCCAGTTCCGTACGGGTATTCTGCCCATTGATTAAACCGGTCTGAAGTTTTTGCTGTTGTTGGTTAAAATTATGGCTGGCGGCTTTTGCTGCCTGCAAAACTTCCTGCTGATATAGCACCGTAAAATAAGCATTGCTGATGGAATTAAGTAACTTCTCTTCAGCCTGTTTTGCCTGTGCCTCAGCCGTGTTGGCAATAGCAACACCTTTACGCCATCCGGCATATTTACTCATATCAAACAGCGGCTGTCGGGCGCTAAGATCGTAACTATGGTTAGTTACCCCACTCTGATATTTTTTATCAGGCTGCTCCTGACGATCCCAGTTTCCTTCCAGTGTTAATGTTGGCAGCATTCCAGCCATACCCTGCCAGTATTTTTGTTTATCTGCAGCACTGGTCATTTGACTGGATTGTAATGCAGAGTCATAGGTCAATGCAGCCTGAGCAGCTTGCTCGAGGCTGGTTGCCAATGTGCAAAATGGAGCACAGGTTAGTGCCAGCAATGCAATGTTCAGATTATGGGGTTTCATGATTTTCGCTATATATAAAAATCTTTGTGCAAGGGAATTAAATGAGTTTCTGTGCAAAAACATACTTAATCAAATCTGTATTTGATTGCAGTTGAAGCTTACGCATGGCGTTATATTTCTGTGTTGCAACAGTGCTTATGCTGCGTTTACGCGCTTTTGCTATGTCCATCAGGCTATATCCAATGGCGAATAAGCGAATGACCTCTACTTCTGATGGCGATAAAAGTGCCGGATCTGCGGGTGCAGAAAGCACAATTTTTTTCATCTGCTCTGAGTAGTATATTCCTGAATTAGATGAGCAAACCCAATTGAATGCCTTGACCAGGTCACGAATGTCATCTCGTTTGTGCACAATGGCATTAACCGGGATTCGTAATAAGCCTTTCAAAATAGCCTGGCTGTTTTGTGCAGTGAAAACAATAATTTTTAAGTTCTGATTTTGCTTATGTATCTGCTCTATTTTCCGTACTCCATTGACATCATTACCCTCAAGGTTAAAGCAAAAGTCCGTTATTAATATGTCTGGGGCATCCTCTTTGAGGATAGGAAGTAAATGATCGCATTCAACCGGATAAGCAAAAATATCAAGTTCTAAAAACTCGTTTATGAGTATGTTTTGAATGGAGTGAAGAATAAATGGACTTTCATCAGACACACCAAGTCTAAGCTTGTTTTCTTTCCCGAATTTATACACAGACAATCCTTTTCTGTAGATAAAATTTGAAGAAGGGCTCTGCAGAGCCCTGCTAATTACTGGTAACTAAGCGTGTATGTCGCTACCGCATTTGCTGTGCCAGGATTTATTTTCGCTGCTGTCTGATAATAACGCGCATAGAGGGGCACCGTGATTAAAGCAGATGAGAGTGGGTAACTCCCAATGTTAAACGGTGTTGCGAGTGCAATTGGTTGCTGATTTTCATTAAGAATTTGTACCCCGACACCACTGGCCGTCGAAGTTGTATTAAGCGCGACCACGCCAGCCTCTGAGAGTCCACTGGACGCATCACCATCGAGCTGCATCATAACGTCAAATGTCCCTGATAGCAGAGCCTCACAGTTCAGCCGAATATTAAACGCTGTCGTAGCGCTGGTCTGGCCTATTCCTGAGCCTAAGCCACTGCTGGGGTTGGTGGTGTAGCTGCCCAATGGTACTGGTAGATTGGTATTACCCGCGACTGAGCAGGTCTGATCTTTTACAGTGAAACCTGTTTTGATATTGGTGAAGTTAAAGGTCTCATCGGTACCTTTTACTAACGAACCAACATCAAATGGGTTCACATAGCTTTTGAGGTAAGTCGATGGCGTCATAGTATTGGATGTCTTTACAATTTGATAAGGTACGTTCAGAGAGACATCCGTATAGGCACCGATGGTTCCACCGCTGGTTAAAGCATATGTGCTAATCTTTATACCGGTTGGAATACTTGCTACTTCGGTACCCATCTCACCACCATAGCCGGTATAGAGTGTTAATCCATAGCCGAGAGCATTCTCTGGTATCGCCTTACGTTTAAAATAAACTTCGCCGATCAACCCAGCTGCATACTGCTGCAAATTGCTCAGCGCGCATTGGAAGTTAGCCGTTGCTGTGCCGCTATAAACAATTGTGCCCACCGGCACAGCGGCTGAAATGTTGATGCCTAATGATTTCACGTCAACCAACGAACGCGTGGTCGTCATTTTACACGTCAATGTCACATCGGTTGATGAGCCCGCAGCATTAACGTTAAAAATAGTCATCAGTATCAGACTTATTGTTAATAAAACAGAGCCAGTGAGGCGCATTATTTTCTTTCCTGATAGTAAACACATGATGTCACCTCATTAACCCTGATTATCTTTATTATCGGTGTTGGAAGCGTAACGAACTGGCTGCATTGGATCATTGCTGCAGGTTGTCGTTAGTCTTGCCAGTGTTTTATTGTCACTGGACTGAATTGATCCAGACTCAAGGTTAACCAGGCAATTATCATTTCGCGTTTTCCCCCATGAAACATGAAGACGACTGACATCTTTGTTTATTCTGACGTAAATCTGGCCACCCTGTGAAACCGTCGTCACCAGATTGCCATTTTCGTCATTCACTGACGCACCAAAAGGTAATGCATTACCATCAGGCTGATTCGCCCTTATTAATAGTGGTTTCCCCTTAGTGGTTTTATAATCCAGTCTGACCACTGCACCTTCAACTGGAATAACACGCTGTTGGGTTGATTCCAGCTCAACGTCAAGCGGAATACCCTTAGGATCAATCGCCAGCTCATTTATTCTGTACGGATTCAGATTGGGTACAATTGCTCTGCCGCTTCCGTTTAATACTATATTTGGATAACCGAGTACCCTTGCACCTTCAGCATCATCTGCTGTCACCACGGCATATGTAGTCGACTGATAAGCACTAAAGTTAATGCCATCAGGCAGGGCAACCACGGCTCCGCTGGCGCCGCCAGAAGCAGAATAGTAGTTCTCTCCCTGGGTATATGACGCTGTCAACATGCTGTAAGGCGAACGATATTGTCCACTTACTGAACCTGATTTTTTATTATCAATGTCGCATGCGGCACCTACGTTATAACTGTATTGGTCATATTCACCCAGGACACCGTTAACGGCGGTTTGTGCCGTCACGCCTTCTTTATTATGCGTGGCACTTGCTGTTACATAATTTTTACTTTCGCTACCAAGTGGTATTGAGAGGTCCAATGAGAGTTGGGTATCGTGTCCGCCTGTTGAATATAATAATCGGTTTGCTGATAATGTATAGGATACGCGACCAATTCTATTATTATAGCCTAATTGAAACTGGGTGTTTGTACCGACACTTTCCCAGTAATTTTGAACGAAACCAGTAAGATAGATATTCCCATATGAATCTCCAAAATTTTGGCTGGCAGTCAATGAAAAGCGTTGTTTAGGACGGGATAGATAATTTATTCCATCACTTTTGTTCTTCTTGTAATAATTATTAATTTGCAAAGCATTGTCATAGCTGTAATAGCCGGAAGATGAAAATCGATACGCGGCGAGTGTAAAGTTCGTATCAGTCTGGGGTACTTTTTTACTGTAAGTTGCGCGATAGCTCACACCCTGCTTTTTCTCACTGCCATATTTGGTCTGAGCCCCGGTGACATCAAGAGAGATAGCGCCTATGGGTAAACCAAATGCACCGCCTAGCAGCGCCGATATGTAGTTATCTGATCCCAGGATACCGGTATAGCCCGTCAGACTGTTGGTAAAACCATGTTGGATGGTGCCCTGATAAACAGAAGGCGTATAGGCCATATTGTCTTTACGCGATACACCACCCGTCACAGAATAAAACGTCATACCGGGACGTTTCAGTCTTGTCATGGCTGCATAGGGCACAGAAAAACGGGTTTCGCTGCCATCCGCTTCTTTTACCGTAACATCTAAATCACCACCGTAACCGGTAGGGTAGAGATCGGTAATGTTAAAAGGACCCGGTGATACCGTTGTCTCATAAATTTTACTGCCGTTTTGCGAGACGGTTACCTGAGCACTGGTACGGGCAACACCCCGAATCTCAGGTGCGTAACCCCGTTGCGAATCAGGCCACATTTGATCAACTGTCGATATTTGCGCACCGCGAAATGAGAGAGTATCGAAGAGTTCGCCACTGGTGTTTCCTTCACCTAAGAGCAGACGTGACTTCAGTTGCGGGATATCACGCTGAACATAGGTGTTAATTGCATTATAATGATGTGATTCATCACCTTGCTGGCGTCGCCAGCTTAATGAGCCGTCATGGCGGAACATCCAGCCACCCAGGTTAAAGCCTGCCAGCGCTCTGCCATAAAAAGAATCATATTCACGACCGTCGTTAACAGAACGGTAATAGTTAGTGTCATAGTTGAGTGTAAATGCCGTTTCACCTTTATCCCAGAATTCGGGTGCGACATAACCACGTGCTGAACGCAGGAGGTATATCTGTGGAATGGATATGTCCATCTGCATATCCGCAGAGTTAATTGCAGCATGACTTTCTCTGACCACTTCTTCAAGGGATATACACTGTTTACCCGAACGTAATTCCTCAGCTTGTTCAGAACTGAAAACGGTGTCTTTGATTGAGAGGCTTTTTACCAGGTCATAGGAAAGACAGGCCTTAGTACCTGTTCCTTCACGTACAACCTGAACATTTTCACGACTGATTTGAAGACCATTTAAAAAAATATCCAGCGTATAAACGCCGGGATCAATGGGGTTACCTGTTGCATAGCGGGCAACATCTACTTTTACCCCAGGCAAATTTTTTACAAAGGATTCGTCAAAATCATAAGCATTCTCAGCAAACGCGGATTGGGTTGCTGCGGCCAAAAAGAGCGCCATGAATGATCGATATAACACTCTGCCAGTTGGTTTATTTGAACGGATCTTCCTTGCCATCATAACTTCCCCTGGTTAATTACCAAAAGTTATTCGTTTATTTTAGTTTCAACCTTACGTGCAGCACCAAAATCGTCCAGATACTGATAGTTAAATGTTGTTTTTATCTGACTTGAGTTCATGCCTTTTATCAGGAATTCTTTTGTCTCACCTGGTGCCAGCATTTCACCTTTTTCACTGACTAATTTATGGCCCGTGTTATCTTCTGCATTAACCTGTGAGACGTTAACGTAGAAAGGTGAGTTGTTCATTGCGGAAAGGGTGTTAATTTTCTGTCCATGACGCCACACCAGTCCTGACGCAGCTTTATTAGCCTGCGCTGTATCGAACTGAACCGGGCGATAGAATATTTTGATACGACTTCGGATCGCCATTTGCAACTGATTCTGATTAGACAGACTTTTATCACGAGGGGGGATATCCAGAACGTTAAGCCAGAAAACAGACTCTTTGTCGGCGGGCAGGTTGGCACCAGTAAATACAATGCGTAACGTTTGCCCTTTATTAGCCTCCATGCGGAAAACAGGGGGAAGTAAAACAAAGGGAACATCAATTTTATCTACGGCTTCATTTTGATTTCCGCTGTCAATCCATGCCTGGACCAGCGCGGGCTGATCACCCCGGTTATCAAGTCGAACGGTAACCTCTTTATCAGAAGCTGGATAGATTACCCGGGTGCCAATAATCGTCACGCTGGCAAATGCAGACGACGTCATTGCACAGGTTAGCAGGCAGGATAGTAGAAAGTTAACGCTTTTTTTTTTCATGATTTTAACAGGAATGATGAAGAGGAAGAGAGGTGAGGGCATTGCCCCCACCCTAATCAATTACAGGTAATTGATTGAATAATTTACTGTTGATGCAACACTACCCGCTGTTGCAGGTGCAGTAGCGTAGTATTGAGCTGAGTAGGACAGAGTACCTGCACCCGCTGTCAGAGCCACAGTTTTAGGCGCAGTAGACTGCTCAGTGCTACCTGCATTGATGGCCACATTAGCGCTGTCCAGCAGTTGCAGATCAACACCCGTTGCCGTTCCGGTATTAGTCAGACGACCATTTGCATTAACACCAGCGCCCTGCTCAAAGTAAGCGTAAACATTACCTGTTTGGGCCGAGCAATCGCTCAGTGACAGAGTGAAACGGGTGTTGCCCGCAACAGAACCAGCCGCGTCCAGGACACCAGCAGCAACTTTTGGCAGGGTAACGGTGGCAGTGCTGCCTGCGCCGTTAACGCTTACGGTACAGGTCTGAGATGCAATAGTGCCGGTGAAGTTAATGGTGCCATCTGAAGCTTCTGCTGCATTAACCTGAGCTGCAGCCAGCAGCAGACCCATAGCAACCATAGATACCTTTTTCATATACTTTCCTTTGTATAAAATAATTAACATTTTTATTTTTGAACTTGTGCATTTAAATGCAGCCGTTCATTCTGTCGATAAGGGTGACGCTCTTATCAGAAAATCAGACGATCAGCATGCCGAACGCGACTGCGGCGACAATACCTACAATACCCATACCAAAAGCGTTACCACTGATTGGGTTTGCTGCTGGCACTGAGTCCGGCCGAACCCATTCAGTTTTCTCAGTTGACGATGAGCTGTCACCTAATCCCCTGAAAAAATCCAGGATCAAAGATGTAAGTGAGCCGCCGCTAACCCCTTCGATTTCTTTAGTGTTTAATTCTCGCATGGTACTTCCTTATGCTTTAATTACCGGAGTAGTGGCATCAAATTGGTTTTCAACAATCTGATTGAACCAGCCCGCAGTTGAGTCCCAGCCATTGATTGCGCCATAAAGTGCACCATCAACCAGACCAACAACGGCACCGACAACCAGGCCGACGCCGGCAGAGATAATGCCTGCACCAGCAATGCCACCAGTGCTACCGCCGCTCATAGCCCACTTCAGACCGAAAGACGTGATACCAGTAACGCTACCTACTGCGACCGAACCAATAAAATCAAATAAACCTGCGCCTGAAACGTTTTGCATTTCAACAGATGTTAACTCTCTCATTTATATCTCCAATATTATTCAGTTGTTCAGATTATCAGTATTGAATTTTTAAAATGCCGCTCCAAGCGAACGGCGCTATTAGATTCGGTGACCATAAAAAATAAAATAGTAAAATATCCATAATCGATATTCGGTGTAATTTTTAATGGGTGCGAAAGTTTTACCTCATTACATGTTATTTACATTAATGGTAATTTAGGTAGGTAGGAAAAATTTACCGTCATTGCCAGTACATTATTTCTGGCGTTATTTTCGGATGTCCTGATTGGTAGTGCTACTATGGTTTTCAGGTAGTAAAAATGATACGCACTCAGTCGTGTGAGGGTTTTTCAGGTAATTCATATTCTTTCCTTAGAATAGTCGGGTTCTGACGAAGAGCGCTTCATATGCAATCAAAGGTAAAAACCAGCCACTCAGAATAATTCACACGTTTGGATTTTAAAACTAAAATATTTTAAAAAAACAGAATATAAAACTATATCCTAATAACTTTGCGATTTAAATGTCTGCTATGGGGATCATATGGTTTAATTTATGTCATCAGATTATGGTTCATTTATTTTCAAGGAGAAATTAACAATGATTATATTATGAATAGTCATGTGACTAATATTGCAAATTTTTCAAATGTTACACTGTATTTTCTTGTTTAATACCGTGGTTTTATAACATTTGTGTTCATATGGTTATGATTGATTCCTTTTTTAAGAAAAAAGTTATAACACTATCAATAAGTCTCTACTTATTAGTTTGATGTACTGATTAAAGGGCTTTAAAACGGTGAAATATCTGGTTGTGATGTCATTGGTTGGCATTATTCTCCTCCTTTTTGCATGTTTGTGGTGTTGAATTTTATCGCAATGGTTTTACTATGGTAAAACCAATAACGACCTCTTCTATGGCTTACATTTGAGGGAAAGCCAGCGATCAGAAATACACCAGGCGAAAAAGAGAGACTATAACAAACGGATTTTTGCTAATTTTTCTACTAATCACTAACTTCGTGTCAGTTAGATTGAGTTAATTATTATGTATAGAGTGACTGAAAATCATGAGCGGATCATTGATGCGCTAGCCGGGTATACCCAGGTTGCTAATCCAGATGAGATTTCACGCGGTAAGCGTCGTTACCATCTTACTAAAGATAATGTACGCCGGGTTATGTTCATTCTTGATGGTGATTTCTTACTGAAACTAAAGAGCGAAAATAAGGTATTAAATATCCTCTCGGCCCCCTTTGTTGTCGGTGTCACTCCGGCACTCGATGAACCTCCTGTCTATCTGGAAAGAATCGATTATGGGAAGGTCAGCTTCATCGATTACGATGTGTTCTGGCGATTAGTATTTGAGAAGGATCTCTTTAACGATGCCATGTCTATTCTGTCTGGTCAGTACTCAGACCTGATGAACTACATTCAGCTGCCCAAGAATAACTCACATGATGAAGTGATTTCTTTAATTGGCCGCTGGGGAAAATTGCCACCCCATCTTAAGAAGCGATTTTCGGCTCTTTTCCTGATTGAAAATAGTTCTCATCTTTCAAAAAGCTCCATTTGCAGAGTGCTGAAAGAATTAAAAGATAAAGGTGAGCTGTCTTTGGTAAATGGAAAATTCACCTGATTTATTTATTTAACTTTTGAGATGCTTAAGGGAAAAATGGATTTTAAAGTCGTTTGTACAAATGAGAATTATTTCTTTCGGCTGGGCATCTCCAGAATTATTGAAGAGGCACTGTTATCTGATACGCCAGTAGAATTCTTACCTGCCTATGACACGAAAAATTTATGTCAGGCGGACTTTATACTGATTAGCGTTGCACAGTGGCGCCTTTATATGTGTCAACCTGCCTATCGGGATCGGAAGCCTGGTGGCATTTTAATGGTTTTTGTTGAAAGCATTGAAGACATCATTACTGATCATTTGCCTCTTTGCTATCGCTCTTTGATTATCATTCCACGCACCGATTCTGTAGGTGATATTTCAGAAAAAATTATCCGTTTCTGGCTGGGAAGACAGGGAAACGTTAGAGGGTTTGTCTCCACGGACTGCTCGAATTGCGATTTTGCACGTATTACAGTAGTCCAGTTGCAGGTACTAAGTTTTCTGAAGAAAGGGTATAGCGTGGGGCAGACAGCTAAACGCCTGAATCTCTCAACTAAAACAATTTATGCACATAAATACAATGTTATGAAGAAGTTTTCGCTAAGTGGTGATATGGCCTTTAACGCTTTCATTAATGATCTGACTTTGCTTGAGCTTTATAAGGGTGTTATTGATTCTGCATAATTTTGACTGCTGATTCACCCCATAGGCGAGTCGACCTGCGAAATAAAGAGTTAATTCAGATGCCTGGATTTTCTGTGATGTATGATGGCAGGCCCAGGCTATCCTCTGGCAGCTAAGCGTTGAGAGGTTTTTGTGAGAAAGCAACTGCGGAAAAAAGATAAAACACTGACCATTCCTTTTAAAATGGTAATCGCAATCATGTCAGGGATGATTTTTTTATTATCTATTTATATTTACAGTAACTATTTTGTTGCTGCACACGTATTTCATCTTCACGATGCATTTCAGTCAGGCGTGGATAGCTGTAATCCTTCTCAATCTGTGCGGATACTCAAAGAATCGCACACACGTAAGCAGAAATTCCCCGGGCAACATTGCGCGTTATTATCTGGATCGCTAAAGAGCATTTGATATCACCGCATTTGTGCTATTGACTCTTGCAGACGATAGTTACCTGAAATTGCCGATAAGTTATGACAAGTTCAAAGCCAGTGTCACCGCTGGCTCTTTTATAGATGATCATTTCACGATATAAACACGGTCTACATTGATTTCGCTGTAGCCATCATCACGGTCGACTTTACCGCTGACCCGTGCCTTTCTGCTAATCAGATAATGATCATCATTGGCCCTGCCACTGATCGTTCCCATGAGCGTAACCTGGCGATCGTCGCTCAGGCTTTTCGCCTCGACAACCGTGACCTCCTGGCGAGCATATGCCGAGCCTGAGCTGATGAGGGCCAGTGTCATCCCTACTATTTTCTTCATTTACTTCTTCTTTAACACTGGTCATTTGTCGGTTTATTTATTAAAAACTAAAACGATAGCCGGCATTGACCTGGCGCTGGTTGAAGCGATGTCCATTTACCCTATCTGCTTCGATAAAAAGGGTATGGTTACTGATTTGTGCATTGACACCAATACCGTTATTCCAGCCATTACCTTTAAATGACAGACGCTCATCTGAACCATTCAGAGCATAGGTAGCATTACCGTCAAACTCGTGTAAAACACCTGTTTTGACATAAGTATTGAGTTTGTAGTTACTCTGATTGACTTCATAACCTGCCAGTACGCTGGCTCTTCCCATCATCGATTTGTAACCTGAAAGATAAATGTTGAGACCATTCGACGCCCGTACAGAGGTGCTATTCTGATGACCTGCAGTCAGCTGAATCTGTGGTTCGAGGTAAAAGCCAGTAAGTTTGTCAGAGAAGCTGAACTTTTTCCCGGCTTCGAGTGAACCAATCAGGCCTGATGAGACGCCATATCCAGATATGCGATTATTCTGTGTATCACTGACATTAAATTGATTTCTCAGGCGGTTGAATTTCACCACGCCATCCAGATAGAAGCCTGCGTCATTCAGCCATGTACCGTAGATACCCAAATGTTCAGATTTGGTCGTGCCATCGCCAGCACGATAATGAGGCGAGCCCTCTGTTGCTCCCATGAACAAGCCCAGATAGATCGGCAGGTCATCAGACAGACGTTTATCTACGCCAAACTGATAGCCTGTATAGTTCATACTGAAGTTGCTCAGCTTGCCACTGGAAAAACCATTGAAGCGTCCATCCATTCCGCGCAGCCAGACATTGCCGCCCGTTTTTCCCTGGCGCTCATCACCCATACGCTGCATCAGAGTCTGCATTTCGGCATAATTCATCAGATAACCGATGTTAAGAAAGTTCGCACCCGCATTCGCAGTGCTGGTAATGGTTGAGTTCCCCCCCTGGACTGCTGGCACCCCGGCTCTGTCATCTGAACTGGGCTGGGCAGTGGCCTTATCTGCGGGTGCTACCGACTGTTGATCCGCCGGAGGTGTTTCAGGTATTTCAGGTGTTTCTGGTTTTGCAGGTGCCTGTGGTGAGGAGAGCACCCAGTTAGTGCCCTGTCTGTTAACCGAATAGAGATACCCGCCGAGTTCAACGTCGTTGTTGCCTCTGAATATTGCGGTACCATCACGAGTTTCAACCACGGTCAGGACTTCATTGCCTGTGGTAACGGCACTGCCACGGTTCAGAATGTTCAAACCGTAATCACCAGCGCTGCTACCCGTCACGACAATTTTGTCGCCACTGTTGTTTACGCCTTCACCCTCGCCGGCCAGATTGGTACGAAGGGTAAAGTTACCGTTACCGCTAAGGTTCGCGATGGTCAGAGTGGAGTAGGTCGTATCGTTTGTTGCAGCAGAAAGGTCTACCAGCGAGTGACTTAATGTCAGGTTATCGAGATTAGAGCTTCGGCCAACGTTCCATGTGCTGTCGGTAAGGTTAATGTTTAAATGGCCGCCATTCATATTATCGCTGTCGGCGCTACCCGACCAGAATGAACCTGACTCTAAATTAAGGTCGATAAGTCCTGCCTGCGACAAAACACTGCCGATGATCTCTGCTTTACCCTTGGAAGTGATAATGCCTGGCGCAAATCCTTCGGCGTAAAGTGCGGCTATAGCTACTCCATCCGGGGAGGCCATATTGATAGAAAGATCGCCTGTCAGGTTGATCTGGCCATTAGCCTCTGCCAAAACACCTGCTGCGGAATCAGGGCCGGTAATGCTGATTGCTTCGCTATTGATCTTACCGCCCAGCAAAGACCAGAGACCTACGCCACCCGCATTTTTGATCATAACATCCGTGTTTGCCAGGTTGATCACTGCACCTGTCGATTGAGCGGATGCGCCATAGCCGCCAGACTGAATGGTGTTACGTTCCTCTTCACTGCCTGAAAAGTTGAGGGTGGCATTACTATCCATCGCCACAAGACCGCCAGTCTGCGCTGAAGATATCACACTGCCTGCGCCGATATTTATCAGGCTATTTTCTCTGGCTGAAATGCCAGGAGAACTCGTGCCAGATGTGCTGATTGTCAGATAATCGGCAGTCACTTTACCCAGGCTCCAGATGCCTGCAGAGGTGTTACCAGTGGTAATAATGGTTGAGTTACTTCCCAGATTAATCGAACCATTTTCCTGAATATTGATGCCCTGAGATACCTCGCCCAGAGTATTAATAGTCAGTGCTTCTGCTTTGAGCGTCGCTGTGCCGTTAATCGCATCACCGCTCAGCGTATCAACCTGTACAGCGTGACTATTGATACCATTAGTTTGTATATGACTGCTGTCACCCAGGTCAACGTTAGAGCCATAACCGCTAACACGCAGTGCAATACCGTTTGTACCCTGGGTACTTATTTTTAATGCATCGGCCTGCAATGAGGACTGATTGCTCACAACTACGCCTTCTGCGTAAGCAATACCTGACGCGACCGATGTGACGGAACTGCCCGAGCCTAAATTGGCAGAAACTTTTTTCCCACTCAGCTCAAGAGCAACTGCGGATATGCCTGATGCATTCAGAATTAATCTATCAGCATGAAAGTGACTCTCTGCAGCCTGGATGAAAATACCTTTAGCATATTGCTCGGGATCTTTGACCGTAACCGTGCTGCCCGAACCGGCAGTCACTTTAGCGGCGGTTGCGCCTGTTATCAGAATGCCGTAATAACCATCGCCAGTTGACTGATCGGAAATCAATTTGCTGCCGTCAGTCAACGTAACATCTCCACCTCTCTGACTTCCTATCACAGTGGCAGCACTGAACAGGGGTAACATGCCTATTCCTCCAGCCAGTACCATTGCTTTTACACGTTTATTTCGATCCGGAATTTTATTCATATCCGTTACTCTTCCTTAAGGTTTTATTTAACGGGAACGCGCCTTGGAAATTGGTGGAATAAGCCTGTTATTCCTCACTTCATAAGCTGGCTTAGTCCGATACGAATTAAGTGTATTGTTAGTTAAATCCATAAATAACAGCACGGTTGCTAAAGGCGGCAGGATTATGCAGGGTGTGAGTGAATGATGTAAAGGAAGTGAGAATGTGTATTTTTTGAAGATAAGTTAAAAGAAAAGCACCCTCACAAGGGGATTTTCATTAAAAATTAAGCTTATGTGTTAGCTACAACTCGGGAGGGCATGTTGTTTATTATTACAGTTGTTATCTTTTGGGAGTTATTTATTTTATTTTTTTTCGGGAGTAAAAGGTTTCCGTCAGCAATACGGATTGTTAAGAGAACGTTTACCAGGCGAGTGATATCATTATTACAGGATCGGCTATACCTTTGGTTTTCAGCAATGAACTGACTGAAAAAGAAGCTATAACGTCGTATTGTGAAAAGCGTATTGTAGAGAAACAGTTAATTAAGATGCTGACTATTATTGCGTTTTGAGTTCCTTACCGGTGAGCAATAAGAATCGCAGTCTCACCGGACTGAAGTTTATGCTGATAGAGGGTTAAATGAAAAGTGTAAACGGAATAACAATTTGTTCCCTGATGGCAGGCATCCTGCAACTGAGTGCCTGCACACCCCGTAGTGCTGAACCACAGCGCATGGCAATGCGCAATCCTGCCAGCGAATGGTGTGTTCAGCGTGGCGGAAAGCAGGTGAAGGAGACATCATCCAACGGCAGCATACTCTATTGCCTGTTACCATCCGGAGAAAAAATTGAGCAATGGGCATTATTTCGTCACGATCACCCGCAATAATCATTTTCTCATTCGCCTGCCAGACGTATTCAAACAGAAAAATAATTTCTGATTTTCTTAGGCAGAGATCACTCTTCTCAACGTTCTGATAAGAGCCTGTTCTTTTATCACAACCCTGTTTCCTGAATCGCCACGGCTTTGTGGTTTCATTCCTGCCCCAGGCATGGAGCCTGATCTGATCATTTCTTTGCAAATGAGACTGAATTTATTAATATCATTAATCATATCGACGATTATTTAACCGACCCGGTTAGACGGTTTTATAAGTAAAAATATCACCTGTATAGAAAAAGGTTGAATGTGAATTAATATCTTTATCAATATGTGTGCAGGCATACTTATTGTCTGCTCATTTGGCAATCGTCATTGCGCTGCTTTTAACCAAATCATTAAATGAGAAGTCTGAAATCCATTTTGATACTGGTTTTTTATTGCCAGTTATTACATGCAGTTAACTCGCCTTTTATGTCAACCTGTCTCGTTTTTTTGATTCAAATCAATAACTATAAAAAACTCACATTCTGTTACCGATTATCATAATGCTACTATTTAATTAATTAAGGTTTTTTCTTAAAAATAATAGTCTCGTGAGGATGATCCATTGAAACAATTTGGAAGCGCAGCGCTGTGTTACACCTTCTTTATCTGCACCAAATCTTATGCGGGCATAATGCTTAACGGTATTGATGTTCAGGAGTATCGTGATTTTGGTGAGAACCTTGGCGATTATAGTGCGGGTGCAATCAATGCGCCTGTTTATAACAAAGACGGTTCCTTATCTGCCTATCTTGATTTTCCGATGCCTGATTTTGGCGGCGTATCTTCTCGGGGTTACGAAACGATTATCTCACCTGCCTATGTTGTCAGTGTAAAACATA
>Ga0308158_10001896_pt1 | contig 20804 bp, 15 predicted proteins | sample PhyBR2_FD_201038 | JGI IMG/M metagenome (GOLD analysis project Ga0308158, IMG submission 201038) | Phyllosphere microbial communities from UC Gill Tract Community Farm, Albany, California, United States - DLSLB.R2 | ecosystem: Host-associated > Plants > Phyllosphere > Unclassified | place: USA...
CCGTCCGCCGTGACGGCGCCCTCGGCCGCGTCGTCGTCTGCACCGTCATCGCGCACGCGCTCCGACTCGGGGTCGATGGCATAGGTGTCGCCCGCGACGATGAGGTCGTAGGCGTCCAGACGAGGGTCATCCGGAAAGAGATCCGCGGCCTCCGGCCAGTCGTCCAGGTCGGCGCCCTCGGGGATCGTACTCACCCGGGTCGTCGAAGCATCCGTGGCGACGGGGGAGCAGCCATCGGGGGCGGGCCCCGCCTCACCCACCGCGTCGCTGGCCGCCCGAGATGACCGGGAGATCGCCTTCGCCAACTGCCCGAGGCGATCCTTGATCGCCACGGCGTAGATCTCGGGCAGAACGGCCGTGAGCAGAGCCATTTCCTCGTCCAGGGGCCGGACGGTCACGCAGCGCTCATCGGTCGCGCGCCGATGCTGTTCGGCCAGAGTCTCGCCGGCGATCACAGCCGCAATCTGCCGGGCGGTCACCCGAGTGCGGGCGGGCGAGTCCTGCTCCGCGACGGCGATGCATGCCTGCTCGTACATCGGGAAGGAGTCGTCGTCGATGCGTCGATTGCGGACCGCGTCTCGAACCGGATCCGCGGCGGTGATGATCGCGCGCACGTGCTGCGCGGAGATCGTTCCCCTCCGGAGTGCGTCGTGGAGGCCGGGGAAGTGCATCGTGAGGGCCTCGGCATCGGCGAACGCGCTCTCCACGGTTCCGGATCCGATTCGGCCGGCCGCCGAGTACTCGGCGATCATCGAGCGACGCGCCATGTCCCGATGCACCGGATGGGCGGCCACATCCTGATCGAAGAGCGCGGTCCGCGTGGCGAGCAGGTCCGACGCCTCCGCCTCCAGGCGGGCGATCTCCGCACGCTTCGCCACCCACGCATCCAGCAGCACCTCGCGATCCGCGAGGGGTGGACGAGTGAAGTTCGGCATGCCCCCAGTGTAGAACATATCTACGAAAATGGGAAGGGCTGTGGAGAACGGATCCACTGCGTTTTCAGGCCTGATCGCGGCCACGCAGACGATCGATGTCGCGTCGCTCGCGCTTCGTGGGGCGGCCCGCTCCGCGGTCCCGCGTTCCCGCTGCGGCCACCGGATCGCGCTGCGGCGTGCGGTCCTCGGCAGCGAGGGCAGCCACCGGCGCACCGACGCGCTTGACGAGCGTGTGGCGGACGACCAGGATCCGATCGAATCCGCTGATCCGGATCCGCAGCTCGTCGCCGATCTTCACGGTCTGGGCGGCCTTCACCTTCTCGCCGTTGAGCCGCACGTGCCCGGCTCGGCACGCGGTCGTCGCGGCCGAACGGGTCTTGAAGACGCGCACCGCCCAGAGCCAGCTGTCGATGCGGACGGGGCCAGGCGCCCAGGGCTCGGCGTTCATGCGCGCGACGCTCCTCGATCATCGACCGCGGAGACGGCGGGCGAGGCCGGGGTGCCTCCGCGGTGCAGGGTGAGGAGCGCACCTCCGACGATCAGGCCCTGTCCGATCGTGTACGTGATCATCACGGCGGGGCTCGTCCAGTCGGGCATCGCGTCGGGAAGGAACAGGCGGAAGGCGAGAATCGAGTCGCTGGCGAGGAAGAAGGCGCCGCCCCACGCGACCATGGCGTGACAGCGCGCCGAGGTCGCGGCGGTGCCCGCAAGCACGACGCCGTACGCACCGACCGCCGCCAGCAGCGAGCCGGTGTGCGGCCCGAGCACCATCATCATGAGCAGCCACCAGACCACATACACGAGCGTCCACATCGGGAGGCGGCGCACCCGGAGGTGGCGCAGGAAGAGCGCGATGTAGGCGAGGTGCGCGACGCCGAAGAAGCCGAGCATGAGCGGCAGCTCGGGAGCGAAGGGGAAGAACAGCCCCGCCTCGTCGCCGAGCCAGGAGAAGAGCAGCGCGCCCAGTATCAGTGCTGCCGCCGTCCGCGGGACCAGTGCCCTCCAGGCCAGGATCACCGGCAGTGCCAGCAGCGGCATCAGGAGCGCTTTGGTCGGAGTTGCGAGCGAGCTGTGGCCGGCGAGCGCGAGCACATGGATCGCCGAGGCCATCACATAGGGCAGGAACGGCCACAGGGCTCGGAGTCGGGTGCGGCGCTGCATCCCTCCATCGTAGGATCGGCGCGCCCGCCGCTCGGCGTCGGTCTGTGCCCGCATCGCCCGGGCGTCAGCCGCGGAGATCGAGGCTGACGAGCGGACGCCCGGATCGCAGCTCGCCGACGACGGAGAACCCTGCGGCGAGGAAGGTCGAGAGCGCTCCGTGGAACAGGTCGTTCGATGACACGGTCGTGGTCGCGGTGTCGACCGGGTATCCCTCGATCACCCTGGCGCCGGAGGTGCGGGCGTAGTCGACAGCGGCTGCCAGCAGAGCGGCGTTCAGCCCCTTCCCGCGGTGATCACGCCGGACGGAGAAGCATGTGACGGCCCAGACGCTGCCGTCTTCGAGCGGTTCCTGGGTCGCGGCGACGATGGTGCGGGTGTAGCCGAGCCGCCTCTGGGCCGGGCGGGGGCCGATCCGGATCCAACCCGCAGCCTCGCCGTCGACGTACGCGACGATGCCCGGGGGAGGACCGGCCGTGATCTCGTCGCGCAGGATTCCGACGCGCTGATCCTTCGTGGTCTTGTTCCAGTCCTTGTCGCGCAGCACCGGCCAGACGCACTGGCAGGAGGCTCCGTCACCGCCACCGGTGAGCGCTCTCTGCACGTCGTCCCACTCCGCGGGCGTCGCTGCCTTCGTCGTGATCGTGGTCATGATCCGACCCTATGCGCAGCCTCGGACATTCGCGCCGCGCCCGGACCGCGTCGGTTTCGCGGACGCTTCCGGAGTCGGCTACGATAAGGGAGTTGCCCGCGCTCCAGCGCGGTCGTCCACGGGCTGTGGCGCAGCTTGGTAGCGCACTTGACTGGGGGTCAAGGGGTCGCAGGTTCAAATCCTGTCAGCCCGACCAAAGAGAAAATACCCGATCAGAAGGTATTTTCATGAGGTCGTGAGATCGGTGTTCGCGTCGGTCTTGTACCCAGAATCGTACCCGCTGAACCCCTTGACTCGACATGGTCAAGGGGTTCAGGCGTTTCTAGCTGCTCATCGCGGCCTCCCGAAGGTGCTCGTTCATTCGTGCTGCGGCGTTCTGCAGAGCGGTGTCATCAGTGTGTAGGTACGCACGCGTCGTCTCGACCGACGCATGCCCGAGGATGTCGCTCACAACGTGGATCGGAACGCCGGCGTTGGCGAACCACGTGGCGCCTGCATGTCGGAGGTCGTGACGGCGCAACCCTCGCAATCCCAACGATGCAACCAGTTCGTCCCAATCGGTTGCATCACGCAATGACGCGGTCGTGATGACGCCACCGCGCGGACCGCGCAACAGTGGCAGGTTGCGCGACCGCCGTGTCGTGAGCCTGCGCAACATGGGCTCGAGCAATTCGATGATCGGCACGCGCCGGGCGCGACGACCCTTCGGCGGCTTGATGCTCAGGCCACCGGCACCGGGGAAGCACTGCCGTTCGATCGTAACGACCTTGCTCGCCCAGTCGACGTCGCCAACGAGGAGCCCGCCTACTTCCGAACTGCGTGCGGCCAGAAATGCACTGAGCATGACGTGGTCGGCGTAGCTTTGGTGGATCTCGGTGCACGCCTCAGCGATTCGCACGACATCATCGGGCCCAGGAATCAGCTTCGTGTGCGGAAGCTCCAGGTTCGTGCGGTAACGCCTGCCGGCGCGGTCACGCACAGGATTGTGCGTGATGAGGTCATCGCGCACCGCTTCGTCGAGCACCCGCGTCAGCGCGGCGATCGTGTTCTTGAGCGTGGAACGAGAGTAGGTTCCTTCCCAATTGTCAATGGCTCTGTCGACGATCCCGGTCGTGATCTCGCGCACACAGAGGTGTCCCAGGGCCGGCAGCACTCGCAATCGGAGTCCTGCGCGGTAACCGGAAGCTGTCGAGGTGGGATCAACTCCGCGAAGGAAACGGTCACCGATCCAGTGAACATAGCTTGAGAACGAGACCAGCGGATCCACAGCACTTCCGTTGTGCGAACGCATGAGCCGGAAGAATTCTTCGGCCTTCTCGACGTCGTTCACTGTGATTGAACGGCTCAATCTTTGGTGCAGAACCGGATCCGTCCAACGGATACGAGCACGGATCCTTGAGCCTCGATGAAGTGTGTCGGCGTGGAGACGGACATCGATAGGTGGGTGAGGTGCAATCTGTGTGGTCATCTGAATGAAGCTTTGCGCAGACATCGCGTCAGCGGAACCCGCATCCGACGTGTGTGACTGGTCCCGAGCCTTGCCCCTTCGCCATGCATGGGTCGCCGCCAAAACAGCCTGCATTTGCGCTCTGTGGGCAGCCAGCTTGGCGGTCCGCCGAGCTGGGAACTCAAACGGTGATGGCATGGTCTTGCCAATGGCGACAAGATGCCCGGCAAGCCTCATCCGACTCGCTATCGGATAGTCCTCATCGCCGCCCAAGGTCGCACTATGGATGTCGGCGCGGCTCAGTAGCCTGATCATCGCCACCGGTAAGATTGGCGAAGGATGTCAGCACTCAACTGAGGGAGGCGAGAGATGGCGCGCGCCGACCTGCTTCTGGACCTCGTTGAGGCCGAGCGTCACGGGGACCGTGATCGGTTCCGCACCCTCGTAGAAGCGGTGATCGCCGAAGAGCGTGCCAACCAGCACCACCTCGTTGCGGACCGTCTTTCTGAGCTGATCACCACGACCGGGCAAGGGCTTGTCCGCGATGATCGCGCCACCGCGATTCGCGACCTGGTTCACGAAGTCGTCCCCAGTCGTCGTCTCGATGACCTTGAACTCGCCCCCGTTCCACTGCGGGTCGTCACAGAATTGATTGAGGAGCAGAAGCGCGCTGAGCTGCTCCGCAGCTATGGGATTGAACCTCGCAACCGGCTCCTACTGTCCGGCCCCCCGGGCAATGGGAAGACCAGCGTCGCGGAGGCTATCGCTTCCGAACTGATGCTCCCCTTCTACGTGATTCGTTACGAAGGCGTCATGTCCAGCTTCCTCGGTGAGACAGCCGCCAGACTCGACAACGCCTTCGAATTTGCTCGCACGCGCCGATGCGTGCTGTTCTTCGACGAACTCGACACCATCGCAAAAGAGCGGTCAGATCAGCACGAGACGGGCGAGATCAAGCGCGTCGTGTCCACCTTGCTGCTCCAGATCGACCGGCTCCCTGCGCACGTACTCTTCGTTGGCGCGACCAACCACAGCGAGCTGCTCGACCGCGCCGCATGGAGGCGCTTCCAGATTCGGGCCGAACTCGAACCCCCGAGCCGCTCCGAAGCAACGCGGTTCCTCGAACGGCTCGCCGCCCGGCTCGGCGGTGACCTCGGATTCGCTCCGCGTACATTGGCAGACAAACTCGCTGGGGCCAGCTACTCCGAACTGGAAGAGTTTGCTCTCGACGTGCGCCGCCGAGCGGTGCTGGAACTACCGGACAGCAACCTACGGCGGATTGTGCAAGAACGTCTTGAGCACAGGCGCGGTCAGGCCACTGCGTGACCGCGGAGCGCCGACCGCTCCTGGCATTCGGTCCGCCAGTCGTCGCCGAACGGCCCACGCAGACCCCGCGAGACATGCCGCGCCTATCCAAACCCGGTGCGGGCAGGCAAGGAGAGCGGTTAGCGCCTCAATTCGGTGACCTGACCGCAGCGTTTGATGCGGAGCGGGTGCGTCTCTCCGCGGAAACCCCTGACGAAGTCGATCCAGCACTGGTGGTTGTTTTCGACCTCGCAGGCGGCATCAAGGACTTCCGTAACGCGATCGACAAGATTGACGGTCTTGAGTTTCTGTCCGAGTTGCTGGGGGACCGATCCGATCCAGACGACGACTTCTACATGACCGAACGGGAAGCGGGTCGCACGGATAAACCCGTTGCGCACTCCCTCTACCTCGTGATGTCGAGCGCCAAGGCGATCGAAGAACTTCTGAGATTGTTCGCCCTCTGGCAGCAAGATCCATCGGCCTCCTTCGTGCACGGCCTTGGCAAGTTCAAGTCGGCGTTTCAACAGTTGACCGCGATCCGACGATGGGGACCAGAGGATCGCATCCGTGAGACAGGGCTGCGCGAGCAGTGGCAGGAAACCCTCGACCTCGTCGGACAGTCCGTCAGCACGGTCATGGTGGAAATCGAACTTTGGTACCGACGCGACGCGGTCCAGCGCGTCAGCGCCCAGACTCATGTTGAACAAACCATCACTGCCAGCGGTGGACGAGTCATCGACCAATCACAGATCGGCGACATCGGCTATCACGCGGTGCTGGCGGAACTCCCTATCCAACAAGTTCAATCCGTGCTCAACAATGGCGCGGAATCCATCCGGCTGCTCACAACCGACGAGGTCATGTTCGTCAGCCCGTTCACGCCCATGAGCGTCGCGCCCCCTACGCTCGAACCCGTCGCAGAAGTCCGACTCCCACCCGGAGACCGAGTGGATGGCCTGCCACGCATCGCGCTCCTTGACGGGCTCCCGTTCCCGAACCACGACGCTCTCGCAGGCAGACTGGTGGTCGATGACCCTGATGGTCTTGCTGAAAGCTACCCGCTGTCATCACGCAACCACGGCACTGCGATGGCGTCTCTCATCGTGCAAGGCGACCTCTCCAGCGGCGGCGAACCTCTGGACCGCCCTTTGTACGTACGACCCATCATGCGGCCCCACGAGTTCGCCGCAGGGTACGAGCAGATCCTCCCCAACCGACTCCTCACTGACCTCCTACACCAGGCAATCAAGCGCATTGTAGAGGGCGAAGGGGGAAGGGCAGCAGTCGCACCCAGCGTCCGAATCGTCAACCTCTCCATTGGTGCCCAAGCGAGAGCCCTCGTGAGGAGAATGAGCCCCGTCGGACGTCTGCTCGACTGGCTGGCCCACTCCTACAACCTGCTTTTCATCGTCAGCGCAGGCAACCACAGCGACCCGATTATCATCCCCGCCGCGACCCTTACGGATTCCGACGCCGCACGATCAGCGGCAACTCGTTCCGTCTACGACGCCGCGCTCCTACGGGGCATCTTGCCCCCGGGCGACGCGCTCAACGCACTTACTATTGGCGCCACTCACGAAGATGGACTCGGAGACATCGACGTGCCCGACACCGTCTGGGACATCACCCACCCAGGCGCGCCCGCTCACTACGGCGCGACAGGTCCAGGTGTCGATCGATCCGTCAAGCCGGACCTCCACCACACTGGCGGAAGGACGCTTTACACCCGCCCGATCACCACGCCCGGTGACGAAACAGTCACCATCGAGCCGGCCCATACAGCGATCGCAGGCCCCGGCCTCCAGGTCGCCGCTCCCGGACGAGCTGGCGCGACCAACAACACCGTGTTCACCGTCGGCACCAGCAACGCCACAGCTTTGGTGACGCGCGAAGCGAGTCGCCTGTTCGACATCCTCGAAGCAGGCGCACCCGACACCCAGGACGCAGCGCTACCTGATCCGCAGTACCATCCTTTGCTCGTACGTGCCCTCCTTGCCCACGCAAGCAACTGGGGTGACTGGGAAGCGAGACTCCGCCGCGAACTCGGACTCAACAATCAGCAGGCCCGCCGGCACCTGACAGCGCTTCTTGGATATGGGCGGCTCGACACCAACCGGCTCGGAGCCGCCGCAACCAACAGAGCTGTGCTCGTCGGCGGAGGACTGATCGCGCGAAACCAGCGCCACACGTACGACTTGCCCCTGCCGCCGTCTCTTCGAGCCCGAGCGGAATGGCACCGCTTCACGATTACCCTCGCGTACATGGTTCCGACCGTGGGCCAGCTCACGAGGTATCGAGGTGCCAAGGTCTACTTCGCGACACCCGACACCAACCTCGCCGGGGGAGACCGAACGGACGCCGAGCACAACACAGTCAGGCGGGGGAGTCTTCAGCACGAGATCGTCCAAGGGACTCGAACGATGGTCTTCGGCGACGGTGACGCGTTTCCAATCCACGTCGAATGTATGGACGATGCCCAACGGCTCCGAGCAGGCAAGACCGTCCGATACGCGCTCGTGGTCTCCGTTGAAACGGCCGAGGAAACATCCACGACCATCCACGATGAGGTTCGCGCGCAGCTCCGACAGCAGATTCGCGAGCGTGCCCGCGGGCGTGTGCAAAGTTGACCCGGGAGACGGACCACGATTCCGGCGGCAGGAGTGCCGTGTCGGCGTACGAAGAGTGGTATCAGCGGGTTCTTGCCAGTCACAGCGAATCCGCGGATCTTCGTGTCGCCTCCCAGAGAGTGTTGTCGATCGCGGAGGAGATCGACGGCTCACCTCTCGTTGGCGACGAGAAGGCTGCGCTCAGATTCGTTTGCTCGTCACTCGTCATCAATGCGGGGGCCGACCTTGCCGATGTCGCGCTCCTCACCGAAGGCCAAGAGCTCGCGTCACGCGCGTGCAGCGACACTACTCCAGAGCAGCCGCTGCACTTTCAGTGCATGTACAACGTCGCTAACGCAATCGTCACAGCATGTGACCTCGGCTTGCCCACGCAGGCAACCCCCGAAGAACGAGCGAGCGACCTTGCGGAAAATCGTCGCGCCAACCGAGTAGAGCTTCGCCGTGCGAGGCAAACGTTTCTCACCGTCGGATCTTCGCCGTACGCAGATCCACACACGCGCTCGGCTGCATACTGCAACCTTGCGAACTGTCTCGACCACTCCGGGCGATGGGCTGAAGCCTACGACTTCTACCTACACGCGCTCGAGGCTGACCCATCGAACGGCAACGCCGCAGGAAACCTTGCCCAGCTCCTCATGAACAGAATCCAATCAGGAGTCGGACAGACCGGTCACATCGCAGCAGTCTTCGATAAGTACGTGAAGATGGCTCAGTCCCTGCGCGACGGCACCATCAGCTTCGCCGGCGCGGACACGGCCAACCGATGGGACGGACTCGAGCCCACCGAAAGCCCAGGACACCTATCGCACGGCTTAGAAGGCGTCGAGGAGGAGTACCTCAAATGGATCGCTGCGTACAGGCTCGCCCTGTCACCGGCCGTTGAAGGCCTCGGCACCGAAGACCCACACTGGGACAGCGCCTCGATCGAAGTCTTATATGGCGGCTCTCCAGAGGAAATGTCTCCGCCGATTCTCGCCGCGATGAATGTCTTGAAATCTGACTTTCTCGTCTCGCGCCAGTTGGCGTACGAGGGGTACGCACAAGTCACCGATGGCCCAGAGCAAAAGGATGACGACTCCGGGTACTACGTCGAGACACTCGACTATTCGCTATACGGCCTTCAATATTCGAAGCTCCTTCTCGCTCAACGATCCGCCCTCGACGTTCTGGATAAAACAGCCGTCGTCGCCAACGAACACTTCGGTGTGGGAGACGAGGCTCGTCGAGTTTCCTTCCGGAAGTTCTGGGCAAGGAAGGACGGCACTGTGCGGCCCGAGCTCCTGAAGGCCCCGCAACACGCATTGCCCCCGTACGCGCTTTCCGAACTTGCCTACGACATGGAAGACGCAGGCATGTATGCCCCCTCGCAGGCTCTTCGCAACGCCGGCACCCATCGAATCGTCCACGCGGCATTCCTGGAGCCGACGGGTGTGACCGTTGACGCCCGCAGTCGGGTTGATCTCTTCGAACTCGTTGACTCAACGATGCTCGCGCTCCAAGTAACTCGGTCCGCTTATCTCTACCTCATCGACCTCGTCGCGAGCTGGAACCACCCCGCCGATCATCCTGGTACGTACATGCCCTTCCCCTCCTTCGAGTACATGCAGTTCCCTGAAGGCCCTGAGCAAGATCCGCCGGCCGACACGCACGAATCCAGCGAACCAGCTGGGGCACAACCAGGCCCGGACACTGCCAGAGATGCAGGACCGGACTCGTAGGTGCACCCGACTCGACGGCCAACACGCGGGGCACGCTAGGACAGGTCGCCCACATCGGTGGATGGCTCGGCACGCGGAATCGCTTCCAGCGCCACATTCGGATTACCCCGTGCCCCGGGTCAAGGCCATCCTGGCGCAGGACGATGTGCCCGCCCGAGCGGATGCCGACACGACGGTCGTGCGTCCGTGCTTTGCCGAGGCGACCGGACCGCGGCGCGATATCCCCAGCACTCGTCTATGCATGCTTCCCCGTGCTGGGCCCGCCCCGTACATGCGGTCAAGTCACGCTCATACGGCGGGGTCAGATCGGATTGGCTCGATGTGCGGAGCATCATGGGAATGTGAGTCCTCGCCACCACCTCGTTCCGCAGTTCTACCTGCGGAACTTCGCCGATAGCAACCAGCAACTGGCACTGGTCGATCGCGACCGACCAGACCGCGTCGTTCGAAGCGCTGTCCGGAAAGCCTGCGCCGAAGTCGGCTTCTACCGGATTGAGACCGAGGTCCTTGCTCGCGACGAAGATCGTGCCGGCCACGACCCAGAGTCGATCGAGCACCACCTGAGCCAGTTCGAGCAGGCCGCGGCTCCCGCCGTGTACAAGCTGCTCCGTACAGGCTTGGCCGACTTCACCACGGAGGACTGGTACCACCTGATCAATCACATCGCTCTCCAGACCGTCCGCGGACATCGGTGGCGTGAGGACTTCAATGCGATGGCTACCCACCACATGCGGCTACAACTCGGAGAAACGGTCACCGACGACAGCGTCCGGACCTGGCTTCGCGCGAACGGTCGCCCCGCCTCCGCGGATGACGTGAGCATCTTTAGGGCTGAGATGCTCGACCCGTCCGGGCCCAGGTTGGTGGCACCAGATGCGGTGATGATCCAAGAGGGCATCAAGCTTGCTCTGGGTGAACTCGGAGAACGTCTGGCCCACCAGATGACTTGGTCACTGATCCTGAGCGACACCGAGCCCGTCCTCACTTCAGACGAGCCAGCGTGCTGGTGGTCACCCGGTGATGCACCAGTTGGTTACGCGACAGCAAGCATCGTGTGGTTTCCTCTCAGCCCGAGAGTGATACTCCAGTTGCGTGACCGCGAGGTCGATCCTGACAAGCTTGGTCTTCCCTCGGTTGCCAGTGCTACTGGCCGCGACGAACTGATCCGCGTGGTGAATCGCCAGATCGCAGGCCAAGCACACCGATGGGTCATCCACCACCCCGACGACCGTCTACATGACGGCCTTCAGATGGCACCGCGCACGGCGTGGCGCGACCAACTCGTCAGCGTCACTGAAGACGGAGGTACAAGTCGTGAGCTTTGGGTCCACCGACGGCTGCCCGCCCAATAGATTAGACCTTCTCGTGGTGGGTCAGTGATACGCCGCGGATCGCCTCGATCATCAGCTGTCGTGTGCGATCTAGTCGCGCAGGCTCGGTTGGTGCGGCCGAGGAGATCGCACGCCACCGGTCTCTTGGCGCGTGTCGCCCGAGAGCGATGGAGAGGATGCGAGAGAATGAGTGCGTGTCGGACGGACAGTAGGTGACCTGGTCACCGGTAGGGGGTTTCCACCAGGTGATGTCACCGAATCTCCTCGTGACTCTTCGTCACGACGGCAGAGGTTGGCGCTGCTGGTCCCGTACGGGGCACTGAGGTATGGCTAGGGCGAAGAGCGCTTCCACTCGAAGCGGTTCCACTGGGACAGAACGAGTACGCGCGTCACGTGACGGTGACCGATTCCACTACACCTGGGCTGCAGCCCGCCTGCTAAAGCTCCTGAGCCCCGCGACCGATCTCCAGCAGGTATCAATCGAGGGACTCGGCTCCGCTCCTTCGGAAGCCGAGCCAGACGGTGCTGAGGTCATAGACCTTGTTGAGTTCTATGGGCCTCCAGACGAAGACTTCACGTCCCTGGAAGTGCGTCAGTTCAAGCACTCAACCCTGCGCCCAAACGAGAATGTCACCCTTGGCGAGGTTCGCAAGATCCTCAGCAAGTTTGCTCAGCTCGACGACACATTGCGAATGCAGTACCCGAAGGCCACGATTCGCTTCTCCATAGTCACGAACAAGCCGATTTCCTCTGACGCTGTCAAGGCTGTGCGCGACTTGGCTAGTGGTCAGCCGACTGCCGTGGGGTCGTCAGCCGCCAAGCTGACGAGTGCAGCGAATCTCAGCGCAGATGATGCGGCGTCTCTATGCTCACGGCTCGACCTCCGAGGCCGTGAGCCCGGGGTTGCCGTTCTCCGACGCGGGCTTGACCGAGAAGTCGGCGGACTCACCGCTGACACCGACCTCCGCGTGTCCGCGTCTCTTGTTGACCTTGTCGCCTCAAGAGCGAGCACTGAGTCCAGTGGCCCAATCCGGAAGGCAGATGTCCTCACTGCTTTCGGTTGTCGGGAGGACGAGCTTGCCCCGGCGCCGTGCCAGCTTGAGACTGCACCGTTCTTTGTGCGAGACGCATATGTTGAACTCGCGGATCGGATTCTTGGATCTTCCGGTTCGATAGTCGTAGCGGCCGAGGGCGGAGCGGGGAAGAGCACGTTCGCTCGGGCGCTACCGGATCTTTTACGAGGTCGAGCCGACGTCATCATCTACGATTGCTTCGGCAATGGGTCCTACCGCAGACCAGACCGTCCGCGGCATCGTCACCGCGACGGACTAGTTCAGCTTGCTACTGAAATCGCGGGAATAGGGCTTGGTCTCCCGATAGTTCACACCGGCAACCTCGCCCCCGAGGAGTACACCAAGGCTTTCGTTCGTCGCCTCGACGCTGCGAGCGAGATTCTCGTTCAGAGTGGAACTCGCCAGCTAGTGATAGTGGTAGACGCCGCCGATAACGCCGTGATGGCCGCGGAGGACAACGCGGAATCTAGAGCATTCGTGCGGGACTTGCTGAGGCTAGACGACGCTATTCCAACGAACGTTCACATCGTGTCGACTTGTCGACCAGAGCGTGCTCATCTTCTTGAAGCTCCTGCGGGTACGGTGACGTTCGAACTACCGGCCTTCGCACTAGAAGAGACGGCGAAGGTCGTTTCAACTTCACATCCATCGGCGACGACTCTGGACGTTGCAGAGATTCACGATCGAACCGCGGGTAATCCGCGAGTCGTGTCAACGGTGCTCTCTGAAACCGAAACGATTCAAGAGGCTCTCGGTCGACTCGCGGGGTTTACGGACAGCACTTCTCCGCTTGACGCTCTCATGCAAGAGCAAGTCACCAAGGCCTTCAACAACGCTGGTAGATCGCGATCAGAACTCGAACGTGCTGCCCAGCTCCTCACGTTATTGCGTCCGAGTGTTCCGTTGGGCGTGCTTGCGGAACTTGCCGGTACGCAGGTTGCTAACGTCCGCAGTTTCATATCCGACCTAGGTCGAGGCTTGATCCTGAGCGGGCAAAGCGTCCAGTTTCTCGACGAACCGACGGAAACGTACTTCCGCACCCGGCACCGTGCCACACCTGAGGTCGCGGCCCAAGTCGCGTCTCAGCTGCGCACGCTGAGCGGCTCCTCTGCTTACGCCGCGTCTTCTCTGCCGGAGGTTCTCTGGAGCGCAAATCTCCACGACGAACTGCTCGCCCTCGTTGCCACGGATGATGCCCTGCCCTCAACGAGTGACGTCGAGCGTACCCAGGTCGAGCACTTACGTGTGGAGTTCGGTCTTCGTGCAGCTGTCCAGTTACGACGTCCGGATTCGATTGTGCAGTTGGCCATGCGCGCTGGAGCGGGTCGCGCAGGGAAGGGGCGGCAGTTCACGATCATTAGAGACAACCCTGACCTGGCGGGTTCGCGGATGGACGCCCGGGTGCTTGGTGAGCTGATCGCGTCGCGAGAGCTCCCACAAAGGTGGCCGGGCTCTACGCTCGGTGCCGAGGCGGCGATGCTTGCTCATTCCACCGGAGGTACGAGCACAGCCAGGAGCAGGTCTCGGCAAGCAGCTTCCGCCATCGCTGCCTGGGTACGCTCGCCGAGAGAGCGGTACTCGCGCGACGAGAATGTCACCCCAGAACAAGTGGCACACATCGCACTTGCGATCCTTCGAACGGATGGACCTCCTGCGGCTGTCCGATACTTGTCGGGTTGGCGCCCAGCTCGATTTGTCCTCGAATCGAGCGCAGCGCTTACGCGGATGCTCATCTCATGTGCCCCAGAGGAGGACGTTTCTGGCCTGATCGTGAGTTCCACCCATCCTGCATTACTTCTTGGCGTCTTTGGCGAGATGCAGCGCGTTGGAATGACCGTAGATGCCAGTGTCGTTGGCGGCGCGTGGACGGCACTGAAACGATTCCGTGCTCGTCTCACTGCCGAAGAATACGATCACCGGAATGCGGAAGATACCGCGCTCAGGGGCGCTTCATGGCTTTGCGCACTTGCGGTGCGTCACTCGATTGCCGACGCAACAGTAGCCGCAGAACGACTTCGCGAATGCCTGCCGACATCGCTACCTTTTGGACTTGGCGACAGACACGGCTCAGGCCGATCGGGTCTTCTCCTAGCGGTCGCGTTGCGTGCCGAACTAATGGGTGAGGTACTCGATGTCGGGCACTACCGGCCCCTTACAGTTCCAGCGAAGCGTGGAAAGTACGATCCCGCGAAGTCCAATGACGACGATCTCAATCGCTATCTGCGCCCCGCCATCAGCTGGCTCAGCTCTTGGGCAAAATACGCTCGCGGTGACCTCGATCCACAAGCCGCGGCAGCAGTGATCGCGAGTTACCCCAAACGCCAGTCACAAGATGACATCTGGTCAATGGCCCTCCGAATCGCCCGGCAGATCTTGCCCTTGCTCGGCTCTTCCTTCGAGGAAAAAGAGGTGACAGTCGCTTGCATTCAAGCGATTCAGACGATCTCTGCCAATGCTCCGATTGCCGGGGCGCTCGACCTGATCTCAGGGCTGCGAGGCGACGCCCGTTTCGCGTCGGCGGTCCTCGAACTCTCCAACGCGGCACGGCATGCCCTGACGAGTGCCGCTGAAACGGCCGACAGCAAGGCCGAAACGCTAGTGCGCATAGCTCGGGGAATGCACCGCTTTAGTGAGGCCGAAGCTGGAAGCTACTTCGACCACGCTGTGAAAGCTGCTACTGGAGTGGGCGATGATGCGATTTATCGATGGGATGCAGTAGTTGCCCTCACGCGGGCAGCTGCTGGCATCGATCCCCTCGACGCGTTCACCCTCGCTGAGCGCGTCGCTCGCCTCGGCGAGGCCGTGGAACCGATCGTGTATGACGGATTCAACCAACACCAGCTCGTCGCTGCACTCGCGCGGGTCTCGGGCACCAACGTTCTCCGAATTCTCGGGCAGTGGAGGGATCGCCGGTTCGGGGCGCTCGACTGGCAATTCAGGGGACTAGTTGAAGGGGATGGTGCCCTACTTGCGGGACGGCCAGCTCTCAGAATAGTTCTGGCGCCCTTCTCGACCAACTTTGACCTTGACGCCGCGCTTCGTGAACTTGACGTATCCGGGGACCTCAACGCAAAGGCCCTGTCTGCCGCAGACAATCTCGCAAACCGACTTGGACGCTCCCTCGATCCCGAGTTCACGCAATCCCCACTTCCGGACCCCCTTCGTGCCAAGGACCCCGACGAATTCCGGAGCACCACCTTCGATCTCACGCCAGACGAACAAACAGATCGATCCGCTCAGATAGACAAATGCAAAGCGCAGATCGCGGCACTTGACCTCACTCGGACAAGCGACGTGAACGCGGCGGTTCGACTTCAGCAAGAGGCTCGTACGTACAGTGACAGTCTCTTCATCGCAGAAACCTTTTCGCGTCCAGAGCTTCAGTGGGGCCCGATCCTGGACGCCGCATTGGATTCTGATGCCCTCAGCGACTACGAGCTAGCCAAGCTCTTGAACGCGGCCCTAGTGCGTCCTCGAACGGCTCAATCGTTCGTCGATTCGCTGAAGAATGCGGTCGGCACCTACGTTGATCGACACGGTGCCCGGTTGCTTCACCACAACTGGATGAGTTTTGACCTGCCTGCGGCGGCCGACCTCTTGGAGGTGCGCACGACCGATCTCCTCCAACGTGCCCTCGACCACCTGAATCTCGAGGAAGCGTTGACCGATGCCGACCATTGCTACATGCTCGCAGCTGGAGCTTCAGCAGTCCTCGACCCTTCCACGGCTGCGCGCGTGCTCGACGAAGCGCTCGCCGCCTTCGAGGAAGAACTCGGAATTAGTCCCAGGACAGCTTCCGGGCAGACGCCGGCAGACCCAATCGATACAGCAATAGCAAACTTCCTCTGGGCTGCACTTGGCGACCCGCGCTCAGCAGTTCGTTGGCAGGCTGCACACGCAGTGCGTACAGCCATCGAACTCGGCGTCAGCGACGTGATCATTGCGCTCGGCTCGGCAGTCACACGGGGCGATGCAGCTGGGTACGCCGATGAACGATTCCTCTACTACCAGATGAGCGCAGCAGAATGGTTCCTGGTCGCTGTCGAGCGAGTAGCACGCGACGACCCCTCTGCCATCGACGCACTCATGTCCACAGTGATCGAACTAAGCGACCGCTATCCGGACCACGCCGCGATTCAACAGCACTGCTCATCCGTTGCACTACTGACCGCCCCACCAATTGGCCGTTCTGTTGGGACAGCCTGGAAGGCCAAGCTTGCAGAGCCAGTAACCCTCGAAAGCTGGCACCGCACCACCCAGCCCGGTCCAATGATGAAGGGCGCACCGCACGCTGAGCACCGATTCCATTCCGACTTCGACGAGTACGTCCTCGGGAAACTAACAAAAGCACTCGTCATCACACACCAAGAAGTGCTCGATGCGGCTAGCACGCTCATCCTCGACGAATGGGGATGGCGAGGCAAGGGCAAACGTCTAGAGGACCCGAGGCGGACCGCAGGTGTTTACGAGGACGGCGAAACCTACGGATACAAATGGGAGATTCCTAAAGCTGAGGATCTCGACTACTACCTGGAACGTCACGCGGCACTAACCATCGCGGGAAGGCTCATGCGGACCGCTATTCCGTACCGCGACCCCGATGCAGAACAGCCCGACGTCCTAGGATGGCTCGCTGACTTCGACATCGCACGCCACGACGGGCGATGGATTACAGATCAGCGAAGCTCGATCCCTGGTTCATTGGCTACTGCCGGGCCGCGAGGAAGTAGCCGAGTTCACGAATCCGAGTTTCTGGCCGCCCTCAGACCCGCTGACGGATGGGTGACGGCCTGGCAATCAGCCTCTGTCACTGAGTACGACCGATCCCTAAACATCGACATCGCGTCGGCTCTGGTCGATCCGCAGGCCGCGGGCGCGCTTGTGCGTGCGCTGCAAACTGCTGACGGTTACTGGAGCTTCCGAATCCCATCAGCTGACGTCGATGACGAAGACTTCCAGTTCTCTTCACCTCCTTTCCAACTTCGAGGTTGGGTGTCAACGCCGCATTCTGAAGGCGGCATTGACCGGCTGGACCCCCTCGCCACTGAACTCACTCCCGAGCTCCCTCGCCCTTGCGTGGACATTGTGGAGACGCTCCGCATCACATCGCGGGACGGTGGCCTCCGCTGGGAGAGCGAGGACGAGGACATCGTTTTGGCCTCTGAGACCTGGGCAGAGATTAGCGTCGGCCGTGAACCGCACGGCCCATCAGGCAGCCGGCTCAGGATCACTAACGAAGCGCTCGACCAGCTGCTGGGACACCTCGGTGTCGCGCTGATTGTGGAGGTGCGCGTGAGGCGCGAAGATCGCCGCGGTGGCTATACCGACGTCTCAGACAACGACAATGAAGGAGGTGACGCCGATCATGGCAACGACTTCCGAGTCTTCTCCTACCAACCAGAAACAGGATGGAACGACTTCAACGGCCGTGTTGGAACTAGGTAAGCTGCTGGCGGCTGAGCTGGAACAGACCGACACTCTCGGCCGCTGGATGGCTCACTATCTTGCGGAGCGCATGACCAGCCTCGAACAGAAGGCTGGATCTGAGAGAGGCATCGCCGAGGCTGAGGTTGCCGACCTAATCCTCCGCCTCTGGTCGCTTCGCCGTCAGCTTCCCGGCGCGCGGTTACCCCTCGCTGAAGTGGACGAAGTGGAGGCAGCAATCGCAAGGCTGACACCCGGACGAAGACCGTGGGCATACTTCGGCGCATTCGCCGCTGATACCGAGCCAAGCACAGAGGAGAGCGAGACAAGCACCACTCTGAAAGCCGCACTGCTCATCGATCGACTCGCCGGCGATCTCGTCCATGGACTGATTGGCCGGGCGGCCGCACTTGCCGAGGAAGATGGCGGGGCTTGGACGAAGCAAGCGGAGAAGATCGGAGACGGGGCGCTGCGGACACTCCGTCGCATTCGCTTCGCCGACAACGGCAGCGAAGACGATGCCGAGAGTCCGGACTGGAACAGTGAGGTCGCGAGGAGAGCAACAGCGCTGTCATCGGTGGTGTCGACCCTGGTCGGTGCGCTTGAAGCCGAGGGCTCGGAGCTTCCGGGCGAGAGCCGTGACTGACTTTCCGACTTCGGTCCTACCAGGGTCTCGCGAAGGCGCACTGTACGTCCGTTCTTGTCGATGAAGTGGACCAATCAAGTGACCAACAGCCTGCAAACCCTGCAAAATGTGACACGCGGAGCACACCGCTGAAGCAGGAAACGCCATGTCAAGAGGGCTAAGAGGCCTGATCCTGGCACCTGGGGGTCAAGGGGTCGCAGGTTCAAATCCTGTCAGCCCGACCAGAAAGTCGCGGAAACTCACGGGTTTCCGCGACTTTTCGTTGGTGAGATTTGATCCGGTCATCACAGACCCATCTTTTTGACCCCTCTGGGACCCTCTTTGGCTGCTGTAGTCCGGCAGAGTCGCGACTGCTCCGGTTGATCCCGGTCGTCGTGGGTGTGTGCTGCGCACCTGTTCGACATGAGCACCGAACACCGCACCGCAGACAACCCCTGGGGCCTCGAGCCCTTGCTCGACGTCGGCGAGTTGGTTGCCTACCTCGGCGTGCCCGTCTCGACGGTCTACGACTGGCGCACGCGCGGCCTCGGCCCACGTGCATACCGGTTCGGGAAGCACCTGAGATTCGCCGTCTCCGACGTGCGCATCTGAGTCGAACAACAGCGCGCCGGGGAACAGCCCGCCTCTTCGGACGGGAGGTGACGCATGAGTCGCCAGCGTCTCACGATCGGCACCTTCGGCGACATCGGGTTCCTCGCGGGAGCGAACGGTCGGAGTATCGCGCATGCACGCTACTGCGACTGGGACGGCAAGAATCGTCTGGTGCAGGCGACCGGCGATACCCCGAGAGCAAGCGGAGCGGGCGTTGAAAGCGAAGCTCGCTAAGCGGAGCCTGTTTCAGCCCGCCGCATCAACGCTCACACCAGACAGCCCGTTCCGGGACCTTGTCACCTACTGGCTCGAAGACCTCGGACTGGAAGGCCGGCTCTCCAAGCGCACTTTTCACCTGTAAGAGCGGAACATGCAGACGCTCGTGCTGCCGGTGTTCGAAGGCCTCACGCTGCGGGAGATCGGTGTGGCTCGCTGTGATCACTTCCTCAAGCAGCTCGCGAAGCAGAGCTACAACCGCGCCAAGCAAGCCAGGGTCGTGCTGTGACTCGCGCTCGGGCTGGCCGTGCACCAGGTGCTGCCGCGCAACCCCGTGGATCACGGCTCACGGTTGCGACGCCCCGCTTCGACACCGAGCGCACTGACGCCTGCGGAAGTGAACGCCGTGCGCGCTGCGATCGACTATTGAGAGGCCGGGCGCTCGTACTCGGGGCCGAGGCCGGATGGACAGCTCGGCGCGATCATCGAGACTATGCTCGGCACGTCTGCCCGGATCGGCGAAGTACTCGCCATCCGGCGGCGTGACATTGACGTCACGAGCGCCACCCCGTCGATCCGGATCACCGGCACCATCGTGTCCCACTGGGGTGAGCCGACGACGCGACAGGATCATCCGAAGGCGGCGAAGTCCAGGCGCACGGTCGCGATCCCGTCATTCACTGCCGAAGCGGTGCGGCGCAGGCTGACCCGACTGGAGGATTCTTCGTTGGATGCACTGCTGTTCTGTAGCCGCGAGGGAACGCCGCTGACGACGAACAACGTGCGCCGCCAGCTCCGGCACATGTTGGATCTTGCAGGAATCACCGGCGTGACCCTTCACGTGTTCCGCCGCACGGTCGCGGCCGCGATCAACGAGCAGGGCGGCGTCGAGCTCGCTGCTGAACTACTCGGGCACACCGATCCGAAGATCACGATCCAGCACTACATCCGCCGCAACATGAACCGGATCTGGCTCGAGTTGTTCCTCCGCAAGCGCTGCCGGCGCGCACGCCATTCGCAGTAGCGGCGCTGCTGTTCGGCGCGTGCGTCGACGTCGAGGTCAAGGCCGTCGCACATCCGGAATCGGTTGCGGAGCCTGGGTGGAAGGTGACCCCTCGCCCCGTCAGGGACAGGTGAACAGTAAGACGGCCGGGGAGAATCTCCCCGGCCATCTTTTCTCATACGTCCAACGGCCGCTCCGTGTACGCCTCGGCGAGGAGGGCCATACCGGCCTCGGACTCGACCACGGACCGCTGCTCGCCGAGCTGGCGGCGACGATCGAAGTCGCTGGCCTCCGGGACGACATATGTGGAGGTTCAGATCGACGGCGGGCAATGGCAGAGCGCGACTCTGGCCAGGGCCATCAACGACGACACCTGGGTGCAGTGGTCACTCGACTGGAACGCCACCAGCGGCAGCCACACCCTCGCGGTGCGCGCGAAGGACCGCGACGGCAAGCCGCAGGAACAACAGCGCACACCGATCGCACCGAACGGATCCACAGGATGGCAGTCCACGGTCATCCGCGTCGCGTGACGGTCGCGAAGGTCACACGGCTGAGCGACGATCGGATCCGGATCTCGTGGACACCTGCGGCACCCCGACGCGGTGATCCACGCGCGTGGTCGCCGACAAAGGGATAATCGAAAGGTCACACAAATGACCCATGCGCGGGACC
>Ga0308158_10001897_pt1 | contig 20800 bp, 14 predicted proteins | sample PhyBR2_FD_201038 | JGI IMG/M metagenome (GOLD analysis project Ga0308158, IMG submission 201038) | Phyllosphere microbial communities from UC Gill Tract Community Farm, Albany, California, United States - DLSLB.R2 | ecosystem: Host-associated > Plants > Phyllosphere > Unclassified | place: USA...
TGGCGGTCGAAACACACCTGTTCGCGACCGGGGGGCATGGCTTCGGCTTGGGCAGGGCGGTCGGCAAGCCAGCCGCGCTATGGCCGACGCTGTTCGAGGAATGGGCGCGCGCGCAAGGCCTTGGGTGAGCGAAGCGCGCCGAGGTCAGAGCGCCTCGTACCGGAAGTCGCGAAAGCGCGCCTCGCCGCTGCCGGCCGAATACAGGCCGGGGCGCAGCATCAGGAACCCGCCACGGACATTATGGTGATAACCCGACACCTCCATGCCGCGGTCGAACCGGTGCCAGCTCTTGCCCGCATCGCCGCTGGTATGGATTGCGACGATGTGACGCGTATTCGTGATGCGGATCCGCATGCGGCGTCCGTGCGGATTGGCTGGCCGCCCACGCTCGTTGCCATATTGGTGCGTGACGAACCGGTGTTCGTCGAAGCCGAGCCCGCAATACAACCTGTCGTCGTAGAACAGCACAAGTCCTGCGGTGCCGCCGGGGGGGATCTCGACGTCGCACTCGAACCGATAGGCCTGGTCGCCGGCGATTAGCATCAACGGCGACGAATCCACCGGCGCGGTGCCACTGGCTTTCAGGATCAGCGCGCCCTTGTCGGTCCTGACCCGGTCCCGTTCGGCGAGGCCTGGTCGGAAGAAATTCCATTTGCTGCCGATTTGCAGGGTACGGAAGTCGTCCGAAAGCGGTTGGCCGTGGGGCACCGCTGCGCCCCCCTTCGGCTTGGCCAGAGGCTTTGACAGATCCCCGCCGGTCATCGCGAACCAGCCATCGGCGGTCCAGCGGATCGGATCGAGCAACGCTTGCCGACCGAGCGTCCAATAGCCGTTCTCGAAGCCGTGGTAGATCGACCACCAGCTGCCGTCGGGCGCTTCGACGAGGCTGGCATGACCGCGCGACCACCATTTTTCGTCGGTGCTGACGGTTCGTACCACCGGGTTGGCGGGGTCGTTGGTCCAGGGGCCGTGGATCGAGCGCGAGCGGGCGACGATCACCATGTGCCCGGTCGGTGGACCGGCGGTGCCGCCGACCGCGGTGATCATGTAGAACCAGCCGCCGTGGCGGACGATCTTCGGTCCTTCGGGACTGAAACCCTCGACATCCCAGGTGTCGGGATAGCGCCACGGATCATAGACATGCTCGACCTTGCCGACCGTCGACAGGCCGTTGGCGGCGAGCCGGATGCGGTCGCCGCCCGACAGGAACAGCCAGCGCGATCCGTCCTCGCCGACCGCATGGCAGGGATCGATATGATCGGGCAGCCCGAGGTCGATCGGGTCGGACCAGGGCCCGTCGATATGATCCGCCCAGATGACGTGGATCGCGTTGGGCTTGGCCTTGACCGGAATATACAGGAAGTACCGACCATCGTGCTTCTCGAGGCTGACCGCCCAGACCGAGCCGATGTTCTTGGTAAGCGCCGCTTTGCGCGGTTGCCAGTTCACCAGGTCGCGGCTGTGCCAGATCGTCAGTCCCGGATAGGAATCGAAACTGGAGAACGTCATGTAATAGTCCGCGCCGTCCTTCAGGATGGCGGGATCGGGATGGTCGCCCGCGATCAACGGATTGAGGAACCGTCCATCGCCCAGATCGGCAACTCGCTGACCGTCGAAGCCACGCCGCCAGTCGTCCTCGAACCGCTGCACGCACGCATCGGGCTGGGGCGGTTTTGCGACGGCGGGCGTAGTCGGAACGAGCGCAGCCGTCCCGCCCGCCAATGCCAGTCCAAACGTCTCGCGGCGATTATAAGTCATGCGCTCGTCCTGTTCTGATTTGGCGTCGTGACCTGAATGTCGAGACCGGTCGTACCAGCATGATGCTGCCCGGGTCGATGGTCGTCACGATCGAGCCGGGCAGCACCGAACCATCAGAACGAGAAGCGCATCCCCGCCGTGAACTGGCGACCGCTATGCGTCAGCACGTTCAGGCGGTTCGACTCGTCGACGAACTGGTCGTTGACCTGATCGGTAAGGTTAATCGCCTCGATGCTGAACTTGAGGTTGTCGGTCAGATTGTACGACATCTGTGCATCTACGTTGGTCGTGCCGCTCGTGCCGTTGTACGAATTCCCCTCGGTTCCCGGGACCGCGGTGAGATAGCGCGACCGATAGGCGATCGAGCCACGGATCTGGAATTTGGCCGTCTCGAAATACAGTGTGCCGTTGGCGGCATGCTTCGACAGCCCGATCAGCGGCGCGGTCACCGAAGCGCCGCCGGTCGCCGACGTCAGATACTGGATGTTGGAGGTCACGTGTGTGTAGTTCGCCAAGACGCCGAAGTTGGAGAGGAAGCCCGGCAGGAAGCTGAACGGCTGTTGCACGTTGACCTCGAAGCCCTTGAGCCGGCCGCCGCTCGAATTGACCGGCTGGCTGACGATGAACAGGTCGGCCGGCGAGGCACTCGTACCGGCGAGGAGCGAGTCCGGCAGGCCCAGGCTGCTGAACGGAACGGTGGTGCTGAGCGACTGGACGAACGTGCCGATGTCCTTCTGGAATGCGGAAACCGCGTAGATCGCGCCTCGCGTCGGATACCATTCGACCGAGACGTCGAGATTGTCCGATTCCGTCGGCTTCAGATCAGGGTTGCCGCTGCTGAAAGTGCGGTTGCCGCCTGAAACGCTGAGGTTGCCACCCGGTGCGATCGCCGAAATCCCGGCGCGGGCGAGCGTCTTCGCCGCTGCGAAGCGGACCAGCAGCGTCTCGCTTACATCCATCACCAGATTTCCCGACGGCAACCAGCGATTGTAGCTCCGGTCCGCTACCACCAGGTTGGTAGCGGCGCCCTGGCCTGCGTAACCAGTCGAGCGCTGGTCCGTGTTGGCGTAGCGCACGCCGACGTCGCCGCGGATCGGTAGGCCGCGGTCGGCTAGGTTGAACTCCGCCATGCCCCAGCCGCCGATATCGTCCTCACGCACTGTGATGTACGATCCTCGGGCGCTCGCGTTGGTCACGCCACCGGTCGCGTAGAGCGGGTTCGAGTAGATCCCGTAGAGCTCAGCGAACTTGTTGAGATCTGGAACGACCCACGCGGTCGGCGTACCCGATGGCGTATCAAGGCCTTTGCCGAAGCCCGAGAAGAGGGTCGTCGCCGCGGCGAGCTGTGCAGGTGTGAGCGTCTGCACGACGGATTCCCCGGACAGGCGACGCTGTTCGGTCGAGCTGTAGTCGAACCGTCGCCAGTCCACCCCGACCTTCAGTTTCAATAACGGATTGACCGTCCACTCGGCAAAAGTCTTCGCGTTGGTGAAGCTGTTGTTGACGGTCTGTGGGCGGATGCGCACTTCCGACGTACCGTTGGTGAAAGCGAAACTGTTCGGGCTGGTCAGGTCGACGCCTGGCTTGATGGTCGGAAACCGAGTGGCGAAATCGTAGAAGAAGTTGTTCGTGTTGGCAGCATCGATCGTGACGGTCGACTGGATCGGGTTGCTGAACGCCGAGTCCGCATAACCGACGACTGCGCCGATTTTGAAGTTCTCGCCGAATTTCTGGTCGAGCGTACCTGTCACCTGATAGAAATCGGTGACGAGCTTGTCGTAGCGCGACTGGGTGCGCAGATCGACATTGTCGAACGTGCCGCTGATGATGTTGTTGTTGTCGTCGACCACGCCGTCGCGGATGATCGTCTGCGGCTTGCCGGTGCCCGAGCGGCTGAAGCTGATAGCCTGCAACTGCGATTCCTTGCGAGTCCCGTCGAGGCGCGAATACAGCGCGTCGAGCGAGATCAGCGTCTTTGGCGTCGGCTGGAACTGGACCGATCCTGCTGCGCCCAGCCGCTTCTGGAAGATGTCGTAGCTGACGAGACCGGGAATGCGCGGATGGTATAGTCCGGTTGCCGGGTTTGGATCGTTGATTTGGCCCAGGGTATAGCCCGGTAGCCGCGACGCCGCATTGAATCCCGCATTGAACCCGCCATAGGTCCAGCGCGTGATGTTCGCGCCTTCTTCCTTGATCGCGCGCTCCTCATACGCGACCGACAGCAACACACCGAACCGGCCATCATCCGATGTCTTGGTGATCAACCCCGAGATCTTCGGCGTCACCTTCTCGCGCAGGTCGTTGTAGCTCGCGCTAGCTGAAATGACCGCAGTGGCCTTCTTGTAGTCGAACGGCCGTGACGATTGCAGGTCGACGGTGCCACCCAGCGAACCCTCCTCGACGTCCGCGGTCGCGGTCTTGCGCACCGCGATGCTGTTGAACAGGTCGGACGAGAAGATGTTGAAATCGAACCCGCGGCCGCGGTTCACGCCGCCCGAATTATCGGTGCCCCCGGTCGTGCCTATCGCCTCCATCCCGTTGATCCGCACGCGGGTGTAGTCGGGGCCAAGCCCACGTACCGAGATGTTGCGACCCTCGCCGTTCACGCGACTGATCGAAACGCCCGGGATGCGCTGCAATGACTCCGCCAGGTTCAGGTCGGGAAATTCCGCGATGTCTTCCGCCTTGATGACGTCGACGGTCGCTGTTTGCGTGCGCTTGATGTTGATTGCGCTGTTGAGGCTCGCGCGGAACCCGGTGACGACGATATCCGGCGTATCCGCCGCGAGCGGCGCTTCGGTCACGGTCTGCTCGGGCGGCAAGGCAGGGGAGGTCGGAGGCGTGTCGGTATCGGTCGTGTTGCCGGCCGCCCGCGCCTCCTTCTGCGCGGTAGTCTCCGGCACGCCCTGCGCGTGCGCCATCGTCGCCAACGAACACGCGACGATCGCGCTCGACATGGCCAGCACGGATTTGAAGCTGCGGATCCCAGTCATAGTCACTCCCCTAACTCCGGCACTTCGTGCCCACCGCCGGCTTCGTTGGAGCCGGTCTGTCGCAATCTGTGTTAGGCCGGGTGTCGTCGGCTAAGCCAATCTCATTCCGGCATCGATCGATGCGAACCATGCACTGATCCAGCGCCTGCATCCGTTGCCGTAACTCAATCAAGTCGTTACTTGGCTCGATCAATCCGATTTAGGACTTGGACCAGCCCCGTTCTCCTCGATACACCCATTTCTGAACACTCGCGGAGATCGAGTGCCGGACAGGAGAGCGAAGCATGACGATCGCCGCAGCAGCCCCCGCCCCAGATGCGGTTGCAGGAGGCGTGACCGGGCGGCCGACTGCGGTGCGCTACCGCGTGATCGCGCTGATCTTCCTAATCACTTCAATCAATTACGCGGACCGCGCGACCTTCTCGATCGCGGGCTCCGCCGCTTCGACCGAACTCGGACTGTCTTCGGTACAGACCGGCTTCATCCTGTCCGCGTTCGCCTGGGCGTATGTCCTTGCACAGATCCCCGGCGGGCTGCTCCTCGACAAGTTCGGCACCAAGCGCGTCTATGCCGGTGCGATCCTCGCCTGGTCGCTCTTCACCGCGACCCAGGGGCTGACCGGTCTGATCGCGGGCGTTTCCGCGGTCGCCATGCTGTTTGCGTTGCGCTTCCTCGTCGGCCTTGCCGAGGCGCCGTCATTCCCCGGTAATGCCCGCCTCGTCGCCGCCTGGTTTCCGGGAGCCGAGCGTGGCACCGCGTCGGCGATCTTCAATTCGGCGCAGTATTTCTCACTCGTCGCGTTTGCCCCACTGATGGGCTGGCTGGTGCACAGCTATGGCTGGCGCGCGGTGTTCTGGGTGATGGGTGCGATCGGCTTGGTCGCGACGGCTCTGTTCGTCCGCTACATCCACAGCCCGGTCCGCCACCCAAAAATCAATGCTGCCGAGCTCGCGCATATTGAGGCGGGCGGCGGGCTGATCCGGATGGAGGACGCCGCCAACCGTCCGCAGGCGTTCTCGTGGACGAACCTGCGCCAGCTGCTCGCGAACCGGATGCTGCTCGGCATATATCTTGGCCAATATTGCATCAACGTGCTGACCTATTTCTTCGTCACTTGGTTTCCGATCTACCTCGTGAAAGAGCGTGGGCTGAACATCATGGAGGCCGGCTTCGCTGCCGCCGCGCCAGCACTGTGCGGGTTCGTCGGAGGACTGGTCGGCGGCTACACGTCCGACCTGCTGCTGAAGCGCACCGGCTCGATCGACATCGCGCGCAAAGTGCCGCTGGTGTTCGGGATGCTGCTGGCGACGCTCATCATCGCCTGCGTATTCGTCGAGGCGGAGTGGCTGGTCGTCACGCTGATGGCGGTCGCGTTCTTCGGCAAGGGCGTCGCCTCGCTTGGATGGGCGGTCATGTCGGACGTCGCCCCGAAGCAGCTGGCCGGGTTGACGAGCGGGGTGTTCAACATGTTCGGCAACGTCGCCGGGATCGTCACGCCGATCGTCATCGGTTTCATCGTTGGCGCTACGGGATCGTTCGACTGGGCGCTCGTGTTCGTCGGGGCGCACTGCCTGCTGACGATCTTTTCGTTCCTGGTGATCGTCGGCCCGATCCGCCGCGTTGAGCTGGCCGCGTGACCGTCAATCGCCGCACGCTTCTCCGCGGGGGCGCCGTCGCGCTCGCCGCGCTCCCGGCCGCTGCCCGTGCCGCGCTCCCGGCCGCTGCCCGTGCCGCGCCTGCTGCGCTGCGGGTTGCGACGCCGATGCCGGCACCGGAATGGGCGGTCCTGCAACGCCGGTTGCTCGCCGCCAATGCCGAGGCATGCGAGGCGTTCTACACGAAGTATGTCGATGGCCGCGGGTGGCTGCGCGTGTTCGAGCGCTGGGGCGCGAACGACGGTCCCGACGATGCGGCGGAAGCGACGAATGACTGGGCGATCCTGCACGCGCTCGGCGGCCCAGATCGTATCCGCGATCTGTATGCGCGGGCGTGGGAGGGGCACCTCGAGCAGTTCACTGCCGCGCGCACGGTCGACGTGCCGATCGCGCGCAAGGGAATGTATTTCCGCGAGTTTCCCGTCCAGATGGACTGGCAGCACAACGCGGAGGGGCTGACGACCTTCAACCTGATGGGGCTTTCCGGCCCGCGCGACCTCAAGCTGATCGAGCGTACGCGTCGTTACGCCGATTTCTACACCGGCCGCGATCCGACCACGCGCAACTACGATCCGAAGCTGCGAATCATGCGCAGCCTGATGAACGGCAGCCGGGGCCCGATGCTGCGCCGTGCGACCGAACTTGACTGGGCGGGCGATCCGTTCGCTGCCGGCGAACGCTTCCACATGGAGCACGGCGAGACGACCTACGCGCAGACGCTCGCGCATTATGCCGAATATGGCGACGTCGTCGGCGACAACCCGCTCAACCTTCAGGCGACGACGCTTGGGCTCAACGCCTATGCGCTCGGGGCAGGGGATCGATACCGGACCTGGGCGCTGGACTATCTCGACGCGTGGGTTGGCCGGGCAAAAGCGAACGGCGACATCATCCCCAGCCGGGTCGGTCTGGACGGCATCGTCCCACGCGACTGGTGGAGCGGCGTCTATGGCTGGGGCTTCTCGCCGATCGTGCCGCAGACGGGCAAGCGCGAGAACCGCAACCGCGTGCCGCGCTCGATCACCGCGTTCATGACCGGCACGCTGCTGACCGGCGACCAGCGCTATATCGACGTCTGGCGCCGCCAGACCGCGCGGATCAATGCTCAAGCCAAGACGGTCGACGGCGTCCTGTCGGTGCCGACGATGCACGGCGCGGACGGCTGGTATGGCTGGCAGCCCGGTCCGTTCAAGACCAATGGCTTCGAGATCTGGTACGTATCGCAAGCCCCGGCGGATCGCGCCGCGGCCGGTGACCACCCGTGGGTCAGCTTTCTCGAAGGTACGAACCCGAGTTACGCCGTGACCGCGTTGCGCGCCGATCTGAGGGCGGTTGCCGAACGCGTCGCCGCGCGCCTTGCCGACCCGACGACACCGGAAACCCGTCTCGCCGACTGGCCGATCGACATCAACCCGGCAAACGTCACCAGCCTCGTCCAGCTGATGACCGGCGGCCTGCACATCGCCCGCCCGTCCTGGTCGAAGACCTCGCCATCGCAGGGCGGCGTGCCGCTCCACTGCCGGCTCCGGTATTTCGACGCGGACCGCAAGCGCGCCGGTGTTCCCGAAGATGTCGCCGCGCTGGTGCATACGCTGGGTGATACGACGACCGAAGTGACCCTGGTGAACCTCAGCACGACTCAGCCTCGCATGGTCGTGGTGCAGGGCGGCGCCTATGCCGAGCATCGGATCGAAGCTGTGACGATCGATGGCCGGACGGTCGACATCGTCGGCGCTGCATTCACCATCCGCCTCGAGCCGGGTTGTGGAGCACGGATGGCCTTGCGCATGCGGCGCTATGCGAACCGCCCGACTCTCGCTCTCCCGTGGAATCGATAGAGGGGTCGGCGGTCCCTCCAACGGGGCAGGGCAGGTACTAACCCCCCGGCTTGATGTATGGTGCGACCGCGAACAGCAGGCGTTCCTCGCGGCGGGGATCGTCCTCCATTCGCACCTCCCGGTCGAAGATCATCGTCGAGCGTCGCGCCAGTTCATACTGGCGCCAGTCCGGCACGCTCGGACACTTCGGATCGCCTGTCCGTGCCATCGCGATGAACGCATCCGCCATCCGCCCGGCCAATCGTCGCGCCTCAACGCCATCACCAGTCCGCGCGCTCGGCTGTCGAGTGTTGTCGAACACCAGGCCGATGTCGAGCGTATGGAACGCGCCGAGCACGCCGCCCGCCTCCGGCGAAGGGAAGTCGAGCTGGTACATCCAAGTGGGCGCGCCGATCTTCGCTCGCTCCTCCGCTTGGATCAGATGCCCGGGCCACGACCGGCCCGCGGTCGATGCCGCCAGGAGGATCTGCCCCGGCGTACGATCGGGATAGAGTTCACGGTAGCGCCGGATGACATGATCGGGCGCCAGGTCCTTGGTCGTTTCGCGCATGAGCCGTCCGGGAAGATTGTCCCAATTCGTATCGCCGCGCATCAGGGTCTCACTGATCCACAACCCGGTTTCGTCATGCGTATTGCCGACGATCAGCGGGATATGCGCTGCCTCGCGTGGGGCGTCGGGAAAGAAGGGGTGCCGCGTAAGGACATGGTGATCGAGCGTCGATGTGAAGCTGATCTCGCCCTTGTCCTCGATCGGATCGGTCGTCGCCATGGCCTCTACCAGCCGCTCGATCGGCAACGACTTCAGCACGGCGAAATCGACGGCGCCTGCCTTGGACATCATCGCACGCGCGCGCGTCGTGGCGTGGTTCGGCCCTGCAGCGGTGACATGCTGACCGCTCATGGTTGCGGCGGCGTGGAAAAGCGGGCGTGCCTCCGCCATAGCCATCAGCGTGACGATCTTGGCCCCACCACCCGACTGCCCGAACAACATGACCCGGCCCGGATCTCCGCCGAACGCCGCGATGTTCTCACGCACCCACTGCAACGCGAGGATTATGTCGAGATTTCCGACATTGCCCGATTCCGCCGGTCCGCCAAGCTGCGCGAGATACGCATAGCCGAAGGCTGCCAGCCGGTGGTTCAGCGTGACGACCAACACGTCGCCGCGCCGCACCAGATTGCCCCCGTCATACAACGGATCGGATCCCGACCCGTGTGCGTGCGCGCCGCCGTGGATGTAGACCATGACAGGTCGTCGCGCCGCGTCGAGCGCGGGCGTCCAGATGTTGAGAAACAGGCAATCCTCACTGGTCGGCTCGGTCGCTTTGGTCTGCGGCGAGGCCGCGCCGTAGCGCGTCGCGTCGGCAATGTCGGTCCACGGCGTCGGTGGCACCGCACGCGCAAACCGCCGTGTCCGCGTATCCGCTCCATAGCGCACCCCGCGAAAGACGAGCACGTCTCGGTCGACCGTCCCGCGCACCCGCCCGTATCTCGTCGTCGCGACGGCGCTCGCCGGTGTACGCGCGGCAACCAGCGTCGGCGTCGCCGCAAGCCCGGCGAGCACCGCGCGCCGGTCGATCATGCCGCGGTTTCGGCGCACAGCCGCCGCATCGGCTCGAGCGCCGGGTTACTGTTGTCGCGCCGCCATGCCATGTGCAGCTCAACCGGCTTCTCAGGCTCGGTCGCGAGCCGGCGGAACTGCACGTCGATCATGTGCAGCCCCGATGCGGATTCAGGCACGATCGCTGCGGCAAGGCCGGCATGGACGAGCCCCAGCATTGAATGGATCTGCGTCACGTGCTGGACATATTGCGGCGCCACGCCGGCACCGTCGAACAGCCCGACGAGCATCTGGTGGAAATAGCCCGCGCCCTGCCGCGCATACATGATCAGTGGCAGGCCATCGAAATCGTTCAGTGCGAGGACCGCCTTAGACTGGCGCGGATCGCCGGCCGGCAGCGCGACCACGAGCGGCTCGACCTGTACGCAGACGGTATCGAACTCATGGCGATCGAGCGGCGGCCGTACGAAGCCGATGTCGATCAATCCGGTCAGCAGCGCATCGACCTGGTCGGTCGTCACCATCTCGCGCAGTTCGAGGTCGATGTTGGGCAGGCTTGCGCGTGCCTGCGCGACGATCTGGGGCACGAGATTGTAGCCAGACACCGCAGTGAAGCCGATTGCCACGCGTCCTGCATCGCCCTTCGCCACCCGTCGCGCCGACAGCGCCGCGCTTTCCGAAAGCCGGACGATCCGCCGCGCCTCGATCAGGAACACGCGACCGGCCGGCGTCAAGCTCACCTGTCGGCTGGTGCGTTCCAGAAGCGTCACGTCGAGAATCCGCTCGAGCAGCTGGATCTGCCGGCTGAGCGGCGACTGCGTCATGTTCAGGCGCTGTGCCGCGCGCCCGAAATGGAGTTCCTCGGCGGCGGCGACGAAGCAGCGAAGCTGGCTCAGTTCGAACATCATCGCCGCACTATCCGTTGGTTTTCGTTCGCTGTCACGCCGCCTTGGCAAGAGCAGTGGGGGCGACCTTCTCGATCAGCACGCGGAGCCGCTCGTCCTCGGCTGCCGACAGATCGGTCAGCGGCGAGCGCACCGGCCCGGCATCGCGCCCCACGACGCGCATGCCCGCCTTGACGATCGACACCGCATACCCACGGCCCTGGTTGCGCAGCGTGATGTAGGGCAGCACGAACTCGCGGAGCTGGTTCAGCACCTCGACCCGGTCGTCGGCTCGTACCGCCTTGTAGAAGGCCAGCGCCCATTCTGGCAGGAAATTGAAGATCGCCGACGAATATGTCGTGACGCCCATCGTAAGATACGGCGTTGCGAACGTCTCGGCAGTAGGCAGTCCGCCGATGTAGGTCAGCCGGTCGCCCATCCGCGCATAGACCCGCGTCATCAGCTCGATGTCACCGACGCCGTCCTTGAAGCCGACCAGATTGGGATTGCGGTCGCACAATCCGGCCAGCGTGTCGTCGTCGAGGATCGCATTGTCGCGGTTGTAGACGATGACGCCGAGCCCAGTTGCCTTGCAGACCGCGTCGACATGCGCGGCAAGCCCCTCCTGCTTCGATCCGACCAGATAGGGAGGCAGCAGCAGCAAGCCGTCAGCGCCCGCCTTCTCCGCGTCACGCGCGATCCCAGTGGCGATCGCCGTGCCATAGCCGCAGCCAGAGATCACTGGCAGTCGACCGCCGGCTTCCGCCACCGCCGCGCCGACGACCTGCGCCACTTCGGCCGGCGTCAACGAAAAGAACTCGCCCGTACCACCTGCCGCGAACAGTCCGGACAGCTCGTGCTCGAGCATCCACGCGCAATGCTTGCGATATTCCTCTTCGGCGAATGCGCCGTCCGCATCGAAATGCGTGACGGGAAACGACAGCAATCCGCCGCCAAGGCGCTGCGCCATCTCGGTTGGGCTCATGGTCGTCATAACGTGCATCCCCTCGATCGCCTGGTCCGCTTTCGTGTCACGGCCATGTCGAGGATCTTGGTAGGTTGGCGGATCTCGTGCGTCCAAACCAAAGGCGCGCTCGATCGATGCGCGTAATGGATCGATCTGGACAATGCAGGCGCTGACTCTTTCGCGTTGCCCATTCAGCACCTCAGTAATCTGGAGCATGGCGAGCAAACGGAAAGAACCCGCGGCCGATGCGACATGATCTGTCGTCCGAACGCTCCACAGTGTCACTCGCGACGACATTGGATCGCAGAAACATTGGAGAATGACATGAGTAAGGGTCGAAGCGGTGGCAGCTACCGCAGCGCAATCAGTGGGCGATACGTCACCGCCAAGCATGGAGCCTCAAGCCCCCGCACGACGGTCCGGGAGAGCAGGAGTTCGAGCGGCCCGTCCGGCACGCACTACCGAAGTGCGATTTCAGGCCGATACGTCACCACCGCGCATGGGCGCGTCAGCCCGCGCACCACCGTCAGGGAGAGCTGAACATGGCTAAACGATATGTCCGGGCCACCGGCAAGAACACGCAGGGCGACATCACGAAGCTCTGCAACTCGGGCCAGTCCTGGTCGCCCCGAAGCAAGGCCGACGCCATCGCCGACATCGATGGCGGTGTACACGAGTACTGGGTGAACTGGGCCAACTCGCCCGAGACGAAGATCCTCGTCGTGAAAGGGGCGACCGGCAGATATCTTCGCACCGACCGGGACACGACGACCCGTAACAATCTGGACGATCTGCCCGACTGCTGACGGGCGGCGGGGTCGGGGCGTCGCTCCGACCCCGACCTCCTAACTACGCCGTCTCATGGCAACGCCGGAAAGTCGTCTCGTCGGTGGCCAGTCGTCATCGTGGCCAGTTCGACCGGTGCGACGACCTCGACCGCATCGCCCCACATGTACAGATGCCAGCACATCTCAAGCAGTCCCGTAGCACGGAACCGGACGATCAGCGACCCGTCAGGCTCGTGCTCCATCGTCTGGGTGGGATGGAATGAGAAGCCTTCGGCCCAACGCACGGCTTGCGGGGCGAACCGCCAGACCACGTCGCGCACGCCGCCGCCGTCCTGGTACGATCCGAAGCCGGTCATGGCATGGGCCTCCAGATCGAAAGCCTCGGTGCGAACGGCCATGGCAGGTAGAACCGTCGCTTCTTCTATGCCGTCGACACGGTAGTGTCGGACCGTGCCGTCGACCTTGTCCATGTCGACCGCGACCAGATATCGGCGCGTTCCCAGCAGCAGTCCGTGCGGCGAGACGGTCCGCTCGCGAGAGGCCTCGTCATGCCACCCGCGGTACCGGATCCGCAGCTGCGACCCTCCCTTCAACGCCTCGGATATGGCAAGATCGACGGCTTCCCTGCCCACTGGCCTCGGACCAGGGCGGGCCGCATGTCCCGACGCGAGAAGCAGAGCCTCCTCGTCCGCTTCGATCCGCCGGCCGCGATCGTCGGGTATCAGAGCAAGGATCTTGGCATGGAGCGATCGCAGTGCCTGCACGTGATCGACGCCGCCGTTCACCGCCAGGGACTCCTCGGCCAGAGCCAGCGCCGCCAGTTCGTCGGCGGTGGGGATGAGCAGCGGGGCCAGCGCGGCCCTCGGCAGCCTCCACCTGGCGCAGCCGGTCTCTTCGTCCTTGAGCTTCTCCAGTTCGGGGTAGAGTTGTCCCAGTGCATCTATCACCCGCTGTGCGGTCCGATAGTTCCGTTCGAGGATCTCCTCGATCTCGGCAAGACTGACGCCGCGGGCCGACGCGGCTCGAGCCGCAATCGTCAAAAGATCGATCGCATTCCGGTACGACATTGAAACGATCGCTCCATGCGACAAGATATGTCGTCAGATGCTGTCACTATCATCACGGTGGGTTCCGTCGAGCCGACAACAAGATCCATAATGGAGCAATGGCGATGCTGGTACATCAGGGCGGCACAATCTTTTCCGCGAGCGATCTCGTCAACTTCATGGGATGCCGACATGCGACGAACCTGGACGTCGCGAACCTCGTCACCCGCAAGACCTTCGCACCGGACGACGAGAGCGCCGTGCTGCTGCAGGAGAAGGGCATGGAGCACGAGCGTGCCTATCTGGAACGCCTGCGTTCGGAGGGGCGGTCGATCGCCGAGATCCCTGCGGAGGGCACGCTTCCGCAACGGGTCGAAGCCACCCGTCAGGCGCTGCGGGACGGTCCGGACGTCATCTACCAGGGCGCCTTCCTCGTCGGCCGCTGGCACGGATATTCGGACTTCCTGCTCAAGCGCGACGATACCGCCTCGGCGCTGGGAGGCTTCGCCTACGACGTCGCGGACACGAAGCTGGCACGTTCCGCCAAGGCCAAGCACGTGCTCCAGCTGAGCGTCTATGCCGACATGCTCGCGGCGGAACAGGGGGTGATGCCGCCGTCCATGCATGTGGTCCTGGGTACGGGCGACATCGCCACCGTGCCGACCGTTTCCGTCGGCCACTACCATCATTTCGCACGTCGGCGCTTCGAAGCCTTCGTCGACGCGGCTCCGGTTCCCTCGACGGGCGATCCGTGCAGCCACTGCACATTCTGCCGCTGGCACGACCACTGCGACGAGGTCTGGGAGGCGTCGGACCACCTGTCCATCGTCGCAGGAATGGGCCGAAGCCAGACCGACGCCCTGCGAGCCTCCGGCGTGGTCGACATCGGCGGGCTGGCGGACCTCCCCGCAGGAGCGAGAGTGCAGGGGATCCAGCCGGGCACGCTCGCCAGGCTGGCGGCTCAGGCCGGACTGCAGCGGCATCAGCGGACGACCGGCGAACGACGCATCGAGATCCTCCCTCCAGCGGACGGCCGTGGCTTCGCACGGCTGCCCGAACCGGACGAGGGGGACATGTTCTTCGACATGGAGGGGGATCCGCTCTTCGACGGCGGACTGGAGTATCTGTTCGGCATCGTGGCGCTGGACGAAGGCGTGGACCGGTTCCACGAGTTCTGGGCGCATGACCGAGATGCGGAGAAGTCGGCGTTCGAGCGTACCATCGATTTCATGACCGCGCGTCTCGCTCGCTTTCCGCGCGCTCACGTCTACCACTACGCGGCCTACGAGGAGACCGCGCTGAAGCGACTGGCGATGTATCATGGGACGAGGGAGGGCGAGGTCGACGACCTGCTCCGCACCGACCGTCTCGTCGATCTGTACAAGGTCGTCGCCGAAGCCATCCGGACGTCGGAGCCACGCTACTCGATCAAGAACATGGAGGCGTTCTATCTGCCCGGCGGCCGCCAGGGCGAAGTGAAGACGGCGGGCGACAGCATCGTCATCTACGAGCGTTGGCGGCAGTTGGGCGGCGACGCGAAACTGCAGGAGATCGCCGACTACAATGAGATCGACTGCCGATCGACCAGGCTCTGCCGCGACTGGCTGCTCACCCTGCGCCCGCCGGAGACGGCATGGTTCGCCGGTCGCACGATCGCCCCGCCAGATCCCGTCAGAACGGCGGCGCGGGTGGAGGCCGAGAAACGGACGCGTCGTCTGGCCGACGCCCTGCTCACGGGCGATGGCGACCTTCCCTGGCGGCGACTGCTGGTCGATCTGTTGGAATTTCACCGGCGCGAGGCGAAGCCCACGTGGTGGGCGATGTTCGCACGTCAGGAGATGGATGCGGACGAACTCACGAACGATGCCGATTGCATCTCCGATCTGCGTCCCCATCCGGAGCGCCTTTCCTGGAACGACAAGAAGTCGGTCGTCCATCCCTTCACGTTCCCGCCCCAGGACTTCAAGATGCGCGTCGGCGACAAGCCGCTCCGTTCGGGAACGCTGGAACCCGCCGGCGAGATCGTCTCGCTCGACGAGGACGAGCGCGTCGTCGAACTGAAGCTGGGTCCCACGCGGTCGGCCATCGAACCGGGTTGCGGCCTGATCCCCGAAGGGCCGATCGGCGACAAGCCGCTGCGCGCCGCCGTCCATCGCTACGCCAAGGACGTCGCCGCCGGCGGGAACCGGTACGCTGCCGTCGGATCGATCCTGCGACGCGACCGGCCCAAGCTGACCGGTCGTGCTACGGGCCAACAGATCGTGCCCGAGGGCCAGGACGCGACCGCGGGAGCGATTGACGCGCTCCGTGCACTCGACGACAGCTATCTGCTGATCCAGGGCCCGCCGGGCGCGGGGAAGACCTACACCTCGTCGCAGGCGATCGTAGCGCTGCTGGCCGAGGGCAAGCGCATCGGCGTCGCGTCGAACTCGCACAAGGCGATCAACAATCTGCTCGCCGAGGTCCAGGCGATGGCCACGGCCCAAGGGCTCCGCGTCGCCGGGATGAAGAAGTCGAGCCGAGAGGACCAGATGCTGAACGGCGGCGGATGGATCGAGGACGTGGTCGGCGGCAACGGGAGCGGCGTCGCCGCCCATCACCGTCTGGTCGCCGGCACGGCCTGGCTGTTCGCCCGCGAGGACCTCGATCAGGCGTTCGACCACCTGTTCATCGACGAAGCAGGACAGGTCAGTCTGGCCAACGTCGTCGCTATGGGCACGTCGGCGCGCAACGTCGTGCTGGTGGGCGATCAGATGCAGCTGTCCCAGCCGATCAAGGGCACGCACCCCGGCGGCAGCGGCGTCTCGGCGCTCGATCATCTACTCGAGGGCCATGCGACCGTCCCGAGCGACCAGGGCGTGTTCCTTCCGGTTACCCGGCGGATGCATCCCGATCTCTGCCGCTTCATCTCGGACGCGGTCTACGAAGGCCGGCTCGAGGCGGAGGAGACGACCGTCCTGCAGCGGATCGAGGTCGACGTCGCGGCGGATCCCGATGCCCTGGCCGCCGCAGGTCTGCGCTTCGTCGACGTCGAGCATGCCGGCCGCACGCAAAGGTCCCCCGAAGAGGCGGAGCGTCTTGCGAGGACCCACGCCGCTCTGATGGGTACGTCGTGGACCGACCGCCACGGCGTCCGCCGCCGGATCGCCATCGAGGACATCATGGTCGTCTCGCCCTACAACATGCAGGTGGAACTGCTGAAGCGGACGCTACCGGACGGCGCGCGCGTCGGAACGGTGGACAAGTTCCAGGGTCAGGAGGCGCCGGCCGTGCTGGTGTCGATGGCGACGTCCTCGGGCGACGATCTCCCCCGCAACATCGAGTTCCTCTACAGCCGCAACCGGATGAACGTGGCGATCAGCAGGGCGCGCTGCCTCGCGGTGATATTCGCGAATCCCCGTCTGCTGGAGATACCGTGCTCGTCCATCGCACAGATGGAGCTCGTCGACGGCCTGTGCTGGGCGAGGCAGTTCGCGGACGACCAGAAGGCCGTGGTCCTGGCGGCCACGACCTCGCGCGGCCCCTCTTCGGAGACGTTCGCCCATGTCCATCTCTAACGGACCCCGAATCACGCCGCCTCCCGCGCTCGCAATGCTCGATACGGTGCCCAGGACGCTGACCGATGGCCTCCGGGCATTCTGCGCGACCGCGTCCGATTCCAGACCGGTCTTCGTCCGATGCCGGCCGGACGGCGACGCCCAGCCGTCGAGCTGCTTCGACAACGTGGCCCGCAAGATCGGCCGCGCTGGCGGATCGATCGTCCACGGCTGGGCGATCTGGACGGTGCCCGGATTCTATCACGAAGCGGAGCATCACGGAGTCTGACCGGAATCGCGCTTCGGAGCCCCCGTTCGTAGCCGGCCGGCATGATCGGCCCGTTCGTCTTGTACGGCCCCATGATCCGGTCAGCTTCCGCAGTACAACCTGCCTTCCATGCGCCGCGTCGTCCCTCGGATCGCGATGTTCAGCATCGCGCGTTGCGCGAGAGCTTCGGTGTTCAGTCGTCGTCCCTTCCCAACCTCCATGATGCGCACCGACACCCCGTCAGCCCTCCATTCGGCGAAGGTGAACGGAAATAGTTCGGGCGCATGATCTGCAGGCGAGAGGATAACGGGCCTCCCATCGAGACGGATCGCCGCCGGACGTCCGGATCGCCAACGCGAGACCCACCAGGCCTTCGGCATGGCAGCCGGTCGGGGCCCGGCGATCCATGTCCGCGAGCCTGCGCTGGACGCGGAAGTCGTGATGCCGGTCGAGGACGAGGGCGAGATCCTCCGTCCTGATCGACAGCGCGATCCGGTCCGCGCTCACGCCCTCGGCGTCCCGTCGACGAAGCGCTGCTCGACGACCATGTCGAGACCAGCCGCCAGGGCGGATGCTGGATCCGCCGCGGCGAACGCCAGCGTGTCCGCCATCGCGTCGCTGATCATCGCGGTGGCCAAGGGGGTGGAGTGGTCGAAGCCGACGGCGAAGTCCGCGTTCGCGGCCTCGTGGCCGTAACGTCCGATCACCCTCTCGACGAGATCGGCCGGTCGATCCGTGACCACCGCGCAGAACGCGAACAGGCGTGCGCCTCCCTGCGCGACGTCCAGCCAGCACGTCAGCAGCAGCGGCCGGGAGAGCCTGACGTCGCCCGAACCGTCCGACGGTTCCGCCAGCACGTCCACGACACCGCCGACGTCGGGATCGTCGGCGTTCCCGTCCTCGTCGTCGACGAGGAGCTCGTCGATCGCGCAGGGGTCGGCGTCCAGGCCGAGGCCGAGGGCATGGAGGGCGATGGACCTCCTGAACGACGTCAGCTCCTGGCACGCGTCGATCGCGGTGCGGCCGTCGAAGACGGCGCGCGGCGTCAGCATCCAGGCGACCGGGTCCTGTTCCAGCCCCTCCCGGGCGAAGCGCGCTCCGGCATCGGCCGCGGCGATCGCGAGCCTGAGCATCCGGCGCGAGGACGTCGTCACGGAAGCGTCCTCGGGCTCGTCCGCGTCCAGGGGGTCGCAGTCCCACCGGAGAACCGGGGCCGCATGGGTCCCCCCGGCTTGGGGCGCGACGAGCAGCGAGGAGTCGACGAGATCGATCACGGCATTCGACTGGTGCGACGGCATTCGATGTTCCTTCCGTTGAACGGATCCGACCGATCCGCATGTCCAAGCTAGGGAATGGTTAACGATACGTCAAGAATATTTGGCGCATCTTTTTTCAATCGAGGTCTGGCTCTAGGCATCCGCGTCAATTATCTTGAGTCGATGAACGACGACACCCTCGCGATGGCCCTGTCCGCTCTCGGGCACAGGATACGACTGTCGCTCTATCGCCGCCTCGTGACCGCAGGTCCGGCGGGTCTCGGTCCGGTGGCGCTCGCGGAGGCCGTCGGGCTCCAACGCAACCTCGTCAGCTATCATCTCCAGCCTCTCGCCGCCGCAGGCCTGGTGCGCAGCGAACGCCGCGGACGCGACGTCAACTACCGGGTGGATCATGCCGGACTGAACAGACTGGCAGCCGCGGTGCTGGGCCTGTCGGACGAACAGACGGTGGAGTCCGCGCGCGGGACCTGATCGACACCGTCGGGTCTGGGATCCCGCGATGCCGACGTCCAGCGAGTGCCTCTGATGCAGGCATCGAACCGCTACGGTCGTCCGACTCCGGTCGATGCGGGATTGACCCGAGCGCCGCGATGCCCGCAGCCTGGGGACGTGCCGAAAGACCACCGCCCTCCCGTCCATGTCGACCTCGAACGGACGTTCGCCGATACGAGCAGCGATCCCGACATGCTGCGGTACGGGCTGCGCGACGAGGAGCGGCGGGGCTGGGTCTGGCTCACCGGCCACCATGCCGTGGCGCTTCTCGCCGAGGCGGGCTCCGGCAAGACCCACGAACTGCGTGAGTTCGCGGCGGCCGGTGCGGATCGTTTCCTCATGCGCGTCGAAGCGCTGTGCACGGGTTCCGTGGCCGCCGCCCTGGACACCGCCGAGCAGGCCGTCGCCTTCGACGGCTGGCTGCGCTCCGAGCGCGAGTGCCTCCTGCTGGTGGACGCCGTCGATGAAGCGAAACTGCCGAGGTCCCGGACGGCTGCGCCGCTACGCGACGCGCTCGCCGCGCTCCGCCGCGCCATCGGCGACGGATTACATCGAGTGCGCATCGTCGTGACCTGCCGGTCAAGCGAGTGGCACGACGCGACCGAACGCGAGCCGATGCTCGCCTTCGCCGCGGCCATGGCGGCAGCACGGAGGAGGCATCGCAACGGACGCGGTGGCGGCGATCCGGCCGAGGACGTCGACGACGACGTGATCGCCGTCACCTTCGCGCCGCTGACCCTCACGGCGATCGGCAGGCTGGACGACCGTGGCTGACACTCGCTATCGACGTCAAAAGCCGCGCCATCGTCGGCCATCTGATAACCTTCCAAGATCCGTGCCGATGGTCGGTCAGCGAGATCTTACGGCGTATCGTACTCCCCAAACGTCCCCCGCCGGCGATGGCCAGCCGATATCCGGTTCTTGCCATGCTTTGCGGCAAGCCGGGCTGCCTGATCCTCGATAACGCCGTCGAGTTTCGTAGCCACACGCTCGAAGCGGCCGCGCGGGACGCGGGATTTTCCGTGCGTTTCTGCCCAATTAAGCAACCAACCTACCGAGCGATCGGCGAGCGTGCGATCAAAACCCTGAACGATCAGACAACCCGTCTGTTGCCGGGGCGAGCATTGACGCTGAACGATGCCAGGCGTTGGGGTTACGATGCCGAGGCTCAAGCCATCGTCATGCTCGATGAGCTGGAGGCGATCGCGAACCAGATCATAGCATCGTACAATGTCGAGCCGCATGACGGCTTGGGTAGCCAGCAGCCCGCGCTTGTATTCGAACGTGACATCAATCGCTTCGGCATCAACGACTTCGCGGATTTCGCATCGTTTGCGCGCGACGTGATGGAGGTGCGCTCCGGCGCGCAGCTTTCCCCCTCCGGCATCCGTGCCTTCAACCTGCGCTATCATGACATCCAAGCGGTACCAGAACTGTTGCGGGACCTTGTGCCCATTGAGCCACGCCGCCAGCGGCGGAGCGATGCCACCGCAACTGTCGAGTTTCGCTACGACAGCATGGATATCAGTCGTATCCACGTCTGGAACCGTAAGACCCGGAAATATGTCGAACTGACGTGCGCCGACGAGAGGTATAGCAGCGGCATGCCCTTGTGGCTCCACGAGCAAATCGAACGCGAGGCGCAAAAGCAGGGGTTGGCGTTCAACACGCAGGAGGAGCGGATGAACGCCCGCGGGCATCTCATTGACGCTATCCGCAACATCAGCCCTGGCGACC
>Ga0308158_10001900_pt1 | contig 20791 bp, 18 predicted proteins | sample PhyBR2_FD_201038 | JGI IMG/M metagenome (GOLD analysis project Ga0308158, IMG submission 201038) | Phyllosphere microbial communities from UC Gill Tract Community Farm, Albany, California, United States - DLSLB.R2 | ecosystem: Host-associated > Plants > Phyllosphere > Unclassified | place: USA...
AGCAGATCATCGCGACCACGAAACGCGATGTCGCGCAGCAGCATCAGGCCCGCATCCTTGCCGTCGATTTCGCCGGCATGGATACCTGCCTGGATCATGACCACCGGCTTGCCGGCGCCGGGTTTCTTCGCCAGCACGTACACCAGTTCGCGGCCCTGGTAGCTCTTGCCGAACGTGTGCAGGGAGAGCAGACCGGACTTCGCATCCATGGCACGCAGATAATCAAGCGTGCGGGCAGCGTTGGGGGAATCCTGAAAATCCGATTTCTCGGCCGGCGTGATCCACGGATCGTTCGGGGCGGCGACCAGTTGTTCGCTGGCGCCGGTCCATGGCGCGGCGGGCGGCAGCAGTGACGGTTCTGCAGCGGTGCTGGCCGATGCCACAAGCGACATCAGCAGAAAGGGTGTGGAGAAGAGTGATGGGAACGGCAACGTGCATCCTTTGTAGGGGGGGGCAAACGGTAATGATAATGGATTATCAAGAACGATGTCCCACGATACCTGTTGCCGCACCATCCTTACTCCACGTCAACGGATGCGCTGCCGCTCACCGGCGCCTTGTCAGAACTTGGTTCTGACGCCCAGCACGAAGTTCCTGCCCGGCAGCGGTGCGATATCCTTGAGCACCGAAGTCGACAGGCGGATATCGTCGTTGAGCAGGTTCTTCGCCAGGGCGAACCAGGTCAGATCATGCCCCTGCACGCGCTGGGTGTACGACAGGTTGGCGTCGAGCTGGTTATAGGCTGGCGTATCCTGATTCTCGTTGGCGGCCAGGCGATCCTGCCCGCGCGCATGTACCAGCGACAGGCCGGCGCGCCATGCCCCTTCCCGGTAGCCGGCACTGGCGCCGATGCGGTCGGCCGGCTGCAGCGGCAGATTGCCACCGCGGTCGTCGAGCTTGCCCCGCGAGGTATCGCCAAACAGGCGCCCTGACCAGCCGGAACCGGTCTGGTTATAGGTCAGCTCGGCTTCCGCGCCGCGGATATGGGCATTGAGCTGCTCGAACGTACGGGTGCGCAGTTCGTCACCCGGGTTGCCTTCTTCGTCGACCAGGTCGCTGCCAATGCGACCGAAGATGTAATTGTCGATATTGTTGCGGAACAGGTTGGCCTTCCAGCGCACCAGGCCCGTATTTTTCTGCAGCGTGAACTCGATATTGCGCGAGGTCTCCTTGTCGAAGTCAGCGTTGCCGATATCAAAGGTGGCGGTTGCATCGTGCGGGCCGCCCGAGTACAGCTCTTCGATCGCCGGCGCGCGCTGCGCATATGACAGCGTCGCCCCGACGCTGTAGCCCGGCATGAACGGCCAGGCGGCGCCGACCGAGCCGGAACCGAGGTCGAACGTACGCGCCCTGCCGCTCACCGGGTCGCGCTTGACGTTTTCGTAGCGCGCGCCGGCGCTCAGGCGCAGCGGGCCGGCGTTACCCTCTTCCACCAAAAACAGGGCCGCCGTCTTCGAGTGGGTCAGCGGCACCGTGTCCGGCCCGCCTTCGCCGCTGAGCGCCGAAAAATGGGTGTTCTCGGTCTGGGCGCCGACAGTGCCGCGCAGGCCGGCAATGGCCTCATGCGTGAGTTCCAGCCGGGTTTCCAGCGAGCGGTTATTGAAAATCACCTCGGGACCGTCTTCGCCCAGCTCGGCGTGCTCGTAATCGGTATAGCCGGCCTTGAAGCGCAGCGACTCCACGCCCTGGAACGGCTGCCTGAGCATGCTGTCAAAGTCGTAGCGGTCCTGCTTCTGATCGATGCGCGAGCCCTCGTCGCTTGGAATGCCGTACAGATTGCTCAGGTGCGATGCCGACACGCCGGCGTAGCCCCAGCTGTCGACCCATGAGGCGCCGGCGCCGAAATTCTTTTCAAGCGTGTCCGAATGCGGCAGACGGCGCATCGCCGAGTCGGCGTCCTGCAAAACGCGGCGGTCGGGGATGCGGTAGTCATCGGTGTCGCGCCAGTTGCCATCGACGTGCAGGGCAACCTTGCCGCTGGCAGCGTCCGCCGTGCCGGACACGTTCTTGCCATTGTCCACCGTGCTGTAGCGGGTCTCGAGCTGGCCGGTGGGTGTCGCTTCGAGCCTGGTCGGGATGCGCTCGTTGACGATATTGACCAGGCCGCCGATGGCGCCCGAACCGTACAGCAAGGCCGCCGGCCCGCGCAGGATTTCGATCTGGCGCGCTACTGCACCTTCGGACGACACCGCATGATCGTTCGACAGGCCCGAGACGTCGGATACGGACATGCCGTTTTCCAGGATTTTGACGCGCGAACCTTCCAGCCCGCGGATGATGGGGCGCGATGCGCCGGCGCCGAAGGCCGACGCCGACACCCCCAGTTCCTGCGACAGCGTCTCGCCGAGCGAGCTGCCGACCTTGTCGCGCAATTCGTCGCCGGCCAGCACCTTGGCCGGGGTCAGGATCTGGTCGTTTTCACTGTTGCGAAACGGCGAAGCGGTGACGATCACCTGCTGCATGTCGGCGCCGTTTGATGACTGGGCATGGGCCGGCAGATTCCAGGCAAGCAGGATGGCGCTGGCGAGCAGCGTACGTTGGATATTCATTGTTAAAACCTCGAGCAAGATGAGTGCGAACGGCAATGCCATGGCGGCGCCAGGCGATGCATCAGTGACAGCGTAGTACGACAGTACGGAGTCAGTTCGCTCGAGGGGGGCCGCGCGGCAGGCAGGCGCGAACAGGCCGGGCTCGCACGGCCTCGGTGCAATGGGCCGAACGCCCGGCTGCGGCCGATTGCGGCATATGGCGCACATGTTCCGGGAGCGGCAGTGCGGCATCGAGCTGGGCGTCGGCCGCACATTCGGCGCAGAACTCTTGCAGCGCGGGCGCGTCCGGTTGACCGCCAGCCAGCTGCGCCGTCTGGCGCTGCTGGGTGCCATGCCAATGCGACAATCCATGCGCGAGCGCCATCTGCTGCGAGACGAGCAGCAATAGCGACAGCAGGAAATGCAGTAAGGAAGGTGGCATGCGTGGTGGACAGCAGATCGACGGAGGTATTCTACGCGATGCAAGTCAATTGCGACAGCAGCGGTTCTTTTTGCAGCGCAGTTGCAATAACTGCGGGGTTTGTGCTAACGTGAAATGCGACTTTAATGCAATACGCTTGCAAAACAAGCGGCCATTCACGACATGCGGATATCGATGTTCCCGACGCACTTGGCAGTAGAAAGACAGGCAGAATCGCTCCTGAAAGGCATGGGGCCGCGCCAGACGGGCCCGCGCAAGAGGATCTTGATGTTCCTGCTCGAGCAGGATTGCGCAGTAACACGCATGGAGATCCTGAACCGGATGCAAGGCGAGCCGGTCGGCAGCGCGACCCTGCACCGGGTCCTGGCATGGCTCACGATCAATGGCCTGGCACACCGCATTGCCTGCGCCGATCAATCCCTGCGTTTCAGCGCCAACCGGCAAGCCCGGCAGCACGAGCACGCCCACTTTCAGTGCATGCAATGCGGCAGTGTCATCTGCCTGCACGAAGTGGCGCTGCCGACCAACGTCGCCGTGCCGCCAGGGTTCAAGGGGCACGAGATCGACTTTCTGGTCAAGGGCACCTGCCCGCATTGCGGCGAGCGCGGGCAGCCATGAACAGCACCGCCCCGGTGACGATCGATCATGCGCCGCCCCATGCGGCTCTCGCGCTGCGCGTCGAGGGACTGCGCTTTGCCTGGCCAGGCCAGCCGGCGTGTCTGGATGTGCCGCGGCTTGACATTGCAGCAGGCGATACCGTGTTCCTGCACGGCCCCAGTGGCAGCGGCAAGAGCACCCTGCTCTCACTGCTGGCCGGCATCACGGTTGCGCAGGCTGGCACAGTGATCCTGGGCGGGCAGGATCTGGGCGCGCTGCCGGCGCGCCGGCGCGATGGCTTTCGCGCCGATCATATCGGTATCGTATTCCAGCAATTCAATCTGGTGCCGTACCTGTCTGCGCGCGACAATGTGCTGCTGCCGTGCCGTTTTTCGGTGCTGCGCATGCGCCAGGCGCGGTCTAGCGGCGCCAGCATCGGCGAGGAAGCGGCGCGATTGCTGCTGCGCCTTGGCGTTGCCGAACACCTGCATGAGCGCCCTGCCGCAACGCTGAGCGTGGGCGAACAGCAGCGGGTAGCAGCAGCGCGTGCGCTGATCGGCCGGCCCACGCTGCTGATCGCCGACGAGCCGACCTCGGCGCTCGATGAGCGCAATGCCCACGATTTTCTCGACCTGGTGCTGTCTGAATGCGCGGGGTCCTGCGCCCTCCTGATGGTCAGCCATGACCTGCGCCTCGCGTCGCGCTTCGGGCGCAGCGTGGCAATGGCTGACCTGAACCATATGATCCCGGGGGCGCGGCAATGACCTTGCTGATATTAGCCTGCAAGAGCGCCTGGAGCCGGCGCGGCGCATTGTCGCTGGCGATCGTGTCGATCATGCTCTCGGTCGCATTGCTGCTGACGGTCGAGCGTCTGCGGCACGCGGCGCACGACAGCTTCGCTGCCTCGCTGTCCGGCACCGACCTGGTGGTGGGCCCGCGCGACCATCCGCTGCGCCTGCTGCTGCACGCGGTCTTTCATATCGGAACGCCGGACACCGGCATGTCGTGGGACAGCGCGCAGCGCATCGCCGCCGACCCGGCCGTGGCGTGGACCATCCCGCTGTCGCTGGGCGACTCGCACCGGGGCTTTCCCGTGGTCGCCACCAGCCGCGCTTTCTTCGCGCATTACCGCTATGGGCGAGCGCAGCCGCTGGAATTTGCCGTTGGCGCCGATACGGGCGGGCTGTTTCGCGTCGTGCTGGGGGCCGAGGTCGCGCGCCGGCTCGGCTACCGTACCGGTGACCAGCTCGCCCTGAGCCACGGCGGGGCCGACGCCGACCATCACCCGGGACACGGCGCAGAGCACGGCGACAAGCCATTCACCGTCGCCGGCGTGCTGGCGCCGACCGGCACCCCGGTCGATCGCGCCCTGTATATCGGGCTGCATGCCATGGAAGCGATCCATCTCGACTGGCACGGCGGGGCGCCGATACCTGGCCTGGCGCTCTCTGGCGCAGATCTGCGCAAATTCGACCTCGAACCGAAACAGATCAGCGCCGTGATGGTCGGCCTGAAGCAGCGCGCCGCAGTGCTGCGCATGCAAAGGAATCTCAACACTGGTCCGGGCGAAGCGTTGACCGCCGTGATCCCGGCCGTGGCGCTGGGCCAGCTGTGGGACTTGACCGGCTCGGCCGAACGCGTGCTCGACGCCATTTCGGCGCTGGTGCTGGCAGTGGCGTTGTGCGGCCTGGCGGCGGCGGTGCTCGCCGGCCTGAACGAGCGCCGCCGCGAACTGGCCATCCTGCGCGCCGTCGGGGCCCGGCCACTGCACATATTCCTGCTGCTGGTATGCGAGGGCGCGGGGTTGACCCTGGCCGGCGCGGCTGGCGGCTTCATCCTGGTCCAGCTCGCCGCTGTCGGCCTGGGGCCCTGGGCGCTGGCCCACTGGGGACTGGCATTCGACATGGCCCGCCCCGGGGTCTCGGAGCTTTCGCTGCTGGCGGCCGTGGCTAGCGCCGGCCTGGTCGCCAGCGTGATTCCGGGCTGGCGCGCCTACCGCTTGTCGCTTGGCGACGGCCTGTTGCCGAGAATCTGATATGACACGCTTCTTTCGATCCAGCCTGCTGGCGGCCTGCGCTGCCCTCGCTGCCCTGCCCGGCTGCAACCGGGATGGGCGCGACGCCCCGGGCGCATCCGCGCCAGCCGGGGCGCCGCACGTGGTCCTCGCTGCGGCGCCCGCCCCACCGGCCGCGCCGGCCGCCGCCGGTCCGGTGCAGGAAGCCGAATGGTTCGCCCTGCAGCCACGCGACTGGGAGCCGGCGCGCACCTTCAATGAAGACGTCGAGCGGCTGAGCGACAACGACCCGCGCGCAGTCGAGGCGCTCGCCAGACTGCGCGAAGCATGGGCCAACGCTCCGGTCGAGCCCGCCATGGACGGCGCGCGCATCCGGATCGGCGGCTTCATCATCCCGCTCGACAGCGACTACGGCGCCGTCACCGAACTGCTGCTCGTGCCCTATTACGGCGCCTGCATCCACGCCCCACCGCCGCCGGCCAACCAGGTGATCCACATCTTCCTGCGCGAGCCACTGCGCGACCTGAAAATGATGGATGCGGTCCACGTGATCGGCACGCTGCGCCTGGCGCGCAACCGCAGCCCGGACAATGTCGCGGGATTGATCGAGACAGTTGGCTACGAGATGACGGCCGAGGCGGTAGTGCCTTATTTGCCTGAGGCGGGCAACTGAGCCTTACGGTCACATGACGATCAGTCCGGCGCCTTGCTCACCAGCGCCGCGAAGCTGTTCTCGATGGAACTGCGTGCCAGTTTGCGCGTGATGAACACCAGCTTTGACCTCCGGTCCTCGTCGGGCCACGCCGGCAGGCTGACCGGCGGATGCAGCAGCTGCTGGACCGCGTGCACCACCACCGGGTTCTTGCGGCCCTTCACGTTCAGCACGCCCTTGACGCGCAGGATGCTCGGGCCCAGGAGGCCCGTCAGCGCGTCGAGCCAGGCTTCGAAGCGCTCGAGCCGGATCGGCTCGTCGGCAGTAAAGCAGAATGCGTGGATACCGTCGTCGTGTACTGCCGGCGCCGGCGCCGGCCTGGCCTGGCCAAATGCGCGTGGGCCGGCAGCGGCTGCCACGCGTGCATACCCCGCTTCGTTCAGCCAGCGCGCCGCTGCCTGGCTGCGCCGACCCGGCGTGTACAGGCTGTGCTCCAGCAACTGGCGCGCATCGAGCTGGCCGTCGGTCGCCACCAGCCGCGCGGCGCCCGGGTTGATCGCGTCGAGCCGGCCAGAGAGCGTCGTGAGCGCCTGCGCGTCGGCCAGGTCGGTCTTGGTCAGCACCAGGCAATCGGCGAACGCTGCCTGCTTGACCGCTTCCTGGTGGGCGCTCAAGGTGGCGCCGCCGTTGACGGCGTCGACCGCCACCACGATCCCGTCCAGCCGGTAGTGCGCCTGCAGGTGCGGATCGCGGCTGAGCGTATGGACGATCGGCGCCGGATCGGCCAGTCCCGTGGTTTCCACCACCACCCGGCGGATCGGCTTGCCGTCGCGGGCGAAGCGCTGTTCAACTTCCTCCAGCGTGCGCACCAGATCGCCGCGCATGACGCAGCAGGCGCACCCTCCGCTGAGTTCCTGCACCATGTCTTCTTCGCCATACGCTACCAACAGATGGTCCAGGCCGACGCTGCCGAATTCATTGATGATGACCACCGTGCCGGCCATCGCGCTCTGTCCCAGCAGGCCGTTGAGCAAGGTGGTCTTGCCGCTGCCGAGAAAGCCGGTCAGCAGTGTTACGGGGATTTTTTTCATGCTATTGGCCGTAATGTACGTTCAAGGTTGGCGCAGGGCCAGTGTTCGCCTATTATCCCCCTTAATGCAACTTAGCTGCAATAAAAGAGTGGCGATGAAGGTTCCGTCAGCGCGCCCTGCCGCCGCCGGACCGGGCCCCATGCTAAAATTTGGCCGATAAGGATCCTACCAATGCAACTGACAGCGCAGCAGCAGGCTGAAACCCTGATTCGCGACACGGGCGCCCGCCTGACCCGCCCGCGTACCCGCGTGCTGGAATTTTTGCTCAGGCATGCCGCCCCCCTCACCCATCACGAAATCCATGAACAGCTACCCGGCGAAGCAATCGATGCCGTCACGCTGTATCGCGTGCTCGAATGGCTGACCGCGAACGATATCGTGCACCGCATCGCGGGCGCCGACCAGGTATGGCGCTTCAGCGCCAGTCCCGGCCAGCACGACCACGATCACGCCCACTTCCAGTGCACCCGCTGCGATTCGGTCACCTGCTTCAACGACATGCCGCTGCCGCGCCGGCCAAAGATGCCGGACGGGTTCACCAGCCAGGAAGTGGACTTTCTGATCAAGGGCATCTGCCCTCACTGTTCAGGCAAGTAAATGCGGGCCTTTCGCTCCCTGCCCTGCGGCCGACCACCTTCTGCCCGCATGGCAGGCCGGCTGCAGGCCCGCCCAACCCGCCGCACCGCCAGTATCACGGCGCTCACCCCCAGTATCAGACCGGCAGCCAGCGCCGCCAGCATCAGCGCCTGACGCAGCACACCGGCCCCGTTCAGCAGCGGCACGTCGAAACCGTGCAGGCCCGAAAATAGCCAGCGGTACAGGCGCCGGCCAGTGTCCATCTGCGACAGGATCCGCCCGCTGCGAGCGTCGACATGCACCCAGGTCGCGCCGGCATCGGCCAGGCGCACCCGGCGCGCACTGGCCGGCAGGGGATCGGAGCGTGTGTGGGCGTAAGGGTCGTGCGGGTCGATCGGGTCGATGCCGAGCACCCGTACCGGCGCATAGGCTGCTTGCACCGCGTGCAGGAGCAGCGCATCGGGCACGGCCGCGATCGCTGCCTGGATGCGCCCGTCGACGACCGGAAACAGGCTGCCGACGCCGTCGGGGGCGCGCTGCAGGATGTAGCCCTGCCCCGCCACCACGAAGAATTCAAGCTCGCGCGCCGCAGCCAGTGGCGCCAGGTCGCGTGCGTGCAGGCCGCTGAACGCAGTGCCCAGGTCAGAGCCTCTGAATAGCACCTCGCGCCGCGCTGGCGGCTGGTCGAGCGGGAACAGGCGCCCGTGATCCATCGACAGCCAGCCGCTGAAGAGCCACGTGAGCGCGAACAGTCCGCCTCCCAGCCCGACGACATGGTGCCAGCGCAGCCAGCCGCGAAACGGCGACATGGATGACGAAGCACCGCGGCGCCTGCTACGCCGCTGCGCCGTCCAGCGCAGCACGCCCAGCCCATAGCCGGTCAGTGTTGCCGCCAGCGCGCCCAGCGCCAGCCACCACACGGTCGTGTCCCACGCCGCATGGTCCTTGCGCAAAATCGTCGGATAGATCCAGTGCGCCACGGCGCCGACGTAGTTCCAGCCGCGCTCGAAGCGCGTGGTGCGCTGGAGCACCTGGCCCAGCCGGGCCGACACATACAGTTCGGTGCCAAAGCCATCGTCGAGATCGACCCGGTAAAAGGGGCGCGCGGCGTCAAAGCGCTGGTGCACCACCCACTGGTCGTAGTCAAACCTGTCGCTGACGGCGCGCACCGGGCCCTGCGCGAACGCAGCTGCGATCCGCGCCGCGGTAGCAGCATCGAGCAGCGCCGGCGCCGGGCCGCCGTCAGCGGCGATGCTGCGCACGCCCGTATCAATCAGCGTTGCCAGGTAGCGTGGCTGCCCCAGCGTCTGGGTCAGGCGCAAGCGCACCACCGGCAATCCTTCGACTGCTGCGGCCGGTGCCACACTGACGGCGCCGGGCCGCAACGGCGGCGCCGCCGCCAGCCGCGCAGTCTCGGCCAGCGCCGGGAACGGCACATACATCATGACGAAACCGGTACCGAACCACATCGTGAGCAGCAGGCAAAAGATCACGCCCAGCCAGCGGTGCAGGCGCGAAAGCAGGCGCACCGCGCTAGAAACGCGCGACCAGGCCAAGCTCGTAGCCAAGCGGCGCCCCCAGTTGGATCTGGGAGGGATAATTGACGTCGGCCCACTGCGCGTACAACTTGTCGGTCGCATTGTTGATGCGTGCATTCAGGCTGACGTGGCGGCTCAGGCGGTAGCTGCCGAACAGATTGAGCAGCGTGTAGCGCTTGAGCGAGACCGTGTTGGCGGTGTTGCCGAAGCGCTGGCCCACGTGGCGCACGCCGGCGCCCACCTCCAGCGGCAAGCCGTCGAACTGGTAGCTGGTCCACAGGTTGGCAGTCCACCTGGGAATATTCGCCGGCCGGTTGCCGCTGGCGTCGATCCCGTTGCTGGTATCGATGAAGTCGCGGTAAGCCGCGCTGGTACGCGCCAGGTTGGCATCGATGCGCCATCGCGGGTGCGGCCGCAGGTCGAGCGTCATCTCGAGCCCGTGCGAGGTTTGCATGCCGGCGGTGTCGACGACATCGCTTGACGTCTGGGTCAGCAAATCGCGCCGCTCGATGTCGTACCAGGCCAGCGTGAATGCGCCATGCCGGCCGAGGGGCTGCTTGAGGCCGGCCTCGATCTGGCGTGAGCGGCTCAGGTCGAAGTTCTGGCCGGCATTGACCAGCAGGATATTGGCCGCGACCGGGTCCTGGCCGGTGCTGACCTGGACGTAGGGCGACAGACCGCCCGGTCCCTTGTACAACAGGCCAAGGCGTGCGTTACGCGGCCGGAAGCGGCGCTCGAAACTGGTGGCGGCCTGGAAACTGCCGTCGACGCCATAGTTCTCGCGCACCAGGTGAAAGCGCTCGATGCGCGCGCCCCCGACGAGCGTGAGCGCATCGGTCAGGCCCAGCGCGTCTTCGACGAACAGCGCCTGGTTGCGCCAGCGCGTGGGGCTGCGGCGTTCGGCCAGTGCACCGAAGGCGCCTGGTGCCGGATCCAGCGCATCGACACTGTCGCCGTCGGGGAAACCGCGCGTGCGCAGAAAATCGAGCTTGCTGACATCGAGGCCGATTGCAAAACGGTTGCGCAAGCCGGCCACGGGGCGGGTGACGCGCGCGCTCACTTGACTACCTTGCAGGCGCTGCTTGTGAAAGACGAAGAAGCGGTCGCGTTCAACCCGCTCGCTTTCAGCATTGAACACATACGATTCGGCATTGATCCACTGGCGGTCGGCGCGAAACGCGTAGCTGTCATTGCTGACGACGATCCCGTCCGCGACCTGCCACTGGATGCGCGCGCGCGGCAGCGTTTGCGACGATGCGATGCGGGCGTCGCCGACATTGAAGTTCAGGCTGCGCATGCGCCGGTCCAGGGTCAGGCCGCCGGGCGCCTCGATCACGTCCGGCAAGGGCTGGCGGGCGAAATTGGCAGCGACGAGCGGCGTGCCGTAGTAGCGCGACGGGCGATCCTTCAGGTAATCCAGGCTCAGCAGCACCTCGACGTCGGGCCTGGGCTGCCACAGCAGCGCCAGCGTGCCATTGAGCGAATCCGAACGGTCGCGTTCGATGAAACCGTGCGAGCCTGTCCGGCTCAGGTCGGCGCGCAAGGCCAGTCCCTGCCCCAGGACGACGTTGCCGCCGACACCAGCCTGGCTGGTGTCAAAGCGCCCGTACGATGCGGCGGCGTCGAAGGCGTTCGCGTCCAGCACCGGCTTTTTGGTGATCACATTGACGGTGCCGGCGATCGCGCCCTGGCCGTACAAGACCGACCCCGGCCCCTTGAGCACCTCGATTGACGCCAGGTTGAACGTATTTTGCGAGCGATAGGTCATGTCGGCCGGTCCCAGGTAGAGACCGTCGCGCAGGATCGTGACCTGGTTGCCGGCAAAGCCGCGCATCGAGAACTGCGACGGGCTGCCGGGCGCGCCGCCCGAACTCACGCCCGGCATGGTGTCGACCGCCTGCTCGGCGCTATACAGGCCGCGCGCCTGCATGTCGCGCGCGTCGATGGCGTTAACGCTGGCGGGCGTGTCGGCCACGGCCAGGCCGAGCCGGCTGGCCGTGGATGCTTCCCGATCGAGCGGATCGGGCGTGGCCGTGCCGCTGACCACGACCCGAGCCGGCACTGGCGCCTCCGGTGCCATTGCTGCCACGTCGTGATGGGCCTGCAGGCTGGCCAGTGCGGCCGCGATCAGCAGTGGCAACTTCTTGTGCTTCGATATCATCCAGTGCGCTTTCTGTGCGTGTGACATTCGACCGGGCTCAGGCCAGGCAACTTTCCAGGCCCTGGATAAACAGGTCCTGCGGCAGCTTGCGCCCGATAAACACCATCACACTCTCGCGCGGCTCGCTGCTGCGCCACGGCTTGCCGACATCCGACCCCATCATCATGTGGACGCCCTGGAACACGACCCGGCCCGGCATGTCCGCAACATTCAGCACGCCCTTGTAGCGCAGCATGTCGGCGCCGTGTTCGGTCAGCATCTGCGACAGGAAGGCTTCGAGCTTGCCGACCACAAACGGGCGCGTGCTGCGAAACACGAACGATGAAATATCGTCATCATGCTCGTGCGCGACGTCGTCGAGAAAGTCCGGCTCGATCTCCAGGATCGCGTCGAGATTGAAGCCGCCCACTTCCAGCAGCTGCGCGATGTCGGTGTGACCGAAGTCGACCACGCCCACATTCGCCCGGGCGTTGATCGTACCGAGGCGCTTGATCAGCGCGTCGGCTTCGGCCGGCGTCACCAGGTCGGTCTTGGACAGCAGGATGCGGTCGGCAAAGCCCACCTGTTCCTGCGCCTCGTGGTGCGCGTCGAGCTGCTGCGGCCCGTGCAGCGCATCGACCACCGTGACGATCGCATCGAGCCGGTAGGCGCGGCCGATCTCTTCGTCGACAAAGAAGGTCTGGGCCACCGGCGCCGGATCAGCCAGGCCCGTGGTTTCGATGATCACCCGGTCAAAGTCGATCTCGCCGGCGTCGCGGCGCTGCGCCAGCTGGCCGAGGATGCGCACCAGGTCGCCTCGCACGGTGCAGCAGATGCAGCCGTTGTTCATCTCGACGATCTGCTCGTCGCTCCGGATCAGGATATCGCTGTCGATCCCGGCTTCGCCGAACTCGTTCTCGATCACCGCGAAGCGCAGGCCGTGTTCTTCGCTCAGGATACGGTTGAGCAGCGTGGTCTTGCCGGCGCCGAGAAAGCCGGTCAGCAAGGTGACGGGCACCTGGCGTGGCCGGTTGGCATGGATGGTTTGGTTGGGCATGGTTATTCCTGAACAAGTGGCAAGGAGGTGACAGGGCGGGTGCGCGCCAGCGACACACAGGCCAGCAGCAGACCCATTACCAGCGCAGCACCGATGGCGGTGAATGCCGCTTCGCCGATCTCGAGGTCGGGGCGGAAGTGGGTGGTGATCATGTACAAGGCCGTGCCATAGGAAAGCAGCACCACGGCCCAGCCGATTGCGCGCCGGTACAGCCGCGTCCGGTCGCGCCCTGCTGCGTGTTGCATCATGCGCACCATCAAACGGCCGTCAAGCGTGTCGGTCAACACCATGCCGCACGTGAACACCAGCCCTGCCAGCAGCGCGGCAAACGTGCCACCGCCGCTGGCGGCATAACCCCAGGCCGTTGCCTGGGTTGCGGTGTCGAACACCAGTGCGAACAGGATGCCGACCACCAGGACGGCGAGAGGATGCGAACTGTCACGCAGACGCGCCGGCATCAGACGGGTCTTCCAGCCCTGCGGCCGGTAGTCGGCATGAACAAGCAGGCTGCGCAGGTTAAGCGTGCCAACCAGCACCAGCAGCGCCGCCGGCAACCAGTTCAACACCGTCTGCAACGCCATCGGCAGCGAAAACTCGTTGCCGATGGCGCCCAGTGCAACAGCGATGGCGGTGACTGTCAGGCCATGCCCCAGCGCGAACAGCGTGCCCATCCACGGCGCCAGGCGCGGACGTTCCGCAATCGAGCGATAGGCCATACTGTCAATCATGGCGATATGATCCGGGTCGAATCCATGGCGCAAGCCCAGCAAGAACATCAGCGCCAGGCTCGAGCCCGGCAACATCGCTTCCATGGGAATCCCTTATCGCAAGTTAGTTGCATTAATAGCGGAAGGATCTGCTGCCGTTCCGTCCAGACTGCATTCTAGGGAATGGTTCGATTAATTGCAACTCAATTGCAATAGATAGCAGGCTGGCTACGCAGATCCAGACGATTCCCGTGGGTCCGCGGCGGGATCGCGAATGTGGTGTCCGGTGAAATCGAGAATGCCGTTCATGACCAGAGAGTCCATCTGGTGGTCAAGCTTTTGGCGCTACCAGACTGACGGTCATGATGTTGCGCCATGATCGTTATTCACTCACGGCAGCGCTGGTGCTTTTGACCAGCTTCTGTACCCGGCGAGGACGCTCATTGATGATCTGATGCCGTTTGTGATCGGTGATCTTCTTCCATGAGCGTGCCTCATCCAGAGTGCGCAGGCAGGCGGTGCAATAGCCGGTTTTGCTGTCGAATTTGCACACACCGGTGCACGGAGATTTGAGCGCCATCGCTGTTCCTTATTTCAAATACGCGAGTACGACGTCGGCCAGGGTATCGGCTCCCTTCAAACGTCGTAGTTCCCAGCAAAAAGTACGGTGGTTTCATTCGCACTGTTATTTCTGGTGTAAAAAAATTAAATGATCTGCGGAACTGTCGTCTATACTGCAAGCCGTTTTCGACGTTCTTTTTTTGTAACCATTTTTCAGGCCGAACAGATCGTGCATCGTTTCCTGTCACCGTTGCTCATGCTGTTCCTGCTGCTGTCGCAGCAGGTAACGCTGTCGCATGCGGTGAGCCACTGGGCGCCGACCGCGGTCGCTGCTGCTGGCGAACAAAAACTCGTGGGCGAACCGCGCGAAGCGGCGTCGCACCTGTGCGATCTCTGTGTCGCTGCCGCGCAGTACGCGGCGATTCTTCCCCCCTCCTCTCTTCACGTCCAGGCAGTTGCTGCGTTGCCCGTACACGCAACGACTTCTCTCGCGCAGACGTTCGAGGCCACAACCCTCCTGGCCTTCCGCTCGCGCGCACCACCACGCGCCTGACTCGTCGCTGCAATCAAGGTCCGCCTGGCGTGATGCTAGTCCGCCACCACAACCTGGCTTGAATCGTTGTCGCCTGCGCTATCCGCGCAGCATGCACACATCCAAGCCACACCTCCGGCATTTCATCGGCATGGCCATTCGCCGATAGCCGATAGCCGATAGCCAGCCCGTTGCAGGCAGAGAACGCACTTGCGTCCTCTGCCGTGCACTGACGCCTGTTTGATACGCCAGCATTACGCCGTTTGATTCAACCCGGCGGCGTCCGTCGCTTGCATTGGCAAGGCGCGGCCGCCGCATGCCTCAAGGAAGAAGAATGAAAAAGTCCGTACACACCATCATCCGTCCACTGCGCCGCCACGCCATTGCCCTGGGCGTGAGCAGCATGCTCGGCGCCTTCGGTGCAAGCGCACAGGCGCTGCCGCAGGTGCTCGTCAACGCCACCTTGGAAGAGCCCTATGCGCCCTCGCACGCCTCGGTGGGCGGCAAGACACCGGTGCGCCTGATCGACGTGCCGCAATCGGTAACGGTGTTTTCCGCCCAGCGTATTCAAGACCAGAATCTGCTGACCCTGGGCGAGTTGCTGCAACAGGCGCCGGGTGTCAGCGTGCGGCCATTTGACGGCGCCAACCCGGACTACAACGCGCGCGGCTTCAGCCTTGAATCGAGCTACGACGGCATCCCCGTCACATTCGGTGGCAGCGGCACGCAGGAATTCGAGCTGGCGATGTTCGAGCGGGTCGAAGTGCTGCGCGGCCCGGCCGGCGTCACTCAGGGCAACGGCAATCCGGGCGGCCTGATCAACTTTGTGCGCAAGCGCGGCCTGCGCGACCGGCACGTCTCGGCGGCGGCAAGCGTCGGCTCCTGGAACAATCGCCGGGTTGAACTCGACGCCGGCGGCGCCCTGAACGAGGCCGGCACGCTGCGCGCCCGCGCTGTGGCAACCTTCAACGACCGCGATTATTTCTTCCAGCGCGCGCACGACCGCAAATGGCTCGGCTATCTGGCGCTGGACGCCGACATCGCACCAGGCACCGTGCTGTCAGCCTCGTTCGCGCGCCAGGTTGACAACCTGCGCGCTCCTTACCAGGGCTTGCCGGCCTATCTGGACGGCGGTTTTCTCGATGTGCCGCGCGAGACCAGCACCGCGCCCGGCTGGAACCGCTTTGCCTGGTCCACCAACGAATCGAGCCTCGAGCTCGCGCACAAGATGAATTCGGGCTGGGAACTGCGGGCGCGCGCCATCCACCGCACGGTCGACAAGTTCTACAAGGACGGTTTTCCATCCACAGGCGTAACCCGTACCGGCATGACGGTGCCTTACAACCAGCGGGCTTCCGCGCTCGACTTCCAGCGTACATCGGGGGACCTGTTTGCCAGCGGACCGTTTGCCTTGTTCGGGCGCACGCACACGGCCACGGTCGGCTACAACTACGATACGCGCCTGAGCAGTTCGGTGAGCACCACCTATGCCCAGGCCCCGCGCGTGGATATCCGCCAGCCCGACCGCGTGCCCGAACCGCAGGCGCCAACCCGGATGACCGGCAGTGACAGCCAGGTCACGCAAAGTGGCGTGTATGCCCAGACCCGCCTGTCGCTGGCCGACGCCTTCACGCTGGCGCTGGGCGCACGCGCGTCGAATTACCGCAACGAGAACCGCGCGATCGCGCCGTCTCCGGTCACCCAATTTGCCACCACGATGCGCGAACGCGGCGAAGTCACGCCGTCGGCGGCGCTGCTGTGGCACGTCAACCGGACCCCGAACGCCGAGGTGAATGCCTACGTCAGCTACGCCGACATCTTCGCGGCGCAAACGGCAATGGACGCCAACCGGCGCGTCCTCGATCCGCGCGTGGGCGGCCAGGTCGAACTGGGCGTCAAGGGCAACTTCCTGGGCGGACGCCTGACGGCATCGGGCGCGATGTTCAACACACGCGAACGCAACCGCGCTCTTGCCACCGGTGTGGCCGACGTGTTCTCGCCATCCGGCGAAGTCGAGGTACGCGGCGTTGAATTCGAGGTCGGCGGCCGGCCCGTGGCCAGTCTGAACCTGAGTGCCGGTTACACCTGGCTGAGCACCGAGTACGGCACGCACCCGACCCTGGAAGGCACCAACTGGTCGACCTCGGAGCCCAAGCACAGCCTGAAGCTGTACGCGCGCTGGCAGCCGGCCTGGATGCAGCAGGCCTTCATTGGCGGCGGCGTCGTTGCCAACAGCGCCATGCTGGGCGGCGGTGTCACCGGCCTGCGCGAAGGCAGCGGCTATGCGATCGCCAACGCCCAGCTGGGTTACGCACTGGGCAGCAACGCGAGCATCACCCTGTCGGTCAACAACCTGTTCGACCGCAATTACTATTCGCGTGTTGGCGGCTTGAACAGCTATAACACGGTGGGCGATCCGCGCAACGTGCTGCTGAGCGTACGCGGGAGCTACTGATGGCGTCCGGATCGATGACGCCACCGTTGGGGCTGATCGTGCGCCAGCAATGGACGTCACTGCTGCGCGAACGCCGCCTGCAGATACTGGGCCTGCTCGTGCTGGCCTTGTGCGCGCTGACGCTGTTCGACGCCGGGCGCGATGCCGCGCGGCTCGAGCGCGCGCGCTTGCACGACACGCAGGTCGAGCAACAGGTGTGGCAGACCCAGGGCGAGGCCAATCCACATGGCGCCGCCCACTTCGGGCGCTATGCCTACAAGCCGCACGCCCCGCTCGCCGTCATCGATCCTGGCCTGCAAAGGCATCTGGGCAGTACGGTGAAACTTGAAGGCCACCTGCAAAATACGAGCCGCTTCAAAGCCACTGACGGTGGCGCGGCGCTGAACCGGTTTGGCGGCTTCAGCCCGGCGTTCGCCCTGCAGGTGCTGGTACCGCTGCTGATCGTTTTCGCCACCTTCGGGGCGTTTGCCGGCGAACGTGCGCGCCAGATGATGTGGCAGGAAATCGGACTGGGCGCCACACCCCGGCAGTTGATGCTGGGTCGCGCCACGGCCTATGGTGCAGCAGTGCTCCTGTTGCTGGGCACCGTCGCCGTGCTGGCGCTGCTGGCAACACTGCCGGCCTTCAGTCCGGCTCACCTGGCCGCCCTGGGACTGATGCTGCTCGGTTATGGTCTCTACTGGCTGGCATTTCTTTGCGTGACACTCGCCATTTCCGCCTGGGCCGCGAACAGTCGCAGTGCGCTGTTCGGCGCTCTGGGTTTCTGGATGGTGGCGGCAGTGCTGGTGCCCATGGTGGCGCCGGCGCTGGCCGAAGCGCGCCATCCGACGCCGTCGGCAACCGTGTTCGAAGCAGGCGTGGTGCAGGAAGTGATGAAGGGACCGGACGGCCACAGTCCGCGCGACGAGCGCTTCGCTGCTTTCAAGGCCGCCACGCTGGCACAGTATGGCGTGAAGGAGGTCGACGATCTGCCGATCAATTACAACGGCCTGCTGTTCGAGCACGGTGAAAAGCTCACGTCCGCGATCTACAATCGCCACTTCGACCGGCTCTACGATGACTATGCCGCCCAGGTCAGGCTGACACTGGCCGCGAGTGCGGTTTCACCACTGATGGCGCTGCGGCCATTATCGGCACTGCTGGCGCAGACCGACATGGCGGCGCACCGCCATTTCCTGAAACAGGCCGAAGCGTATCGCTACCAGACCGTGCAGGCGCTCAATCGCGACATCAAGCTCAATCGCAAGCCCGGGCACACTGACTACGCCAGCGACGTGTCGGCGATCACGGCCGCGATCCGCTTCACGCCGCGCCCGCGCCCGTTCGATGCGCTGCTGCCAGACGCCTGGGTCCCGTTCGCCCTGCTGCTGGCCTGGGTAGCGGGGGGCGCAGTGCTGATGCGCCTGGCCGCGCGCCGCGTGGAGGGCTCGGCATGAGCACATTGCTGATCACCATTCGTACGGAAGCACGTCGCATGCTGCGTGGCGGCTGGCTGCTGCCGCTGTGGTTCGCCTTTTTCGTGCTGTGTGCTGGCGCGGCCTGGAACGGCATGGCCTGGGTAGAAGGACGCCAGACGGCCGTGGCAAGCATCCTCGAGGACGAGGCTGACACGCATGCCATGCGCCGCAAACAACTTGCCGAAGAAGTCACGGCCGACAACAGGCAGCGCTATGGCGGCGCACTGTATGCGACTGCCTTCTCGCTACGCGCCACGCTGGCGCCGGGCGCCCTCGCCATTCTTACCGTGGGCCAGGCCGAAGGCTATCCGATGGCGGCCAACATCTCGCCATTCGCGGCCAGCAATACGATTTTCGACCAGCACACGGCCGGCATGGAAAACCCTTCCGTGCTGGCCGCCGGGCGTTTCGACCTGGCGTTCGTGCTGGTCTGGCTGTTGCCGTTGCTGGTGCTGGCTGGCAGCTTCGATCTGTTCGCTACGGAGCGCGAACGGGGCATGGCGCCGTGGTTATTGTCTCAACCGGTCTCGCCCGCGCGTCTCCTGGTGTCCAAGGCACTCGCACGTGCGCTGTTTCTGATCCTGCCGCTCGTGGCAATTCTGGTCGGCGTGTTGTGGATGACCAGCACCGCCGGGCCTGGCGCACTGTTGTCGGTTGCGGGCCTGGTGCTGCTGTACGGATTATTCTGGCTCGCACTGGCGCTGTTGGTGAACCTGTTTGCCACGACCGCAGCTCAGGCGGCGCTGGGCTGCCTGGCCGGGTGGCTGGCGCTGGCAGTGCTGCTCCCCGCACTGGCGCTGGGCGTGGCGGACCTGGCCGCACCGCCGTCTAACCCGAACGAACGTGCCAACGCGCTGCGCGCCGAAGCGATGCGCGCGCGCGCCGAGATGAAGCTGCAACCCACGGCCGCCGTGATCGCCCCGGGCAATGTAGCGCCGAACATTCCGGACAGCCTGCGGCGGCGCGCCGTCGAAGTTGCGCGCGCGGAAATTCTGATCCAGGAGGCGCTGCAACCCTATCGCGTGCAGGATCGCGCGCGCCAGGCCTGGCTCAATGCGCTGCGTACCGCCTCGCCTGCGATCGCGCTGCAAGATGGCCTGGAACGCCTGGCCGATGCCGATGCAGCGCGGGCCAGACATTTCCAGGTCGAAGCGCATGGTTTCCTGCTACAGGTGCGCGCCATTGCCAACCAATATCTTGCGCAAGACCGCTTGCTTACCGTCGCCGACTACGACCGTGGCCTGCCGCGCTTTGTCTTTCGTGGCCTGCCGGCGCGCGACGAATTGTTTGAACTGCTGTTCGATGCCGCCGTCATCGCGTTCGGTGCCGCGCTGCTCCTGGCGTTCGCCTACCTGCGCCTGCGCCATCCCATCCATCTCACCGAATGATGCCTGCCATGCTACATACTCAAGCGCTAACCAAATATTTCGGCGCCCATTGCGCGCTCGACAATCTTGACCTGCATATCGCACCAGGCCAGATCTTTTGCATGCTGGGCGCCAATGGCGCTGGCAAGACCACCACCATCAAGCTGCTGCTGGGCTTTTTGACCCCGACCTCGGGCCAGGCGTTTGTCGACGGTATCGATGTCGCACTCGATCCACTCGGTGCGCGCCAGCGCATACTCTACTTGCCGGAGCAGGTTGCCCTGTACGGCGAACTCACAGGCCTGGAAAACCTGGACTATTTTGCAGGACTGGCGGGCGTACCGGAGCGCAGCCAGGTGCGCCTGCGCGGCTGGCTTGAACAGGCCGGCATGCCGGCCGCCGCCATCGACCGCCGCGCCAGCGGCTACTCGAAAGGCATGCGCCAGAAAGTGGCGATTGCGCTGTCGATTGCGCGCGCCGCGCGGGCCCTCCTGCTCGACGAACCCACGTCCGGCCTGGACCCGCAGGCCAGCGCCGAGTTTCACCGCCTGCTGTTGTGCCAGCGCGACGCCGGCGCCGCCGTCCTGATGGCGACCCATGACCTGTTCCGCGCACGGGAAGTTGCCACCACGATCGGCCTGATGCGCGACGGCCGGCTGCTGCGGACCATCCCCGCGGGCGACGTCACTGCGCGCGAACTTGAACAGCTATACCTCGAAGAAATGGCGCTCGTTACGAACGCACTGCCTGCCTGACAGCGCCAACCTCTTCTGCCATAGCCGCAGGGCTTACGCTACACCTGCATGTTCATGATGTCCTGATAGGCGGAAATCATCTTGTTGCGTACCTGCACAGTCGCCTGAAACGCGATGCTCGATTTTTGCATCGCCACCATCGTGTCCGACAGGCTGACCGTATCGTCGCCCATCGTGAAGCGCTTGCTCAGGGCCTGCGCCTCGGCCGAACGGTCGCTCACGCCCTGCAGCGTGCTGTGCAGGGCTTCCGCAAAATCGAGCTTGACCGTGGGTTTGCCCCCGATCGCGCTCGCGCCGCCCAGGCCATTGGCCACCTCGGGCG
>Ga0308158_10001901_pt1 | contig 20784 bp, 13 predicted proteins | sample PhyBR2_FD_201038 | JGI IMG/M metagenome (GOLD analysis project Ga0308158, IMG submission 201038) | Phyllosphere microbial communities from UC Gill Tract Community Farm, Albany, California, United States - DLSLB.R2 | ecosystem: Host-associated > Plants > Phyllosphere > Unclassified | place: USA...
CGAAGTGGCGCGTACAGCGTCACGCAATTCCGGCAGGATGAAGCGGCGATTAAAAGGGGCGAAACCCTTGTGTGTATTGATCGTCAGGACTTTAATTGAAAATCCTTGCTGGTTTTGTGGCATACTCGCGACGCACTCCTTTTCATCATCAATAGAATCAAAGTGTAGTCTTTGTCACAAATGGGTGGTGAGGAAGGGCGATAATTAAGGCGTTATCCGAAAATTGTTTTACATTGAGGAAACCGTTTCCGGCTTGTGCCGGTAGCACTTGGGCGACCTGTTGGGTCTGCCAGGAGAATTGAATGAAATGGTCTAATCGTATTCAAATCATCACGGGTCAGACGTATGTGCACATTGCGATGCATTTACTGGTGATTGCTGCGCTGATCTGGGGCTGGAAACATAAAGCACTGGTCGATGTCTGCAGCACGCTGGTGGCCACGTATGCGCTGGTGTTTATCGCCATGCTGGTTACGCAACGCACTGCCCGTTTACGTACTCTCGGTGATTATCTTGAAGAAGCGACCACCACTTACTACTTTGGCGCGGCCATGATGACACTGTTTCTGGTGTCGCGGATATTCCACAACAACCTGCTGCTGGCCTCGCTTGGCGTAGTGATGTTGCTGGGTCCGGCGCTGGTGTCGCTGCTGGCGAAAGAGCCGCCGCGGCGCATTGAGAAAAAACGTAGCTAAGTTGAAGGCCACCGCAAGGTGGCCTTCCTGTTTATGACTCCGCATTCAGGCCGGTCCTGCTGTTTCTCATCGAGATAAGTTATGTCAGGAAATGTGAGCTATCTCGCACACTGCGGTTAAAGCTGTTACACTCGCCCGCTTACGCATCGTAGTTTGTGCCCTTTTCACGCGTTAGCCCCAGCTGGCGTCACTATCCCTCTGAAAACTACACCGTGAATCACGGCCAGAGCGGACCGGAGTAAAACACTTAATGTCTTTTGACTCTCTCGGCCTGAGTGCCGATATTTTGCGCGCTGTTGCCGAACAAGGCTACAGCGAACCTACACCTATCCAGCGCCAGGCGATTCCTGTTGTGCTGGCAGGCCGCGATCTGCTGGCGAGTGCCCAGACCGGCACCGGCAAAACGGCCGGCTTTACTTTACCGCTTCTACAGAAACTCTCTGCCACTGCCACGCCAATTCGCGGTCGTCGTCCGGTGCGCGCCCTGATCCTGACCCCAACCCGTGAACTCGCGGCGCAGGTCGGCGAAAACGTCAGCGACTACAGCAAATACCTCTCGCTGCGTTCGATGGTGGTGTTTGGTGGTGTCAGCATCAATCCACAGATGGTCAAGCTGCGTGGCGGCGTTGATATCCTGGTCGCAACACCTGGCCGCCTGCTGGATCTGGCGCAACAGAATGCCGTTGACCTGTCACAGGTCGAAATTCTGGTGCTGGATGAAGCGGACCGTATGCTGGATATGGGCTTTATCCATGACATCCGTCGCGTACTGGCGCGCCTGCCGGCGAAACGTCAGAATCTGCTGTTCTCTGCCACCTTCTCTGATGAGATCAAAGGTCTGGCTGAAAAACTGCTGACCAACCCGGAAATGATTGAAGTGGCTCGCCGCAACACCGCCTCCGAGCAGGTCGCGCAGCAGGTTGCTTTCGTTGATAAGAAGCGCAAGCGTGAACTGTTGTCGCAGCTGATTGGCGAAGGTAACTGGCAGCAGGTGCTGGTTTTCACCCGTACCAAACACGGCGCGAACCACCTTGCCGAGCAACTGGGCAAAGATGGCATCAGCGCCGCAGCCATTCATGGCAACAAGAGCCAGGGTGCACGTACCCGTGCGCTGGCCGACTTTAAGTCAGGCGGCATTCGCGTGCTGGTTGCGACCGATATCGCGGCCCGTGGCCTGGATATCGAAGAGCTGCCACATGTCGTGAACTACGAGCTGCCTAACGTCGCCGAAGATTATGTTCACCGTATTGGCCGTACCGGTCGTGCAGCGGCGACCGGTGTCGCACTGTCGCTGGTCTGCGTCGATGAGCATAAACTGCTGCGTGATATCGAGCGTCTGCTGAAGCGTGAAATCCCGCGTCTGGCCGTTGAGGGTTATGAACCCGATCCGAGCATCAAAGCGGAGCCGATCATCAACGGTCGTCAGCAGCAGTCTCGCGGCGGTGCAGGTGGTGGCGGCGGCCGTGGTCGCAGCCAGGGCGGTCAGGGTGCGGGCGCATCGCGCGCTTCTTCATCCGGCGAAAAGCGTCCTCAGGCGCGTCGTCAGAGCCAGGCCGCACCGCAGGGCGATAGGCCTGCAGCCCGTCCGCGTCGTCCGGCAGCAGCGAAGCGCACCGGAAACGTCTGAGTATGAGGGTTTTACTGGCACCGATGGAGGGCGTGCTGGATTCACTGGTACGCCAGCTGTTATCGGAAGTGAACGACTACGATCTCTGCATCACTGAGTTTTTGCGCGTGGTCGATCAACTGCTGCCGGTAAAATCCTTCTACCGTCTCTGCCCCGAACTGCATAACGCCAGTCGCACGCCTTCAGGCACGCGGGTGCGTATGCAGCTGCTGGGGCAGCACCCCGAATGGTTAGCTGAGAACGCCGCACGCGCGGTGGAACTGGGCTCCTGGGGTGTTGATCTCAACTGTGGTTGTCCTTCTAAGCTGGTCAACGGCAGCGGAGGCGGCGCAACGCTTCTTAAAGATCCCGATCTGATTTATCGCGGCGCGAAAGCGATGCGTGAAGCCGTGCCTGCGGATTTGCCGGTGACGGTGAAAGTGCGACTCGGCTGGGATTCCAGCGCCCGCAGTCTGGAGATTGCCGATGCGGTTCAGCAGGCGGGTGCCAGCGAACTGACGGTGCATGGACGAACCAAAGAAGAGGGCTATCGTGCAGAGGCGATTAACTGGCAGGCGATTGGCGAGATTCGTCAGCGTCTGCGCATTCCGGTGATTGCTAACGGCGAGATATGGGACTGGCAAAGTGCGCAAAACTGTATGGCGGTCACCGGCTGCGATGCGGTGATGATTGGCCGTGGCGCACTGAACATCCCCAACCTGAGCCGGGTCGTGAAATATAACGAACCGCCAATGGCCTGGCCGGATGTGGTGCGGTTATTGCAGAAATACAGCCGGCTGGAAAAGCAGGGTGATACTGGCCTCTATCATGTGGCGCGTATCAAACAGTGGCTGGGTTATCTGCGCAAAGCTTATGGCGAAGCCGAGGGCTTATTCAGTGAAATCCGTGCGTTGAAAAACTCGGGTGACATCGCGCAGGCGATTGATCGTCACGCGATGGTTCATGGTTTGTGATAAAAAATCAGGCGACCCCTTAGCGACCTGACGGTATAGTGGGCAAAATTTCTCATACTCTTTGCGTGCTATGTCTGACACCGCTGTATTGAGCAACAGCCAGCTCAACAAACGAATCCTCTCAGTTGTCATCTTCACTTTCTTCTGCTATCTCTCCGTCGGCCTGCCGCTGGCCGTACTGCCGGGCTTCGTCAAAAATCATCTTGGCTTCAGCTCCTTCATCGCCGGGCTGATTATCAGCATTCAATATTTTGCGACACTGCTCAGTCGTCCGCAGTCGGGCCGTCTTGCCGATCGCTTTGGGCCAAAACGGGTGGTGATGCTGGGACTGCTCTGCTGCGGCATGAGCGGGGTGCTGACTATCGTGGCTGCATTGTTGAGCAGCTGGCCCTGGCTGAGTCTGGCGCTGCTGGCTATCGGGCGGCTGTTTCTTGGGGTCGGTGAGAGCTTCAGCAGCACCGGCTCCACGCTGTGGGGTATGAATATCGTCGGGCCGTTGCAGACCGCGCGCGTGATCTCCTGGAACGGTGTCGCCACCTATCTGGCGATGGCCGTCGGTGCGCCGCTGGGCGTGCTGCTCAACAGTGAATTTGGCATGAGCGGATTTGCCGGGCTGATTGCGCTGATGGGCGTGGCGGGCTATCTGATGGCCAGCCGCAAACCGGCGGTGACGGTCAGCGTGGGCGAGCGCATTCCGTTTCACCGCGTCTTCTCCCGCGTCTGGCTCTATGGCCTGGCGCTGGGCTTTGGCACAATCGGTTTTGGCGTTATCGCGACCTTTATCACCCTCTATTTTGCCAGCCGTGACTGGCAGGGCGCGGCCTATGCGCTGACGCTGTTCAGCCTGGGGTTTGTGCTGGTGCGGCTGGGGTTTGGTCGCTTCATTACCCGCTTTGGCGGATTGCGCGTATCACTCTTCTCTTTCCTGCTGGAGTGTCTGGGACTGCTGATTATCTGGCAGGCAGACAGTGCCTGGCTGGTGGGCGTGGGCGCATTCCTGACCGGCAGCGGCTTTTCGCTGGTCTTTCCGGCGCTGGGTGTTGAGGCAGTAAAAAGGGTTGAGCGTCAGGATCAGGGCTCGGCGCTGGGTACCTATTCCGCCTTTCTCGATCTGGGGCTGGGCTTAACCGGCCCGGTGGCGGGGCTGTTTATCGGACACTGGGGGATGCAGTCAGTCTATCTGGCTGCCGCGATAATGGTGCTGGGCGCGCTGCTGATCACGCTGCGACTCTATGGGCAGCAGCGGCTCACCCCTGAGAGACGGTGAGCCGCTGAGTATCAGAAATGGGTAAACAGCCAGTAGAGCAGGGCGGAAAGCAGAATAGAGACCGGCAGCGTTAATATCCAGGCGACAGCCAGATTACGCAGGGTCGAAAACTGCAGGCCGGATCGGTTGGCCGCCATCGTGCCCGCTACGCCGGACGACAGCACATGGGTGGTCGACACCGGCAGGCCAAAGCCATCGGCCGCGCCAATGGTCATCATTGCCACCAGTTCGGCGCTGGCACCCTGCGCATAGCTCAGATGGGTTTTGCCGATCCGTTCTCCCACCGTCACCACAATCCTGCGCCAGCCCACCATCGTGCCAAGTCCCAGCGCAATCGCCACCACCACTTTCACCCACATCGGAATAAAGCGGGTGGCGCTGTCGAGTTCTGTTTTCACTGCTTTCAGGTTGCGTTCGGTCTCCTGCGGCAGGGTGACCTTTGCATTCTGAAGATGCTTGATCGACTCTGAAGCCAGATACATCTGGTTGCGGGTGTTGGTCACCGCCTGAGCAGGAATATTATCCATGGAGCCGTAACGGCGAATCTGATCGCCCACCTCGGTGAGCGTCCTCGCCAGCGCTGGTAACACATCGGCGTTCATGTTGTTGCTGCCGACAAAGCCGGTCAGCACGTCGCGAGCCGCCGGAGGATGCGCCGTTGCCGGTTGCAGTTGCAGCAGCTGATGTGCGGTGACTTCGGTCAGCGCGGCCACGCGTGGGATCTGATCGGCAGGCAGCGATCGATTCAGGGCGTAGGCGATCGGCATGGTGCCGACCAGGATCAGCATAATCAGCCCCATGCCTTTCTGCCCGTCGTTAGAGCCGTGCGCAAATGAGACGCCGGTACAGGTCAGGATCAGCAGGCCTCGAATCCAGACCGGTGGCGGCTGGTCACTCTTCGGTGCCTGATAAAGCTGGCGATTGCGGATAAAAATCTTCATTACCCACAGCAGCAGCCCGGCGCAGACAAAACCGACCACCGGTGACAGTAGAAGGGCATAGCCCACCTTCAGTGCCTGATCCCAGTCTACGCCGCTCAGTCCGCTGCGCCCATGCAGCATGGCGTTAGCCACCCCGACGCCGATAATTGAACCAATCAGAGTATGTGACGACGACGACGGCAGGCCAAAATACCAGGTGCCGAGATTCCAGATAATGGCGGAGAAAAGCAACGCATAGACCATGGCGAAGCCGTTGCCGCTGCTGGCCTGCAGGATCAGCTCGACCGGCAGCAGTGAGATAATGCCAAATGCGACCACGCCGCTGGAGAGCAGCACACCCATAAAGTTACAGAAACCGGACCAGACCACCGCGACGCCGGGCGTCAGCGAATGGGTGTAGATCACCGTGGCGACCGCATTGGCGGTATCGTGGAAACCATTGACGAACTCAAAGCCGAGCGCAATAAGCAGCGCCAGTCCCAGCAGAAAGAACGGCAGATAGCTGGTGACCGGAGTATTGGTCTGTTCAACGTCATTGACCAGGTTGAGGCCGGCGAAGGCCAGACCGGCGGCCAGGAGAATGAAAAACAGCGGCTTACTGAAGCGACTGCCTTTGCCGTTGAAATCGGGGCGTCCCTGGGCTGATGAGGAAGAGAGACTGTTTTCGCTCATGGTGTACCTCATGTTGCTGATGCCGGATGCTGATTTGCATCGGGTTAACGCAGTGTGATACGCGCTTTATATGACAGATTAATGATCGTCATGCGGGGAAGGATGGCGGAAATGTTCGCTAATTTGCCTTAATCTAGGCAATAAAAAAGCCAGCGACAGGCGCTGGCTTCAGAGGGCAGGGCGACAGTTACGAGCTGGTGTTCGCCGCTGCTGCAGGCGCTGCGGGCGTTACCGGCGCTGCGGGTGCGGCTGGCTCAGTGGCCGGCTGCTGGGGCTGCGTGGCATCACTGCTTGCACCCTGTGGCGTGATCGGCGTCATTGGCTCTTCCTGAGGCGCAGCCTGTGAGTTTTCCGGCACCGGAACAGGCGCGGTCTGGATGTTATTCTCCACACCGTTCACTTTTACGGGCATACCAGTACGGTTCTGAATCGCGGCGTTAACCTGATCCTGATTCACGCTGGCATCAACCACAATTTTGCTCACGGCCTGAGTCAGTGTGATCGGCACCAGCTCACGTGAGTTGAACTGCTCTTCGGTGGTGGACAGTGGGTTATGCACTTCTACATAACGTGAACCGTCTGGCTCCACGGTCGCTTTCACGGGCTGATCAACGAACTGTACGCGCGTACCAACCGGCACGTTCTGATACAGCCATTTGATATCGTCAGCACGCAGGCGCACACAGCCATGACTCACGCGCAGGCCGATACCGAAGTTGGCGTTGGTGCCGTGAATCGCATAGAGACGACCAATGTAGAGCGCGTAGAGGCCCATCGGGTTATCCGGGCCCGCCGGGAACACCGCTGGCAGCGTTTCACCGCGTGCCGCGTAATCCGCATGCATGCCTTTGGTTGGCGTCCAGGTGGGGCCATCTTTTTTACGTTCTACCGCAGTCGTCCAGCTGATCGGGGTATCTTTACCCAGCTCACCGATACCAATCGGCAGAACCACGACGGTTTTGCTGCCTTTCGGGTAGTAGTAAAGACGCATCTCCGCGCTGTTAATCACAATGCCTTCACGCGGTGCGTCAGGGAGGATCAGCTGCTGTGGGATGATCATTTTGCTGCCAGCCTTAGGCAGATAAACGTCAACGCCCGGATTGGCTTCCAGCATATTGCTGAGGCCCATCTGGTACTGCGCCGCAAAAGCTTCCAGCGGCAGTTTGCTGTCTTCAGGAACAGTAATTTCGATATTTTCCCCGATCAGACGGCTGTTAGCCGGCGGTAACGGGTAAACCACAGCAAAGGCTGACTGGCTGAAGGCCGCCAGAGCCAGTGCGATTGAAGCGAAAGCGCGAATTATTTTCATATTTTACAATTCTTTATCGCCATATTTCAGGCTGTTCAGTGTGTCGAATTCATGCTGGCCAATGTGACCTGCTGCGCATTATATGTTCATTAAACTGACGTTGTGAATCGGGATTTTAACCTGCCTGCAATACTTTACGTAAATTCACCGCGGATGTTATCGCATTTCAGGAAAGCAGGAGCGTAAAAATGGGGCTTTCCGGGGTTGCCACTGACTAAGGCTGCCACTGCGTCTGTTCGCCGCTGAGTTTACGATTCAGGAAAAAGGCGGCACTGATCAACGCCAGATGCGTCAGCGCCTGCGGCGTATTGCCCAACGCATGGCCGTGGCTGTCGAACTCCTCGGCATAGAGACCCAGCGGATTGGCGTAGCTCAGCAGCTTCTCAAATTCAAAATGCGCTTCCTGAATCCGGCCTGCGCGTGCCAGACACTCGACATACCAGAAGGAGCAGGCGCCAAAAGAGCCTTCCGATCCTTTCAGGCCATCGGCGGGTGTTTCATGCGTATTGTAGCGCCGCACCATACCGTCGCTGACGAGGTTGGTTTTAATCGCATCCAGCGTGGCAATCCAGTCCGGGTCGGTGGCGCCGACGAAGCGCACCAGCGGCATCAGCAGCATGGAGGCGTCGAGATGTTCGCCATGCCGTGTTGCAGAGAAGTGGCCGCGCTCGCTGTTCCAGAAGTTAGCCCAGATATCTTCGCGGATCTCGCGGCGCGCCCGATCCCAGCGCTCATAAGGCATTGGCAGAGATCGCTTCATGCCGAGACGCAGCGCGCGATCCATCGCCACCCAGCACATCAGACGCGAATGCAGAAAATGCTCCGGTTCGCCGCGCATCTCCCAGATACCCGCATCGGGCTGATCCCAGTTTTCACTCAGCCAGTCGATCATTTTGACCACATGTTCCCAGCCGCGCTGGGAGATGGCCTCGCCGTATTTATTGGCCAGATAGACCGCATCCATCAGCTCGCCATAGATATCGAGCTGCGTCTGCTCCCAGGCGCCATTGCCGATACGTACCGGGCGGGAGTCAGCGTAGCCGGAGAGATTCAGCAGCTCCATTTCATGCAGCTCAGTGCCGCTGTCCAGCCGGTACATTACCTGCAGACGCATCTCTTCGTGATGGCTGTTTTCAACGCAGCGACCCACCCAGTGGGTAAAGTGTTTGGCTTCATCGATGTAGCCAAGCCGCATCAGAGCATACATGCTGAAGGAGGCGTCGCGTATCCAGGAGGCGCGATAGTCCCAGTTGCGCTCGCCGCCCAGCTCTTCAGGCAGGCCAAAGGTTGCCGCCGCCGCAATGGAGCCGTGCTGATGCGAGGTCAGCAGCTTCAGGACCAGCGCCGAACGCTGCACCATCTCGCGCCAGCGTCCCTGATAAGTACTGTGGGCGCTCCAGCGTCGCCAGTAGTTCACCGTCTCTTCAAAGCAGTGTTCAGTGGCCAGCGCTTCGATATGCGCATCATTCACGCTGCCAAATTCAAACTGCGCATGTTCGCCGGGCTGTAAGGTGAAGTGGGCGGTTGCGCTCTCCTCTTCCAGCGTCATGACCACGGAGGCGGCGAGGCGCAGTGATGGCTGGCCCTCAGCATGAAAATCGATACAACCTTTATTCACTTCGGCACGGGTCTGCGCGCGGGCATAGTCGTGGCGGGGTGAGCAACGCATCTGGAAGGTCGCGCTGCCGCGGACCATTTTGACCCGCCGGATCAGGCGCGGCTGTTTGTCTGTATCATCACAAATCGGCATGTAGTCGGTGATTTCCGCCACGCCTTCATCATCCAGCCAGCGCGTCTGCAGGATGTTGGTATCGGGCAGGTAGAGCTGCTGACGTCGCGCATTGGGCCAGTCAGGGGCCAGGGAGAACAGTCCGGCTTCATCGCTGTCGAGCAGCGCGGCAAAAACTGACGGGCTGTCGAGTTCGGGCCAGCAGAGATAATCAATGGTGCCGTCGTTGGCGATCAGCGCACAGGTACGCAAATCACCAATGACGCCGTGATCTTCAATCTTACGTTTTACCTTACTCATCCTCATCTCCCTGTCAGTGTCCATGCTAACTATAGCTGAGCTATTCGATGCGGCTTCGTTTGGGCACAGATGGTTAACGCGGGGTTTAATGAGAAAGGAAAGAGGAGGAGGGGGCGTGAGACGCACCGAATCGGCAGCAGAGTCGCCGGGCTCTGATCAGCGCCCGGCGACCTGTGCGTCAACGGACGAATCCGCTGTTCATTTATTGCTGATCGGCACGTCGGTTGTGCCAGCGGCGGATCACCCAGCGCAGCACAAAGGCGAAAACTACCGCGCCGACCAGCCACAGAAGGTGCTTCAGATGCTGGTCAAGCTTGTGCAACCACGGTGCGATGATGCCGCCCGCGAAATAGCCCAGTGTCACAAAAATCACCGACCAGATAGCCGCGCCAATGACGTTAAGAATAAAAAACTTCATTGGGTTGAGGCGGCTGGAACCAATAATGATTGGACCAATCAGCCTAAAGCCATACATAAAGCGCACGCCGATTACAAACAGGCTGGGACGGCGTTTAATCAGGCGGTTCGCTTTCACCACTTTATCCTGATGCTTTTTAAAGCGGCGCAGGATACGCGTGCCCCAGCGGCGGCCGACCCAGTAGAGCAGCTGATCGCCGACAATACCGCCGCCCATCGCAGCCAGCACAACGCCGACGTAATGCAGCAGCCCCTCATGCGCGGCAACGCCGCCCAGTAACGTAAATGTCTCCCCCTCGGCAATACAGCCAATAAAAAGTGCAAGATAACCGTACTGCGTAATTAATGCGTTAATATCCAGATGCAAAATGACTCTCCCTGTTCGGTGATGGTTCCCCAAGTCTATACGCGATTTGGCTTCGCTTCCGCCCGCGCATCACGTCTGTTTATTTATGCTGTTTTTTTGTCCGGTCACCACGAAAATTTTACTGCCGCTTATACTTGAAGAGACGCTGCCCCAAAGACGTATGCAGCACCGGGCGGCCCATCGCATCAGAGGAGTGACTGTATGAACCATGTCTGGGGACTTCTGGCGCATCCGAATCAGGAAATGCGCCATATCAAGCAAGAGAATGAGAGCGTCTCGCACCATTACACCCACCATGTTCTGCTGATGGCGGCGATCCCGGTGATCTGCGCATTTATCGGTACAACCCAGCTGGGCTGGAATCTGGGCGAGGGGCAATATGTGCAACTTAACCTGGCGACCGGGATCGGGCTGGGCATTCTGTTCTATATGGTTATTCTGGGTGGCGTCGCAGTGATGGGACGCGTCATTCACTGGATGGCACGTGATTATCCGCAGCGTCCCGGCGTACAGCGCTGTACGGTATTTGCAGGCTATGTGGCCACGCCGCTGTTTCTCAGCGGGCTGGTAGCGCTTTATCCACTGGTCTGGCTCTGCGTGCTGGCAGGCGCGCTGGCGCTGCTCTATACCGGCTATTTGCTTTATATTGGCATTCCCCTGTTTCTGAATATTGACCGTGAAGAGAGCCTGCGCTTTTCCGGTTCTACGCTTGCCATCGGCGTGCTGGTATTTGAAGTGTTACTGGCACTCACCGTGGTGCTGTGGGGATATGGACCGCATCTGTTTTGATTGACCGCTGCCGCCGCTCTGGCGGCAGTTCTCTTTTTACGCCCGGAAACAATCTCACCAGGAAATCTCTTAACCTTACGGGTATGATACCGCTGCCAGCCCGCGCTCCGACGTCACTGAAGCGGGCGGCCTGTGTCGGTCTGACACAGTACACCTTCATAACCGGGTTTTTTCTACGATGCCTGCAAAAATTCGTTCCACCCTGCTTTCGCTGGCGCTGCTCGTTTCAGGGCAGATTGTTTCACTTCCGGCGCAGGCGACCACGTCACTGTCGCAACTTGCGCCGATTGCTCAGCCGCAGATCGCGTCTGGCAGTGCGATGATTGTCGATCTCACGACCAATAAGGTGCTCTTCTCCAGCCACCCGGATCGGGTCAGACCGATTGCGTCAATCACTAAGCTGATGACCGCGATGGTGGTGCTGGATGCGCATCAGCCGATGAACGAAATGATCAACGTCGATGTCAGCCAGACGCCGGAAATGCGTGGCGTTTTCTCGCGCGTGAAGCTCAATAGCCAGATCAGCCGCCGTAATATGATGCTGCTGGCGCTGATGTCCTCAGAAAACCGCGCTGCCGCCAGCCTGGCTCACGCCTATCCGGGGGGGTACAACGCGTTTATCCGGGCGATGAACGCCAAAGCACGTTCTCTGGGTATGAAACAGACCCGCTATGTCGAGCCAACCGGCCTGTCGACACAGAACGTCTCCAGCGCGCAGGACCTGATTAAGTTGCTTAAAGAGACGCGGGAATATCCGATACTTGGCGCGCTCAGCACCACGAAAGAAGAGACGGCGGTTTTTGCCCATCCGAGCTATGCGCTGCCGTTCCGCAACACTAACCATCTGGTCTATAAAAATGACTGGCACATCCAGCTGACCAAAACCGGTTACACCGATGAGGCTGGCCACTGCCTGGTAATGCGCACCATGATTAACAATCGTCCGGTGGCGCTGGTCGTTCTGGATGCGTTTGGCAAATATACTCACTTCGCCGACGCCAACCGTCTGCGCAGCTGGATTGAGACCGGCAAAGCGGCTCCGGTGCCTGCCGCCGCGCTGGCTTATAAGAAACAGAAGTCGGGTCAGGTCGCCAGTAATGGTGCCGGCAGTGCCGACGTCGAGTAGACATTAGCCAGTGTCGCGCGCTGCGTGCGCTGGCGTTACCTGCTGGCTGAGCAGGACTTCGGGAAGATAAGGTAAGAGGTATAAAAGCATCTTAATGCCTCTTACCGCCCGGAATCAGCCCGGAAAATGCCCGTTATTCCTATATTGCCCTCTCTTGCAAAGCCCTACACTACGCACGACTGGCGAGGGAAGATCGCCTGATTTAAGCTGCCGGAATCTTACTCATATGTTTATACGATCCTTTTATGCATTGTTTATGCTGGCGCTGGTGGCGTTTGCCCCGACGCTGGCACTGGCCGCGGATAATACGGCCACGCCTGCTCAGGAACAGGATGCACCACCGAAGCTGAATGCTACGGTGGAACTGCCGAAAATGCAGAAGATCCTCGATAAAATCAAAAGTCAGGTCTCCGTCGATGCGGGCGAAAACAAGCTGACACAGCTGAATGAAATGGCGCTGGAACTCTCTGGCAATGCCGATACGCTGGGTCAGGCGCTGGTACCCGATCGCCAGCAGGTCGATGCACAACTGGGTGTACTTGGCCCGGCCCCGAAAGCCGACAGCGGAGTGAAAGAAACCCCGGAAGTAACGCGCAAGCGTAACGCGCTTGAGAGCCAGAAAAGCAAACTCGACGACCAGATCAAACAGGCCGAAGGGATTAAAAATGGCGCCTTAACGCTGTCGTCGCAGATTGTTAACCTTCGTCGTGATCAGCTGAAAAGCCAGCTGGCGCTGAACTCCGGCAGCATCCTTGGGGCACGCTTCTGGTCACCGCTGCTCAACAGCCAGGATCTGGATGGCGAGAAAATTAGTGAATTTCTGCAGGAGTTGCAGGACACCGCGGCACTCTCATGGGAGCCGGGCTGGCGCGCAGGCAGTGTTTTCTGGCTGCTGGCGGCATTGCTGGTGATGACGGTGGGTCGTCGCTATAGCGAGGAGTTTCTGGCCTGGGTCAGCATTAATAAACTGCCGGAAGGAAAGCTGCGTCGCAGTTTCCTGGCGGCAGCGATAGCGATCACTACGCTGGTGGCGGTGGTACTGGCCTTTAATTTTATTTCTCTGGCCCTGACCCGCCGTAATGAGGTCTCTGAAAACGTTCAGGACTTTATTGATAATCTGGTTCAGCTCAGCGTCTTTTGTGGCCTGATTGCCGGACTGGGGCGCGCGTTCCTCTCGACCCGGCGGCCAAGCTGGCGCTTACCGACGATCTCCAATGAAGTGGCGATGGCACTTAAGCCATTTCCGCCGATTACCGCGGTGCTGGTGTTTATCTTCCAGACGGTCGAGGCGTTTAACTACAGCGTTGGCACCAGCCTGAATACCACCATTTTTGCCAACGGACTGACAGCGCTGCTGATTGGCTGTACCGCGCTGGCCATCAGCATGCGTACCAACCGCGTGCGTCGTCGCCTGACTCAGGCGGGTACGCCACCGGAAGCCCGCTCGACGCTGGTCGGGCTGATCCAGATGGGCCTGACGCTGACCGCGCTTGCTATTCTTGTGTCGCTGCTGATCGGTTACGTCACGCTGGCGCGCTTCCTGAGTTATGAGGTGATCTGGTGCGGCCTGTTGTTTGGCTCGTTCTACTTCCTCAGTCATCTGCTCAAAGATGGTTGTGAAAGTCTTTTCTCAACCAGTAACGCCACCGGTCGCCGTATTCAGAGTTCGCTCAACATTAATGAGCGCCACCTGCAGCAAACCGCTACGCTGCTGACGGCCATCGGTAAAACCTTCCTGGTACTGGTTGTGGCACTGGCGCTGATGAACGGCACCTTTGCCTCCTCAACGCCGATTGAGCTGCTGCAAAAAGTCATTGAGTTCTGGGGTGGTAAAGGCCTTGAGTCCCTGAACATCGTGCCAGCGCACATGGTGAATGCGATCATCTGCCTGATTGTCGGCATCTATGTGCTGCGCTCGGTGCGCCGCTGGCTCGACACCGATTTCCTGCCAAAAACCACCATGGATGTGGGAATGCGGGTGTCGCTGGTGACGCTGTTCAGCAACATCGGCTATGTGCTGATTATCCTGCTGACGCTGTCGATTATGGGGCTGCAGTGGAACAAACTGGCCTGGATCGTGAGTGCGCTGTCGGTCGGTATCGGTTTCGGCTTACAGGAGATTGTTAAGAACTTTATCTCCGGTTTGATTCTGTTGACCGAGCGGCCAGTCAAAGTCGGTGATCTGGTGAGCATCAGCGGCATCGAAGGGGATATTCGCCGGATTAATGTGCGTGCTACAGAAATTCAACTGGGTGATAAATCCACGGTGATCGTGCCGAACTCACAGTTCATCTCGCAGAACGTGCGCAATGCGACAATGGGGAATGCGCAGGGCGTTGTCACCATTACGCTGACCTTCCCGCTCGATATCGATCCGGTGAAAGTGCGCGATATTCTGCTTGAGGTCTACAACGAAAACGAACGCATTCTGGAAACGCCGGAGCCGTCTGTTTCGTTTAAAGATCTGACCCAGCAGGGCATTATTCTGAGCGTCACCGGTAACGTAGCGGGTCAGCGTCAGATCTCAGGCGCGAAGAGCGACCTGCTGTTCGATATTCTGACGCGTCTGCGTAAAGAGGGCATCCTGCTCTCCACACCGCAAACCATGATTATCGAGCGCCGTCAGCAGATCGCAGGTGTAGAGCCGGTAGCAGAAGAGAAGCTGGTTTAAGAGAACCCGGTTTAGATAAACAAGGCCGACGTCTGTCGGCCTTTTTTATATTAAAACACTGGCTTCTTAGCCTGTTCTCTCACATCCGCTTGCTACAACGTTTCAACGCGGCTGGTGCGCTGGCCGTCACGGCTGACCGAGCGGATTGCTACAGCACCGCTGACCTGAGGCGGTCTGGTGACGTCATAGCGCTGCCAGTTAGCGCCCTTATCCAGACTGTACTCCAGCATCACGCCAGGCAAGGCCACGTTCATCGACAGGATGCCATCCACGATTTTTGCTCCCGGCACAGGCAGGCGATAATCGATACCTGCCTTATCCAGTTTCGCCAGTTCACGTTGTCCCAGCAGATTGGCAAATCGCTGCCAGTCATTCAGTCGTGCCTGCTGATCGACCAGATGCGTCTTGCCGCCTGCGTATTCCTGACCGGCCTGATAATCCCGCTCCCAACTGGCGCGATGCCAGCTTCGTTCGGCGACCGCAAACAGGCGCGGATAGATCATGTGCTCCATCTGAGCGTTAGTGCGCACAGTTTCACTCCATAGCTGGGCTGAAATGCCATAAGCACCGCTCCACGGCTTCTCTGATTTGGCGCTGAAAAAGTTGCCGTCGCGATCCACCGACGTTTCCGCATTCTGCGGCAGGTTGTCCGGTGCGAAGCCAAAGATTTTGCGCTCGTCGTTAAAGCGTGTGCCCCAGTAATAGCCACGTTCCAGCGGGTTAACTTCATACGGGAAGTCTAGATAGAGGTAATCAGGGCTGGATATCACGACGTCATAACCTTTCTGTGACCAGTCACTGGCACTGTCATAACCGCCCCAGTAGAGCGTGTCCCAGAAGTTGACCGCAACACGCGGGGTAGCGAAGGCCGTCGCATCTTTGGCATCTTTCAGGCCATCCTGCCACGCCTGCATTTTGCCAATGCCGTGCCGGTTAACTATCTCACTCACGGACAGGGCGAAATAGCTGGGCAGGTGCGCCAGATCTTCGACTTTGCCGCTTTTCACCAGCGCCTGACAAACCTGCGATTTTGCCCACGGCAGATCTTCTTTACGCCAGTCGCGCAGACCGGTTCCCGGTTTGGGACTGTTTTTGTCTGAGTAGCCTGCGCCCAGCCGAATATTCTTCGCTTCGTCGCCGCCAAAATGCCAGACGCTGAGCGGCTGTCCTGCTTCCCGGTGCATCGCCTGAATCTCGCCGATCACTTTGTCGACAAAACGCTGCGAACCCGCAATGCAGGGATTGAGATAGCTGGTGCGGTCATAGAGTTGTACGGAGGTGGTATTGGAATCATCGGTAGGATCAATCAGGCGATACGCGCTGGCCTGTTCAGACTCTCCCTGCTTCATCAGCCGCTGATAGCGTGCTTCCATGGCGATGACGGCCGCACGAGCATGCGCTGGCATATCAATTTCCGGGATCACCTGGATGTGCCGGGCCTGCGCATATTTCACAATCTCAATGTAATCGGCGCGACTGAAATACCCGCTGCCGTTGTTATCACTGAACGGACCAGAACCGAGCTGCGGCAGCAGACAGTGCTGTTCGGTCAGGTCATGACAGCGTTTGGCCCCGATATCAGTGAGTTCCGGTAAGCCGGGAATCTCAATCCGCCAGCCTTCATCGTCAGTGAGGTGAAAGTGGAAGCGGTTCATCTTCCAGGCTGCCATCTGATCAAGCAGTCGCATCACCGCCTGCTTACTGTGAAAGTTACGGGCAACGTCAAGAAACGCACCGCGGTAGGCGAAGCGCGGCGCATCATGGGCTTCCAGCGAGGCGATACGCGGCGTGTCTTCAGCGGGTACCAGCGAAAGAATCGACATCAGACCATAAAACGCCCCGGCGGCATCGTAGCCCACTACGATGGCGCGACGAGGCGTGATATCCAGATCGTAAGCGCCCGATTTCGCGGTCTTGCCGCTGAAGTGCCCCGGTGCGATCTGCGTCGTGATGGCAAACCCATCAGGCGCTTCTTTCAGGCCAAGCTGGTTCAGATGCTGTTTTACTGCTTCACCGGTTTCACGGCTCAGTCCGGTCAGCGTCAGCCTGATGCCATGGCTGAGGTCGGCATCGTGCGGGCGGAGTTTTACCTCAAGCGGTGTGGGTGTGATTTGACCCCGCAGCGCAGAGGCGGGCAGGGTGGCAACATCGCTATTTTTATCGAACCGGCTGGCGGGCTGCATCAGGACATTATGGTCATCGGCACTGCGACGCCAGTGATCACCCAGCGGCAACACAAACTGAGTGAGATCTTCGTGGTCGGTGCTGGCAATAATTTTGGGGGTTGCCTGCCCGGCCGTGACATACCAGCGCGGCATCACATCGGTAATAAACAACTGCCAGTATTCGTTAATGATGGGAATCTGCACAGATTCGCCTGCGCCAATTCCGGTGAACTTCTCTGTCGGCTCCAGCCGGGTTAAATCGCCAACCAGATGCGTCATTTTAAACTGGTCGTTTTCGACCCTTAGCGTCTGGTGGACATTACTCATGTAGATCGCCCAGTGCTTGTCGGTCAGTGCCGGGCCGTTGTTGGTCAGGGTGATGGTGGCACGATTGCAGGCAGCATAGTCAGCACCCAGCGTGGCGCAGTCGATCCCATTCAGGGCCGCCTGATTATCATTTACCTGATACGTGACGCCGAACTGGCTGATTTGATTCACGACCTGCTGCTCTGACGAGCTGGCGTGGCCTGCGGCTGCAACGCCCAGCAGAGTGAGCGCGATAAGGCTTAACTTAAACATGTTGATTCATCCTTGCTGGTGAAAAAGTATCCGGGCGTTCGCAGGGCGTCAGAACAGGGTAAATGGCACGATAACCATAAATTTGATGTCCTTCTCGTCCTGGAAAATGTTGCCGTAACCGCCACTGTAACTGGGCAGATCGCTGTGATTGTCGTAGCGGGTATAGTGCAGTTTGAACAGAGTATCTTTGGCGCGGCCCTGCTGGATTTGATAGATCAGATCAAGGTTCCAGGCAGACTCTTTCAGCCGCTGACTCTGGTCAACGGTGGGCAGGGTGGCGGGTCTGGCGTCCCAGCCCCAGACGTACGATGCGCCCACTTTCCATCCCGCCAGCTGCCACGGCGTTAAGTCGAGCATCGCACCGGCAAAAACCGCTTTTTCGCCATTGGCATTCCAGTCGGAACGGGCATCCCACCAGATATCCAGTCGTCCATTGGAGCTGGCGTATCCGGGCGTCATGCGCTGCAGAAAGAAGCCCTGATTACCCTCCGCCTTAACCCAGCTGCCTTCAAGGCGCAGATCTACCGGGCCGACGTTATAGCCGACCGTGATCGCCTGTAACCAGGCCAGCCCATCGTAGACATCACGGGGATTAGCGGCACCACCTGAAACGTTGTCGTGCGCACCGTAAAACTGATAGCTGGTGGAGAGTGCATTGCCGTAAGGTGTGGCCGACCAGGAAGCTTTGGCAACATATTGATCCATATAATTTGCCGCCTGGCCAAATGCACCTTCCAGCACCAGATTATTTTTGAAGTCATATTTCATGCCGAATGAATGCAGGTAGCTGATATGCGTTTTGCCATCAGCCTGCCGGAAATCATATAAATCACGATACCAGGGCGCTTTATATTTATCGCTCCACATCCAGGAGAGGGATAATGCGCCCGCCTCCTGAAAATCATACATCGCACCCACTTCGGCGCCGCGATAGGTACCGGGTAAGAAACTCCAGTGCGGCGCAAGAATCGTCTGGCCGGTTGGCTGAATATATCCGGCGCGTAACCAGTAATCGTTATATTTTAATTTTAGCGCGGCTTTATAAATTGATGCGCCGCCGCTGTCGCCATTCCACTTTTCATCCCAGCGGGTACGTGCCTTACTGAAGCCAATTTCATTGGGAGCAGCGGGGCCGCTGTCAGAGAGTTCGGCTGCACCAAAAATGGCGAGGTCCAGACCAATCCACTCCCCGGCATAGCCTGACTGAAAGTCGAGATTACTGTTGAGCGAGGTGTGATGTAAATTAGCCCGATATTGCCCCTGATATTCACTGGCGGGCTCGGTGTCTCTGCGATCGCGCTGACGCTGCCAGTAAAAAACATTCCCTTTAAGCGATGCGTCGTCAATAAACCCACTGGCATAAGCCGGCGAGGGACTGACTGCTGATAACGCAATGGTCAAAATGGCTAATTCCAGTAACGCAAGCGCGTAATTAATTTTCCCCATCACTCATCCTCCCTGAATGAGATTCAATTTAATAAAGATATTGTTTTTGTGGCGATAATGTATTTTTCGTGGCGCGAATTATCAATTGGTAGTGTGACGATTTGTGAGACGTTGCGCATAACCCAACAACGGGGGAATTAATAAGGTGCAATCTGGGAAGGGGAATTAATTTTTTGAAAAGATGTTAGTAATAAAATGGGCCGCAGCCGGGAACGAACAGATCAATCAAAAATATGACGGTCAGCCTGCTCAGACAGGCAGGCTGACCGGTAATGCCATTAAACCTGTTTCACCGCCCAGCCTTTTTGCTTGCTGGTTTTGCCAATGCCCGGATTGAAGCTGTTAGTCGGATCGAGCCGGCGATAGAACGCCGCCAGTTGCGGTTTCGCCTGATAGAGATGCCCAACGTTATGTTCAGCGGGATATTCCGCGCCGCGCGCCTGAAGGATCTCCAGCATCTGCGCTTTCAGCGCGTGCACATCGACCCCTTTTCTGACGATGTAATCCTGATGGAAGACATGACAGAAGAAGTGACCATAGTAGAGGCGATGGCTTAAAGATGCGCGAATCTCATCGGGCAGAGTTTCAAACCAGTCCGCATCGTTGCGGCGCAGGGCGATATCCAGCGCCAGAATATCATCGACCTCATCGGCATGCACCGCGTGGTAGCGCACGGCCGCACCTGCCGCCGCGAAGCGATGCAGAAAGGCGTGCGCACCTTCTTTGCCTTCACACTCAAAGAACTCGCCGCCGCCTTCGCGGAAGTAGTCACGCAGGAACTGACGCGCTTCTGCCACGCCGTCGCCCGACATCTTCAGCATCAGATGATGTTCATATTTATCGCGATACTGCTTCATGCGTTTGGGCAGATGCGCCGGAAACAGTTTACTCAGGCGCTGCAGCAGGCGATCGCTGAAGTGCGGTTTAACGAAGGAGAGCTTGTTCAGCCAGGCATCAATCCGCCCCTTCAGCGTGAAAAACAGCGGCATCTTATCGGTGCCCAGCTTGTCGATCATCAGGAAGGTGTCTTTGCCATAGACTTCCGCAATGTCATAGATGTCGCGGTGCATATATTCGCCCGCCACCGGCAAATGAGTAAAATGCGCCAGCATGTGACGGCGGATATCGTTGAGCACAGCGGGTTCGTTAGTGCCGATGTAAAACACCTGCTGCTGCGGTTCGGTGGGGAAGGTATCAAGTCGCACCGCGAAGACCGCCAGTTTCCCGGCACAGCCGGATGCTTCGAACAGGCGACGCGCATCAGCGTTGTAACGCGCTGGCGTATCGGCATCAACTTCACGCACCCGGTCTGCATATTCATGATCGGAAGCATGACGGCCATCGTGCTGCACATCTTTAGGCTGCCAGCGATCGTCATCCAGTCGCCCCAGAATCTCTTCTGGTGAGGTCCCCAGATCGATACCCAGATGGTTAACCAGCTTCAGTCTTCCCTGTGCATCAATCTGAGCAAACAGGGCCATTTCGCTGTAGGCCGGGCCGCGCTTGATCAGTGATCCGCCGGAATTATTGCAGATCCCGCCCAGCACCGAGGCACCAATACAGGAGGAGCCAATCACCGAGTGAGGCTCGCGCCCCAGCGGCTTGAGCGCTTTTTCCAGCTGATAGAGTGTACTGCCGGGGAACGCCAGCACCTGCTGGCCACTGTCAATCAGCTGAAGCTTATCGAGTCGCAGGGTACTGACGATCACCAGCGGGCGATCGTAATCGTCG
>Ga0308158_10001903_pt1 | contig 20761 bp, 24 predicted proteins | sample PhyBR2_FD_201038 | JGI IMG/M metagenome (GOLD analysis project Ga0308158, IMG submission 201038) | Phyllosphere microbial communities from UC Gill Tract Community Farm, Albany, California, United States - DLSLB.R2 | ecosystem: Host-associated > Plants > Phyllosphere > Unclassified | place: USA...
CCGGATTATCCGGTCCGACATAATCATCAACCGCCTCGGGCAGCAACAGGAGCTGCGAGCGGTCCGTTCCAGACAGATGCGCCATGCCAGAAATGTACCATGCGCAGCGATCCGCGGGAATCCTCAGACCGGATTTTCACACAGTCTGGCTAAGTTTCGCGACAGCGCCCTCGACGCTCGTGTTCTCTCGTGTGCTCGTGTCGCAAAAGTCAGTTGCATAATGATGATGTTATGATACAGTTTTGCGACATGCTAATTGGCTACGCCCGTGTGTCCACCGACGACCAAGATCTCCGGCTGCAACGCGCTGCGTTGAAGGAGGCCGGATGCAAGCGGACGTTCGAGGAGAAGGTGTCGGGCGCGAAGCGTGACCGGCCCGAACTGGTCAAGATGATCGAACAGCTGCGCAACGATGACACGGTAGTGGTGACACGGCTCGACCGGCTGGCACGCTCCACCCGCGACCTGCTCGACATCGCTGAGAAGCTGAGGGAAGCCGGCGCCGGCCTGCGCTCGCTGGCCGAACCATGGGCGGACACGACATCGCCAGCTGGTCGCATGGTACTGACCGTGTTCGCCGGCATTGCCGAGTTCGAGCGCGAGCTGATCCACCAGCGCACCAGTAGCGGGCGGGTAGCGGCCAAGGCGAGGGGGGTCCGCTTCGGCCGCCCACTCAAGCTCACTCCCGATCAGATCGCGCTCGGCGAACGATTGGTGAGCGAAGGCACATCGGTGCGCGAAACCGCCAAGCTCCTCAAGTGCCACCATGCCACGCTCTACCGGGCGCTGACCGCCGCGGCATTGACCCCGTGACGCCGACCGCTCCGCAACCCGACGCGCCGGAGGAGGTGGTCTGATGCCTATCCGTCCCGAGCACATATACCTGTACCCGATCGACTGGCCGCAACTCTCACATCACGTGCGCTTCGTGCGGGCAGGGGGCTGCTGCGAGCATTGCGGGCGCCCTCATGGGCAAAAAGTATTTCATCTGCGGGACGGACGATGGTGGGACCGGAACCGGCGCTGCTGGCGCAACGGCCAGGGCCGGCGCGTGCGACGTCCGACGGAGAACATCCTAGAGCACGGTGCCTGGACGCCGGTGGTTCTGGCCTGTGCGCACCTCAACCATGATCCCAGCGACAGCGCGCTCCACCAGCTAGCGGCGCTGTGCCAGCGCTGCCACATGCTCCACGATGGCCCGGAGCATCGGCGCAGGCGTTGGATGAATGCGCACTACCGGCGCGCGCTCGGCGACCTGTTCTATGGTCCCTATCCCGTGTTGGGAGCCGACTGGATCACGCCTACCCCGCTCAGCATGCTCAACGATAGCCGCTTCGGAACGTTGTACCGTTGACGTGTGTTTCACTTATTGCGTTTACAGGCGACACTCACTAGATGCCATCCGCCTTGGGGAGACAAAATATGGCTGCCGTGGCCTTCAACATCGATGAGGCCTACGAGCCCACCGCGCACGAAATCGAGGCGGCTGGTAACGCTGCCCGTGCGCTCTCGCGCGTGGATTTCAGCCGTCCTGTTCACCTGACTGTGGAAGGGGCGGGCGAGGACATCATCAGCCTGCCGTCCGGTGTGTTCAGTAGCATCGTCAAGATGCTGGTCGAGATCGGCAACGGGCATGCCGTCACTGTCGTGCCGGTGCAGGCGGAACTTACCACCAGCCAAGCGGCCGATTTGCTCAACATGTCACGTCCACATCTCATCAAACTCCTGGAACGCGGCGACTTGCCGTTCCGAATGGTGGGCACGCATCGTAAGCTGCTCGGCCGAGATGTGCTGACTTACCGCAGCCGCTTGGATGCGGCCCGACATGATGCCTTGCAGGAAATGGCGGACCTAGATCAGGAAGCGGGCCTCTTCGACGATCACGCAACCCTTGATCACCCCTGATGCTGGTCGGTCGTTACACCGTCCTGCTTGATGCCAACGTTATGCACCCCGCCATCGTACGGGGTGCGCTCCTCTGGTTCGCCGCTAGCCGACTGTTCCGGCCGCTGTGGAGTGAGGCGATCCTGGCCGAATGGGAGGAAAGCCTGCGGCGCCGCTTTCCCGATCTGGCAGCAGACCATTTCAAGCGGCAGCGAACCTACATGGATAGCTTCGCCGAGGCTCTAGTGGAGGGATACGAGCCACTGATGCCTGCTTTGGCACTACCCGATCCTAAAGACGTCCATGTTCTTGCGGCAGCGATCCACGGCAGAGCCGATGCGATCGTCACCTACAATCTCAAGGATTTCCCAATTGAGGTGGCTGCCCGCCACGGCATAGAGGTGAAGCATCCCGACGATTTCATCGTCAATGTCATCGACCTCGACACAGCCAAGGCACTAACCGCCATCGGCAACCAACGCCGGCAGTTCCGCAACCCCGCCGTCACCGCCGAAGATTACCTTGAACGCTTTCGGAGGAGCGGTCTGATCCAGGCGAGCCATCGGCTTCAACCACTCGCGGAGTTGTTCTGACCAGATTTCTGGTAGCAGTAAGGAGCCGCCCCCAGCATCACGACCGCTACCGTGGTCCTGTTCGTTGACGCCGTAGCACCTCGAACGCCCCACTCGCTTTGGCAAGGGCGACCTCGACCGCGTGCAGATCGGGTGCCAGAGCAAGTTCCGGCCTGGCCATCATTGTGATAACGGCTTCGAGCACCGCATCAGACTCCCGCGCTAGCTCCATGAGATGATGGCCGCGAGGTCCGACAACCCCAGTCAGCCAGTTACGGGCTGTCCGATCCGCTGCGCCTGTCCAGCGCTGGATTTGCTTAGCTGCGTTGGCGCTCGTCCCGAGCTCTGTCTTCAACGCCTCGCTGATCGCGAGTGCATAGTCCGCCTCGGTTAGCCGCTCCGACCGTTTTGGCAACTTGTTGCCAGTTTTCGGAAACATGTTGCCGCTCCTTCCAAGCTACTGATCGCTATGGCGCACGCGCACCTTCCGCTCAGAGGCTTATGGTCATCAATTGGAACACGCCGCAGGATGAAGAACCGCCCGACCCGCCCCGGGTTCGTGCAGCGGAATATGTCCGCATGTCGACCGAGCATCAGCAATACTCGACCGACAACCAAGCGGTTGCGATCCGGCGCTTTGCGGAAGACCACGGTTACGAGATCGTCCACACCTACACGGACGACGGCAAGAGCGGACTGAACCTCTCCGGCCGGTCAGGCCTTAAGCTGCTGCTCGCCGACATCGATGCAGGGCGTACCGATTTTCAGGCATTGCTCGTTTATGATGTGAGCCGGCTCGGCCGCTTCCAGGATCCGGACGAGGCGGCGACGCACGAACTGCGCATTCGCACTGCCGGCATCCAAGTTGAATATTGCGCCGAGCAGTTTCGCAACGACGGCAGCATCAGCTCATCGATCATTAAGACCGTCAAGCGGAGCATGGCAGCTGAGTACAGCCGCGAGCTGTCGGTCAAGGTGTTCGCCGGACAGGCCAACCTGATCCGACGCGGCTACCGTCAGGGCGGCGCTGCTGGATTCGGGCTGCGCCGACTCCTCGTTGACGTGAACGGAGAGCCCAAGGGCGAGCTCGATCGCGGTGAACAGAAAAGCATCGCGACCGATCGCGTCATTCTCGTGCCGGGACCGTCTGAGGAGGTGGCGGTCGTGCAGGAAATCTACCGGTTGTTCACTGCGGAAGGAAAATCGGAGCGCGACATCGCTGGGCTGCTAAACGCACGCGGTATCGTGACTGATCTGGGCCGGCCATGGTCGAGGGGCACCGTCCACCAGGTGCTAATCAACGAGAAATATGTCGGCGACAATGTATGGGCGCGCACCTCCTTTAAGCTGAAGAGCCGTCATGTGGCGAACGCCGAAGGTGAATGGATTCGAGCCGAGGGCGTGTTCGCACCGCTCGTCGATCGGGCATTGTTCACCCGCGCCAGGGAAATCATCGACGCACGCTCCGATCGACTGAGCGACAACCAGATGCTCGAACTGCTGGCCTCCATCCTAGAAGGACAGGGCATGTTGACCGGTCTCATCATCGACGAGGCCGAGGACGCTCCTTCCAGCAGCGCCTATCGTACCCGCTTCGGCGGTCTGCTGCGTGCCTATGAGCTGGTCGGCTTCGCTCCCGACCGCGACTATCGCTACCTCGAGATCAATCGGAAGCTGCGGCAGCTTCATCCCGTAATCGTCGCCGACACGATCGCTGCGCTCCGCCACGCAGGCGGCCAAGTCGAGGGCGATCCTGATACCGACCTGCTCACCATCAACGGCGAATTTACCGCCTCATTGGTGGTCGTTCGCTGCGTTACGACTGTTGGTGGATCGTTGCGCTGGAAGATACGGATGGATACGGCACTCCGGCCCGACCTAACCGTCGTGGTTCGCATGGATTCCGGCAACGAGCTTCCACGCGACTATTACCTGCTGCCTCGCCTCGACATGGGAGAGGCAGTGTTGCGGCTTTGCGAGCATAACGGGCTGTCGCTCGACGCCTACCGGTTCGATGACCTCTCCGCCTTCCACCGCATGGCGGCACGGCGCAGCTGGGCGCACGCGGCATGAGTAGCGCCCGCCCTGCGCAGCGTGTCGAATGGATCGCGCTCGACCGGATCACAGTCGTGAACCCGCGGACGCGCAACAAGCGTGGGTTCACGGAGATCGTGGACAGCATTGCCCAGATCGGTCTCAAGCGGCCAATCACGGTCACACGCCGGATCGAAGCCGATGGTCCCTTCTACGACCTCGTATGCGGACAGGGTAGATTGGAAGCCTATGAGGCGCTCGGTCAACAAGAGGTGCCCGCCCTCGTCGTCACGGCAGACGCAGAAGACTGCCTCATCGCCAGTCTGGTCGAGAACTGCGCGCGGCGCCAACACAGCGCGATCGACCTCCTGCAGGATATTGGCGGCATGCGCGAACGCGGTCACAGCCTTTCCGCTATCGCTCGAAAGACGGGTCTCACACTCGAATATGTGAGCGGCGTTACGCGGCTGATCGAGAAAGGTGAGCAACGCCTGTTACGCTCGGTAGAGGCTCGCATCATTCCGCTCAGCGTCGCGGTCGAGATTGCGGAGGCGGAGGACCACGAGGTACAGCGTGCCCTCCAAACCGCCTATGAGCGGGGAGATCTGCGGGGTCGCAAGCTGGTTGCGGCCAAGCGGCTCGTCGAGACGAGGCGACGCCGTGGCAAGAGCCCCAAAGCCCCACCCGGCCATGGTGGCAGCCAGAAGATGTCGCCCGCAGCGCTCGTCCGCGCCTTTCGGGAAGATGTGGACCGCAAACAAGCCATGATCCGTCGGGCCAATGCGACGCTGGACCGGTTGAGGCTGATCGCCGAGGCGCTTCGCCGGCTGTCCCGCAGCGAACAGTTCATGGCGTTGATCGAGGACGAGGACCTCGCCTCCATGCCCGAGAACATAGCACTACGATTGGAGGAAACGGTCTGATGAAAGGGAAGCGTGGAACGACGGGATCAATCAAGCTTGCGTTTGAGGAAACCAGTCTGCGCATTCCGATCGATGCCATTCTACCCCTCCGCTCCGTGCCTGCCACCATCAAGAAGTCGGTAAAGTACGGTCAGATCGCAGCATCAATTGCTGAGGTGGGCATCATTGAGCCGCCTGTGGTGGCAAGGGACGCGGTGGACGTGGACCGCTACCACCTTCTCGACGGGCATCTTCGTCTCGAAATCATGCGCGAGCGTGGCGAAACTCACATCGTCTGCTTGGTCGCAACGGAAGACGAAGCCTTCACCTACAACAAGCGCATCAGCCGGATCGCGACGATCCAAGAGCACCGGATGATCCTGAACGCGGTCAAGAAGGGTGTCTCGGAAGAGAGGCTCGCCCGCGCGCTCAACGTCAACATCGCCCACATCCGTATGAAGAGGAACCTGCTGGTTGGGATTTGTCCGGAAGCGGCCGACCTGCTGAAGGATCGACACGTGCCGATTCACGTGTTCACCGAACTCAGGTTCATGAAGGCCGTGCGCCAAGTCGCGGCCGTCATGGCCATGATCTCGATGAACCGCTTCTCAGTCAGCTACGCCAAATCGCTGGTCGCCTCGACACCCGATGACGAGCTGGTGGCGGGCAGGCCGCGCCGGATACCTGGTCTTACCGAGGACCAGATTGCCACCATGCAGCATGAGTCTGAAAATGTGGATCGGGAGTTTCGGCGGCTCGAACTGAGCTATAGTTCCGACAATCTCGACCTCATGCTAGCGACGGGCTACGTGAACCGCCTGCTCGGCAACGTCCGTGTGGTTCGCCATCTCGCCCAGCATCATGCCGACATCCTGTCGGAATTCCAGAAGCTGAGCGATTTGCAGAAGGCGGCGTAGTGCTGTTGCTGAACGGAGCGGTTCTGACCCCCGTCAACGCAGAAGCTATGTAAAGGACATTATTAGATGTAGCGCAGCAGTGCCATTTTTAAAATGGTCTTGTTGACACCGTTTTCATATTGGCTCATAATTTGGTCTTATTGACACCGTTTCCTGTGAGGCCGATATGATCCAAGAGAGCGTCACCACCGCCCGCGCCGCCGAGATCGTCGGCCTCGGCTATGAGGGCCTGCGTTCATACCTCAAGCGTGGCCTGGGCGGTCGAACCGGTATGCTGCCCGGCTTCCATCAGCCTGGTGCTGATACGCACGACGATCCGATCTCACGCGCCAAATGGATGCGGTTCAGTTTCCCCTCTCTGTGTATGTTTCGAACGGCAAAGCTGCTGATCGACGCCGGCTTCAGCTTCGAGCAGGCCAATGGCGTCGTCTCCCAGCATGATATCTGGTCAAATTTTGCTCACGATCAAAGGCCGGTTGATCGCCTCATGGCGGTCTGGCCGCCATATGGCGATCATATCATTTACCACCCTGAGGAGATCGAGCTTCTTTATAAGGCGCTGAGGGCAGCACCCGAGATTGTGACGATTATCAATCTGGGAAAAGTCTTCTCTTATGTCCGTGACGCACTCCGTTCCGACATTGGCGTCCGGTCATAGCCAGCCGCTGGCGAAGCATGCTCCGCGTCCGACGTCAAAGACCCCCGGCAAGCCGACGCATCTTGTACATTTCCCGTGCCAGCCGCATCTGCGGACTGTCGTACAGCTCGCGCATCAGCCGGATCTCCGGCCTGTTGTAGATTTCCTGCATCAGGCGAATCGTTGGGTTCTCCTGCGCCGCGCGGATCGCACGAAGGGCAGGGGAGTCCATACCTGCCAGCAACATCGCACCACCCGACATGCGTTCGCCTGCGAGCTGCGCAAGCGCGATGTTCCGGGCGACCCGCAAACCTGGGCCGGATTCTGCCTGCCGGTTGATCTTTGCATCACGCTGGGAACGGGCCTGATCCAGATACCGCTGACCGGCCTTCTTCCACTTCGCCTGAAGGCGACGGATTGTTGCCTCATCCGGTGCGTCGAGAACCCGCTTCGCTGCCGTAGTCGGTTTCAACGTCGGTGCTGCGATCATCATATCCGCCATCCTGGAGAGGACAGGTCCATCGTTCAGGCCAGATCCTTCCGGTCGGCCGCGTCCGCGCTTTGCTGCACTATTCATCTGCCAGTCCTTTCATGTGCTGACCGCAATATCAGCAAAGAAAACAGCAGCTTCAATGACGATAAATTCTGAACATAAGCGAGAATAATTGACCGTCAAAACGACGGATCGCTCCCGGAAAGCGAGAATAATTCCTGCCCGTCGTCACACCTTGCGGTGTCAGCGGGCCGGTTCGTCAGGCAGGCGGATCGAAGGTGTCGCCATTCGGAAGGGTGAAGACCGATCCATCGAACGCACTGCCTTGGCCTCCAGTGGTCCGCAGCTCTTTGCGCCCAAGCATGCGCCCATGAGGATCGTCCTTTGATGACGCATCGATCCAATGCTGCACTTTCGGGCGAGCTTCTCCGAGCGAGAAGCTGACCCGCAACTGCGAGACCCCTTGATTGCTCATACATACGTATGACTAAGGAGGTAACGATATGGCATATATTGATCCACGCATGGTCACGTCGCCCAAAGGCCGCGTTGAAAGGCTCGACGTGATCTTTGACGGTGGCGAGGGCGACTATGCTGTTGCCAACATGCTGTGGGATGGCCAACCGGCAACAGGCGTCCGCTGGAATGGCGGCGATCAGGGTGAGAAGTTCCAAGGGCTTGGCAACCCTCAGAGCCGTGGCATCCCCACTTGGTTCATCCTTCCTGACCCGATTGCGGAACTCGTCCGCGAAAATCCCGCGGCGCTCGTCCGCAATGATCCTGCGGCTTGGTAGGATCGTTCAATGAATGATGCTGAAGCCGACGAACCAGCAGCGATCGTTGCGCTCGATCTCGGCCCCTTGCCGGTTGCCAAGATCAATGGCGTCCTTGGTTCGAGCCTGATGGCGGCGGACGCCCATTTCTCGATTCGGGCACAGAGCCATTCTCAGATGCGGCACCCCGATGATTTCGAGCTGTGCCGCCAGTACGTAGGGCAAATCGTCGCCAACCCCGATTACATCGGGCAAGCACCTGGTCAGAATGACGGGTTTGAACTGATCGGCGAAATCCCGCAGGAACAGGCGATCATCCTTGTGGCGATCAAGCTTAGGTTGGACAAAGCGGGGCGCTATATCGTCGCCAGCACCTACCCGATCGACCGGAACAAGCTGGAGCGCCGACTGCGGAAGGGCTTCATTCAGCCAGCCTAGAAACTAGAAAGCCCCGCACGAGCGGGGCTTTCAGAAGCTATCGGCGGGGCGCCAAATTCCCGCATCCCTTCGGCTTTCGCCTACTTTGCCACTTGCGTGGCGTGTGAGGAGGCCGTTCTCACCTCGGTAGCTTTCGAGCCTTCTAACTAGGAATAAGTTGAAAGACCGTCAACACCCTGCATACATACATACATAGTAGATAAATATAGCGTCGCAGCCTGGCTGACATGAGCCGATCGGCGATCATCCGTGAGATTGTAACGATGCCCCCCACAGATGCCGAGGTTGAGCAAGCTGCTCGGGATTTCCGAGCAGCTATCGACACCGCCGGCCCCGAACCGTGGGCACTGAAGCATATCGCATACCCAAGGGGAGCCTGCGGGCATGCCACGGAACTGCTTGGCCGCTACCTGATCGAGCGGCTGGGGATCACCGCCGATTACGTCAATCAGGATGCGTTAGACGATATCAGTGGTTGGCGTCACTCTCATGCGTGGCTCGAGTGGAATGGGCTGACGATCGACATCTCCGGCGACCAGTTCGGCTGGGCGCCGGTCATAGTGACACGCGAGCCCCAGCATCACGGCAAGGGCGAACCGAACAGCCGGCACCCGGTATGTCTCGAGCATCAGCGGGATTGGTGGTGGAGCGAATGCGGCCCTCTCTGGGCCGCTATCCGTCCTCACCTGCCAGCCCGGGAAGAAAGGTAGACCTTTTTACCTCCGCTTCCCGCGTTTTGCCGGTGTCAGAGCCCTCCGAGACTGTTGAAAACTCAATCCACCCGCAAAAGGAACCGCACGGAGCAATTAACGTGCGTTTTTCAGGTTGTCAGTGGCAGCCTTGTTTCGGGTAGGGCTACTTCGGTGAACCTATATTTCGCGCCTTGGTGGTCGACCGTTGCAGGACCGAGTTTTTCAACAGCCTCCTCCGGTTATGACACCAAGGTTACCTGATACCGCGATTCTACTGACGGGCGCGGAACGTCAGCCCGATCGTGCGCGGATCGCTTGGCGTAGCGAGGATCAGGCCTGAATTGCCGGCCTGGATCGTGACGTTCTGGATGTAGTCGCGATCGAACAGGTTGCGGGCGAAGACGGCGATTTCCCACCCCTTCTCACTGCGATAACCGACACTGCCGTTGACGACCGTGTAGCTACCGATCGTCGTAAAGCGCGAGCCGGTCGGATCGCCGAATTGCTTGCTGCGGTAGTTGGCATCGGCATGCGCGAACAGGCTCCCGCTCAAGCTTGCGACCGGGCGGAGATAGTCACCGCCTACGGTCGAGGACCATTTTGGCAGACCGGGTAGACCCGTGCCGCTAAGATTGCAGGACGCCGCTGTATTGCCGATCAACTCGATCGGGCACGGGCCGGTCGGGTAGCTGTCATACTTGCCATCTGCGTAAGCGACCGATGCGCGAACCGACAGGTCACGCGTGACGGCTGCAACGGCATCGGCTTCCACGCCCTTCGACGTAACCTTTGGAATGTTGGCGAGATAGGTACGCAGCGCGGCTGCGGCGCGGGTATCGCTGACGTTGGTCTGGAAGTCGGTAACGCGGGTGTAAAATGCATCGATATTGAAGGTGAGGCGATTGTCGAACAGGCGGGTCTTCAGACCGACTTCATACGCCGTGTTCTTTTCCGGCCGTACGACCGCAGTGCCGATCGCCGGCAGGTTCTGATCGTTGAGCGGCAGACCCGACATGTTGATACCGCCGGACTTCTCGCCGCGGGCGTAGCTCACATAGCCGAGCACGTTATCGGTGGCCTGCCATGCGATGTTGGCGCGACCGGTCAGCGCTCCGTCGTTGACCTTCGCGGCATAGGTCTGGCCACGAAGAATACCAAGCCGGGCATTGATCAGTGCGGCGCTGGTGGTGGCCGGACCGCCGAAGACGAACGTGTCGTAGGTGCCCGTCTTGTGCTCATAGGTGTAGCGCAGGCCACCGGTCACGGTAAGGCGGTCGACCGGACGCCAGTTGACCTCGCCGAACGCGGCATAGCTGTTCGACTGGAAATCGGTCCGGCCATCGGTGCCATAGCCGTCGAGCAAATTAGCAGGCACCGGAGTGGCGTTTGCGCCGGTCGTGGTGCCGATCAGGTAGCGAGCGGCAGCCGGGCCATAGATTGAAATCGGCCGTCCAATGACGCGCTGGCGAAAGAAATACAGCCCGCCGACGTAGCTGAGCGCATGGTCACCGTTGGAGGCAAGACGCAGCTCCTGACTATACTGATCCTGACGCGACGGAATGTGCTGCTCGATCTGGATTGGGATGCCGGTATAGTCGCGATCGTTGGCGGCATCCCAGTTCCAGAAGCGCCACGCGCTGACCGAGGTCACCGTCGCACCGCCAAGGTTCCAGTCGGCGATCGCCGCGACCCCGCCCTCGTTGGTGTCGACGCCTAGCTGCGCATCGATATCGGTCACGCGATCATAGGGGTTGGTGCTGGGCGGCGTGTAGTTGAACTGCGCGGCAAGGCCGGTCGGGCCGGCGAACTGCCGCGTCGCGGTGCGCGGCACATCGCGGGTGGCGACGCGGTAATAGACCTGGGTGCAGCAGTTGCTCTCGAAATTCGTGAAGTCGGCGCTGAGCTTGATCTGGAACACCTCGGACGGCTTGAACAGCAATTGCCCCCGTACGGCCTGATTGCCGATCTGATTTTGATCCCGGCCGGTAATGACATTGTCGATTACGCCGTCGCGGCGCGTTGAAACGCCGGAGATGCGAAAGGCAAGCGTGTCGGTGATCGGCCCCGACGCCGCAGCCCTGGCCTGAACGAAGTTGAAGCTGGCGACCGAAATCTCCTCGGTCGCTTCCGGTGTAAAAGTCGGTTCGCGCGTGGTGATGTTGATCGCGCCGGCGGTGCTGTTCTTGCCGAACAATGTGCCCTGCGGACCGCGCAACACCTCCACCTGCGCGATATCACTGAAGTCGAACGCGGCGGTTGCAGGACGGGCGTGATACACCTGATCGACGTAGAAGCCGACGCCCGGCTCAAGCCCGTCATTCGCTTGGCTGACCGCGACAACGCTGCTGCCCAGGCCGCGGATCGTAAACGCGGTGTTGCGCGGATTAGCAGAGCTATAGTTGAGCGCAGGAACGAGCTGCGAAAGCTGCTGCGTGTTGACGGTGTATGACCGGTCCAGCAGCTCCCCGCCGACCACGGAAAGCGAACTCGGGATACGCTGCGCATCCTCTGCCCGACGGCGTGCCGTCACGGTGATCTCGGGAAGCCCGGCCTGATCCTGCTCGACACTCGTACCGGTCGGGGCTGCCGTATCGCCCTGCGGGACGCCCTGATCCCGCGCATAGGCGGGATTCGCAAGCGCGATAAGACTGGCGGCGCAGAGCAGGTGACGCATCGGAAATTTCCCCTTGTCGACCGGCATGCCGCTATTGCAGGCTCTCCCGGAGATTATATCCGGCCATATACAGGTCGAACCTGATTGGAAAAGACCTTGCTGGCCATGATGCTGATTCCGCTGCTTGCTCTTGCTGTCGCTCCCCAAGTTATGCCGGCGATGGACCATCCCACCGTCACTTGTCCGGCTACGGCTGTGCAACTCCCAGCTGGGCTGGAAGGGTGGACGCGCAAGCAACCCGTTCGCGCCGGAGCTACAGCGAAAGTGGCGACGACGCTTCCGCTTGGCGTTGGTGTCTCGGCGACATTGCTGCTGACGCCGAAGATTGCCTATGCCGTCCGCCGGGAAAAGCCTGGCGGATCGATAAGCAGCGGCGGGATATTTGCGTTCACCGTACCCGTCGCCGGTCGCTACCGCGTTGCATTGGGGGCCGGGGCGTGGATCGACGTTCTGAGCGGAACGACGCCGGCAACGTCGGTATCGCATGGTCATGGTCCCGATTGCACAGGAGTGCGCAAGATGGTCGATTTCGACCTGAAGCCGGGTCGCTACCTTCTCCAGGTGGCTGGCAACGCTTCCGCGACGCTGCCACTGATGGTCGCGCGTATGCCGTAACGATCACAGATTACCGATCTGGCACGCAGTGAACCTTATCCCGCATCGACAATTATATTCCTTTGGATATAGATGGTCGTACAGGTGAAACGGACATGCCATGAAGATCAGGATCGACATGACCGGCCTGCGCTACGGTCGCCTCCTCGGCGTCAGCTTCGCGCACAAGAGCCGAAGCGGTCACGCGCATTGGCTCTTTCTATGCGACTGCGGCAATGAGGTCGTAGCAGCAGGTGGAAACGTGCGGTCCGGCAGCACCGCCAGTTGTGGCTGCCTGCATCGCGAAATCAGCGCCGCCCGACTGGCCGAACATGGCCATCGCGCGCGCAAGCGCCACGACGCCACATATCGCGCTTGGCAGCGCATGAAGGTGGAACATGACTCCAGCACCGTTTTGCCGGTGTGGTCCGACGATTATGCCCAGTTCCTTGCCGACATGGGGGAGCGACCTGGCAACACGGTGCTGACGAGGGCCGATGCGGCCAAGCCGTTCGGCCCCGGTAATTGCCGATGGCTACCGGTGGCGAGCCGTTCGGTTCGGGCAACGAACGGGTGGATGAAGCGTCGCGACTATTTGCCGGTTTCGTCTGTGGGCTTGAGAGCGTCGACCAACCAATCGAAGTCTGTGCCACTGGCTGCGGCGACCATGCGTGCCTCAATGCCGCGGTAGCTGGCTAGCAACCGCTCACCAAACGCAGTGAGCTGCGCACCACCCGATTTTCCCCCGCCGACACGGGTTTCAACGACCGGTTCTATCCATGCGTGATTGAGGCTGTCGACCAACAACCAGATACGCCGATAGCTCATCTTGAGTTCGCGCCCGGCAGCAGAGATGGAACCGGTACGACCGATGGCGTCGAGGACGAGCGCCTTGCCCGGCCCGATCGCCGGGTCCGAACCTCTCAGTATCTGAACATTGACCTTCAGCGGCCCATCAATAGCCAATTACACGCCTCCATGCCGGGCACGTCTCGTGGCCTGCACGTTGGCCATACCCGGTCGCGGGCGTGAGTGTCATTGCGACGAGATGCATAAGTACCGTCACCTGGTCGCCTTCGCCGAGCGCGAGATCGGCTATCGCCTCCTCGGTGATGTTAGCGGTAATGACGACGCGGTTACCGATGTCCACCTTGACCGAACCGTTGACCGCGCCTGGCTGAATGGCGGTGACCCGACCTGCGATCTGGTTAGTGCACTAATCTTCATGGGTATCCTTTTCGGTGAGAGGATGCCGATAGCACTTATGTTGGCGTCGATCAGCCGGCCTTCCTACTCCAGTTGCAAGCGTCAAAACCCTCCGAGACTGTTGAAAAACTCAATCCACTCGCAAAAGGAACCGCACGGAGCAATTAACGTGCGTTTTTAGGCTGTCAGTGGCAGCCTTGTTTCGGGTAGGGCTACTTCGGTGAACCTATATTTCGCGCCTTGGTGGTCGACCGTTGCAGGACCGTCTGCTGTACCACCAGACCGGGTTGTCGATCGAAGAGCATTACACCGACACGGGCGGCGCATCCGACCATGTGTTTGGGCTGATGCCGTTCTTTGGCTACCGTTTCGCGCCACGCTTGCGCGATATCAAGGAACGCCGCCTGCATCTGCTGCCCGGGCAGGAGGTGGGACCGTTGCTTGCCGGCATGGTTGGCGATCCAATCGCGCACGACCATGCCGCTGCGCACTGGGACGAACTGCTGCGGCTCGCCACCTCGATACGGACCGGGACCGTCACCGCCTCGGCGATGCTGCGCAAGCTGTCCGCCTATCCGCGCCAGAACGGCCTGGCACTCGCGCTGCGCGAGGTCGGGCGGCTCGAACGCTCGATCTTCATGCTCGACTGGTTGCAGGACATCGATCTGCGAAGGCGAACCCAGGCCGGGCTGAACAAGGGCGAGGCGCGCAACGCCCTTGCCCGCGCATTGTTCTTCAACCAGCTCGGCGAGCTACGCGACCGCCGGTTCGAGAACCAGTCCTACCGCGCCTCCGGCCTCAACCTGCTGGTCGCCGCGATCATCCTGTGGAACACCCGCTATCTTGGACGGGCATTGGCCGACATCGGTACGCCGGACGAGGTAGCCCGGCATATTGCACCGCTGGGATGGAGCATATCGCGCTCACCGGCGACTATAGCTGGGAGCGGGACGATCGGCCGGGGCCGGATCAGCTCCGTCCACTCCGCATTTTGCCGTCGTTCCTTGCAGCATGAAGCCCTTTGCATGACCGAAGGATCCCATTGCGAGCGTTCATTTAATATGAAATTCTCCAGCCATGATGACTAGTACTGGAGGATGTCAGTGCGGAGCTGTGCGCTTCCGGGTTGAGGGTGACCTAGAAGAAGCCTCCATCTGCCATTGTCGAATGTGCCAGAAGGCAACTGGCGGACTATTCGGACCTTACGTCGGAGCGCCCTTCAATGCAGTGACCTGGACTCGGGGTCAGGTCAGTTATTTTCAGAGTTCAAATAAGGTGCGTCGTGGGTTTTGCCGTGATTGTGGCACACCCCTCACCTTCGAGTACGGTGAGGGGAACATCAGTTTCGCGCTTGGCGCCATGGACAAACCGCACTCAATCAATTTGAGCGAGCAGCTTGCTTCGCCCGAACGGATCGCTGACTTTGAGGTATTGGCGAATTTGCCGGAACACCCAACAGATGAGCCACGAGCGGCCGCTCATCTGGCAGGAATTATATCGTTCCAGCACCCTGATTTTGACACCACCGATTGGTCGCCGAAGACATAAACCAACGGCCGCTTCCCACTCCAAAATTGACCGTTCGCCATTCGTTCGTACTTAGCGTACGTAAACTTCACTTTCGTGCAGTGACCCCATCTTGCCAGATTTCGAGGCTTCCTCCAGGCCGACGCCTATGCCGGTTACGAAGGGCTCTATCGAAGCGGCGTCACCGAAGTCGCGTGCCGGGCCCATTTCAGGCGCAAGGTGTTCGACCTGCACGAGCGGGCTGCCACGCCGCTAACCACCGACATTCTTGAACGCATCGGTGCCTTGTACGGCATAGAAGCCGAGGTCCGCGGCAGGCCGCCTGACGTGCGGCTGGCGGCGCGGCAGAACCGGACGAAGCCGCTGGTCGATGCACTACGAGAGATACTCGACGCAGCACTGCGCCAGCTGTCGCCGAAGTCCGACATGGCCAAGGCTATTGCCTATGGCACGAAGCGATGGCGCGCGCTGTGTCGCTTCCTCAATGACGGGCGCCTGGAGATCGACAACAATATCGCCGAACGTGCACTGCGCGGCGTTGCCGTCGGACGACGCAACTGGCTGTTCGCCGGTTCGAAAACGGGCGGCGAGCGTGCCGCAGCAATCTACACCGTCATCCAGACCTGCAAGGCCAATGGCGTCGACCCGCAGGCCTACATCGCCGACGTCACTGGGAAGATCGCAGCGGATTGGCCAGCGGCGGGATGGGACGAGCTCATGCCCTGGAACTGGGCCCAACAGCCTGCGAAGCTGGTAGCGCAAGCCGCATAATCTGCGGCCTACCGGCCACGCTTACGGCGCTTGCGGTTCCGGCGCTTTGAAGCGTCGCAAATCGGTTCTTTAGTTTTTGAGCTACCAACCCAAGCGGCTTCGATTTGAATTTTAGCAGGAAAGTAAGGAGTTAGCTCTACCTCGTGTTTTATGTGTCAGTGGGTGAGATCGGCTGTGGGTATCGCAATGCTCGGGACGAAGGTCGTACGGCATAGGTTGAAGCTGCTGGACGGCTCCGCGGTTCTCATCATCACGTGCCTCGCCGCGTTTTACTGCCTCGAAGTGGATATCTTCGAGAGCGATCGCGCCGACGTTGCCGTGAACATGATCCCGCTCGAGGAGGTCATGGCCATAGCCGCTATCTTCTGCGCGGGCCTGACCATTTTCGCACTAAGGCGCCTGTCGGAGGCACGACGCGAGGCCCGGGCGCGGATCGCGGCGGAGCGAGAAGCGCGCAACCTGGCCATGCACGATGCCCTGACCGGACTGCCGAATCGACGCAGCTTCGACGATGCGCTGGCGGTCGCCATTCAGTCGCCGCCGCGCACCAGCGGCAGCCATGTTCTAATCCTCATGGACCTGAACGGCTTTAAGCGCGTCAACGATCTTTACGGGCACCAGGCGGGCGACGAGGTACTCATCCAGGTCGGCGGGCGTCTGGCCAAGGTCGTTCGGGACGGCGATATGGTGGCGCGGCTCGGTGGTGACGAATTTGCCGTGCTCGCTATGCATACCTCCGGCGTTGAATCGGCGACCGGCCTAGCCGCCAGGATCATCGACGCGCTCGCATCGCCGCTGGTCGCAGCGGGCAGCCAGCATCATATCGGTGTCGCCATCGGGATCGCACTCATCACCGAGGACGGCACCTGCGCGGATGAACTCCTGCGCAAGGCCGATGTCGCGCTATACCGTGCAAAAGAGGAGAAGAACCGCTTGCCATCGGCGATGCGCTTTTTCGAGCTCACAATGGACGCGCAGGCAGAGGAACGCGATCAACTCGAGCGCGAGTTGCGTGCCGCGATTGCCGATCGCGCCATCCGGCCGTTCTATCAACCCTTGATTGCGCTGGAGTGCAACGCGGTAACCGGTTTCGAAGCGCTAGCGCGCTGGACCTCCCCGGTGCTGGGCGTCGTTTCGCCGGAACGGTTCATTGCGGTCGCTGAAGATGCCGGATTGATCCGCGAACTGACGATGATCCTGCTGGAGGAGGCGTGTATCGACGCCGCCTCTTGGCCGGGGGATATTACGCTGGCGTTCAACATCTCGGGTGCTGTGTTGCAGGACCCGATGTTCGGTCTCGCCGTGCTGCAGGTCCTCGCGCGAACGCGGCTGCGGCCCGAGCGGCTCGAGCTGGAAATAACAGAAAGTGCGCTGGTCCGCGATCTCGAGGCGGCTCGCCGGGCACTCGACACGCTGCGGACGGTCGGCGTTCGGATCGCGCTCGACGATTTCGGCACCGGCTACTCCAGTCTCTACCATCTCCGAGCATTCAAGCCGGACAAGATCAAGATCGACCGGAGCTTCATTGAAGGTATGGAACATGACGCCGATAGCGCGGCGATCGTTCGGGCACTGATCGGGCTGGGGTCGGGGCTCGGCGCCAAGATTACAGCGGAGGGCGTCGAGACTATCGAGCAGCACGCGCTCCTCCAGTCGCAAGGCTGTGATCAGGGTCAGGGCTATTTGTTCAGCCATGCCGTCGATGCGGCCGACGCGTTGGAAATGGTAGGCATGACAAACGGTGAGACCGGCCGCGTTGCCGGTCGGACCGCACGATGACGCGGAAGATGATGGTGCTGGCCGGGCTCGTCGCTTTGCTTGTTCTCGGTGGAGCGATGGTGGCAGGCGTCTGGATGCAGCGCGACGGGATGGTCGCAGGCATAGGCAATGATGCCCGCAAGGTCGAAGCCGACGCCGATAGTTTGGCGACCGATGCGGATGCGATACCCGACGATCTGGTCCGACAGACGCAGCCGCTCTATTACTCGTTTGATCCGGCGATCACCGTCAATATCAAGGACACCGATGCGGTGTTTCAGGTGGGTATCTCGCTATCGACGCATTTCGCAACGACGAACGATGCGCTGAAGAACGACGATCCGGCCTTGCGCTCGGCGATTATTCTGGCGCTCGCCGATGCCAGCCAGGATCTGGCGGAGAGCGACGCTGGCAAGAAACGGATGCTGACGCAGATCGTAACCGTCGTAAACCGGCAGTTGCAGCAGGACCGGTATGCAGGATCGGTCGACGGCGCTTACTTTACGAGCTTCATTGTACAAGGTGGTGTCGATGACTGAGCGGGAAATTAGTATGATCCGGGCGTGCACGAAGTCGAGGGTATTGCGTACCGCAGCGATCCCTTTGGCGACCTTGCTGATGTCCGCGTGCTCTCAAGGCACTGGTTCAACCAACGACCAGCTGGTGATCGACAACGCGGTAGATGCCGACGTCGCTACGACTGCCGACGCAGACGATCGTGCCGACCATTTGGATGAACTCGCGGGGGAGTTGCAGCGTCAGGCGAACGGTGCGAGCAATGCCGCTGCTTCGGGTTTGCGAAACGAAGCCGCGCGCGATGTGGCGACGGCGGCGGCGATCCGGCGGCGCGGCCAGATCGATGCGGCGCAGTCGGAAGAAGAGATTGAGGCCAATGCAGGGCTGTTGAACCAGCAGTAACCCTTCGGCCTGCCGGCAATCTGTCTGAATTGCCAAAACGCAACCATCGAAGGCGATCGTCCCCTGAATGAACGAAGGGAGGAAGCTGATGCGTTGAAAACGGTCCTCGAACCATCTTATTCAGCCGATAGCTGCTATCCCGGATCAGGGGCGTTTCCCGATTGAGATCAGGCAACGGGAAAACACCTCTACGCCACAGTCGCGAGCCTTCGGGCACGCTCCCTGTCTTTCGCACGGCCAAATGCGCTAAGCATGGGGTGAAGCTCTGCCTTCTTGGGAATGAACACGACCGTGCTTTAGACGTTGATAGCTTGGCAAGTTGTTGGCTGCACCGGCAGCCATTTCGTGCCAGACCGGTGATGGAAGTCGGCCATGAACTCGACCGGTAACGCCGTGCCGGTCTACGTTCCGAAGATGCTCGATCGGAACACCGCATGTACCGATCCAATCCGAAGCTCGATACCGATCGCCGGCAGGATGACTCTTGCGTCGGCAGCCCTCAGCAAGATGTCCACGTCTGCCACACCGCCTGGATCGGCTCCATGAAGTGCAACAGCTGCACTGGCAATGATCCACCAGGGATCACGTGCCTGATCAATGATGGTACCGATCGCATTTGATGACGCCAACAGGGTTGAGCTTATGGTCATGGGCTACAAATAGCGTCCGCCATTCCTATTGAGATAGTAAAACGGGAAAGCATTCGCAAGCAATGATCTTTAGCGGGCTCCGTCAGACACTATTAGGCATATCTTTAGTTGTCAACGTAGGTGGTATGGGACGAAATCTTATAAAAATCGGCAAGGCAAAAGCTGAAGCGGATGCACGAGGCGAACCTACGTCGGAAATTATTGTTATCAATGCTATTCGCCAAATTTCTGCAAGTAAGAGGCGGTAGTCGCGTTCGTTGATGTCATTTACCCCAATCCCATTCCACAGCTATGTGCCCGCTTCTCGCTACCGCTCTGTTCGGCCGTTCGCGATGATGTGATAGCCGCCTGCCGCTCACCGGTCCGCATCTTGATCGCCTCCGCCAGCTTTTCCTTGCTGTCGGTGTAGATTGCGGCGTGCTGCTTAGCCCTGCTGATGGCGACATAGGCGGATTTTGCATCCACGGTGTTCGCGCGGAAGCTCTCCAGATGCGTCATCGACCGGTCGGCCGTCGCACCCTGGCTGCCGTGCACGGTGCCGACCCAACCATGCCGCACATGCCTGTCACCGGCTTGGTCGAGCGACAGCGTGTGCTCGTGCCCTCGCGCATCGATCGCGGTCAACGTCCGCTTCTCGGCATCAATTCCAACCACGGCTGCGGTCGCACCGTTCACGCGCCCCGCCTCGCGATCATTGCGGGTGAACTGCACCCGGTCGCCGGCTGCAAACTCGCGGGTGACCTCGGCAAAGCTCTCAGACTGACCGCGGCCCCATTTATCAAGCTGCCAGTCGATCGCTCGGCCTTCGCGGTCGTGTAGCTCGATACGGTTGGCATCACGATCGACGCGGGCAATCCGGTAGGCCTGCCCCTTTTCGATCCCGTGCCGCTCATAGTCGCGCCGGAAGGTCACCACGTCACCGGTCTCGTAGCTGCGCGCTTGACGCGCCTCCTCGCGGGTCAGTCCCCTGCTCTCCAGCGTAGTCGCGCTGATCGTCTCACCGCTCAGCGTTCCGTCCTTGCGCAGCTCGGCGCGGATCGCCTGGGTCAGCAACTCGCGCCCTTCGCGCGTCGTATCCATCACCAGCGTACGGGCACGCTGATCAGGGGTAAGTGCGACATAATCGCGGGCAATGGCACCACGTCGGTCGCCAGCATCGGCGATCTCGGCAACCTTGCCCCCGCCGCGCTCCAGCGCCTCCAATGCCCGCCGGCCGTCGCCGGCGATCGTTGCCTGCACCGCTTCGCGGGTCAGGTCGTTCTCCTGACGTACGATCTTGTCGAGCACGAACGTCTTCATGCCGGCGTCCTGAAGCTGCCCG
>Ga0308158_10001905_pt1 | contig 20738 bp, 24 predicted proteins | sample PhyBR2_FD_201038 | JGI IMG/M metagenome (GOLD analysis project Ga0308158, IMG submission 201038) | Phyllosphere microbial communities from UC Gill Tract Community Farm, Albany, California, United States - DLSLB.R2 | ecosystem: Host-associated > Plants > Phyllosphere > Unclassified | place: USA...
CCGAAGATTATGGGTGTGCTGAGTTTGCCCACGACAGATCCCTCCCGGCCGGCTGACTGCGACCCTCGCCCTTGGTTTGCACCACAATGCGGGACAAGGCCAATCGACTAAAGTCGTAGAAATACGTCTCCTCCCCATTCATGGGGAGGTGGCTCGAAGCGCAGCGGAGAGACGGAGGGGTTCTCCACAGCATCACGAGCGCCAATGGGACTTCAGGAACCCCTCCACCGCTTCGCGGTCCCCCTCCCCGCTAGCGGGGAGGAGACGGCGGTGTCAGTTCCGAACGACTTTGACCCGTCCGGCGGCTTCCCGCGCGCGGTCGCGGGCCTGTTCGACGTCGGCGCCGCGGGCGACAGCCACGCCCATGCGGCGGCGCTCGAAGGCCTCGGGCTTTCCGAACAGACGCAGATCGGCGGTCGGGACCGACAGGGCCTCCGCGACGCCCTCGAAGGCGACCCCTTGCGCGTCCATGCCGCCATAGATGACGGCGCTGGCGGCGGGTTCACGCTGGTTCACGTCGATGGGCAGACCCAGGATGGCGCGGGCGTGCAGCGCGAACTCGCTCATGGTCTGGCTGGCCAGGGTGACCAGGCCGCTGTCGTGAGGGCGGGGCGAGACCTCGGAGAACCAGACCTGGTCGCCCTTGACGAACAGCTCGACGCCGAAGACGCCATCACCGCCCAGGGCCTCTGTCACCTTGGCGGCGATGTCCCGGGAGGCGGCCAGCGCAGCGGGCGTCATGGCCTGCGGCTGCCAGCTTTCGACATAGTCGCCCTTGACCTGGCGGTGGCCGATGGGCGCACAGAAATCGGTGCGGGTCGAGCCGTCGGCGTCGCGCCAGCGGACGGTCAGCAGCGTGATCTCGAAGTCGAAGTCGATCCGGCCCTCGACGATGACGCGGGCGCCGGCGACGCGGCCGCTGTCCTGGGCGTAGGTCCAGGCGTCGGCGATTTCATCGGCGCTTTCGATGAACGACTGGCCTTTGCCCGACGAGGACATGACCGGCTTGACGAAGTTGGGATAGCCGACGACCTCGGCGGCGGCGGCCAGTTCCTCGGCCGAGCCGGCGAAGGCGTAGGGACTGGTGGGCAGGCCCAGCTCTTCGGCGGCCAGTTTGCGGATGCCCTCGCGGTTCATCGTCAGCTGCACCGCGCGAGCCGTCGGGACGACCGTCGCCATGCCGGCGGCCTCGATATCGGCCAGAACCTCGGTGGCGATGGCCTCGATCTCGGGCACGATGAAGTGCGGGGCCTCGGCCAGGATGACGCCGTTCAGCACCTGGGCGTCGGTCATGGGGATGACGTGGCTGCGGTGAGCGACCTGCATGGCCGGTGCATTGGGATAGCGATCGACGGCGATGACCTCGACGCCGAGCCGCTGAAGTTCGATGGCGACTTCCTTGCCCAGTTCGCCCGAGCCCAGCAGCATGACGCGCACGGCGGTGTCGGAAAGCGGGGTGCCGAGTTTCATGGGCGTCAGGCTCCGGTAGCGGGTTCGATCAGGTCCCAGGCGTTGCCGTAGAGGTCTTCGAAGACCACCACCTTGCCATAGGTCTCATGCCGCGGGGTTTCGCGGAAATGGACGCCGGCGGCAAGCCAGGCGGCGTGGTCGCGTATCAGGTCGTCGGTTTCCAGAAACAGCCAGACCCGGCCGCCGGCCTGGTTTCCGACCTGGACCTTCTGCGCGTCGGTCGTGGCGCGCGCCAGCAACAGGCTGGTCTCGCCACCTTTGGGCGTGACCCGCACCCAGCGTTTGCCTGCGCCCATGTCGGTATCCTCGCTGAGGTCGAAACCCAGCTTTCCGACATAGAAGGCGATGGCCGCGTCATAGTCGTGAACAAGCAGGCTGATCGAGCCGAGCCGGTGCATGGGCCGACTCATTTCGCAGGCTCCGCAAAGAGCTGGCGGAAGGCGTCCAGGGCCGCGCCGTGATAGATGGTGGCGTGGCTCTCGGTCGGGCGGGGCGTGAAGCTCCAGCTCAGGCCGGGCAGGGCGTGGTCGCGCAGATTGGCGGTCAGGACGTCCATCGGGGCCTGCATCTCGGGGCCTTCGTCGCCCAAGGTCAGGATGAGGGTGCGCGGGTCGTTCGACTGGTCGCGCAAATGGGTGCCGGACTGACGCGCCAGCTGCCCGCCGTCCCACCACAGGCTCGGGCTGACGGTGACATAGGCGTCGAACATCTGCGGTTCCTTCAGGAAGGTTTCGACCACGAACAGGCCGGCGAGGGACTCGCCCATCAGGGCGGTTTCGCCGCTGGTGCGGAAGCGGGTCTCGACGAAGGGCTGGACCTCTTTGGCCAGGAAACGGCGGAAACGGTCCGAATGGCCCTGGGTCGGATAGCGGGCGATCAGGTCAGGATCGGTGGTGGGCAGGGCCAGTTCGTTGCGGCGATTCTCCGAGGCGATGCCGACCACGATCACGTCGCGCGTCGTGCCGACGATGGTCCCCAACTGGGCGAGGCCCGAGATGTGGTGAAAGTCCTGATCCTGACCGCCGTCGAGGACATAAAGGACGGGATTGGTTTTGCCGCTGTCGGCATAACCAGGAGGCAGCCAGATGTTGATCTCACGCGTTGCGCCCATGATCGCGGAGGGCAGGGCGAAGGACCGGCCGATGACGATGGGGGTTTCGGCTATGGCGGGCGTCTGGGGAACGGTCTGGGCGAGGGTCGGTGCCGCGCCGAGGGCCAGAAGAAGACCGAGTGTGAGGCGTTTCATCGGAGGCTCCTGAAATCCTCCCCCGTGAAGCGCAGCGAAACGGGGGAGGGGGACCGCGAAGCGGTGGAGGGGGCGGACCTCGCACCGGCGGTCGCCATTATAGTACGAGAGCCGGCGGATACATCTCGCCCATATCCGCTCCCTCCACCACGCTGCGCGCGGTCCCCCTCCCCCGCAAGCGGGGGAGGACTTGAGACTTACAGGCGCGCCTTGACCGCCGCGACGATGGCGTCCGAGGTGATGCCGAACTTCTCGTACAGAACCTCGGCCGGGGCCGAGGCGCCGAAGCCGGTCATGCCGATGAAGGCTCCGTCTTCGCCGATGAAGCGTTCCCAGCCTTGCTTGATCGCGGCTTCCACGGCGACGCGGACCGTGCCGCGGCCGACGACCGAGGCTTGGTAGGCGGCGTCCTGCTTTTCGAACAGTTCGAACGAGGGGACCGAGACAACGCGGGTCGCCACGCCCTCGGCTTCCAGCATCTCGGCGGCCTTCAACGCCAGGGCCAGTTCGGTGCCCGTGCCGAACAGGGTGGCCTTGGCCTCGCCATTGGCGGCCTTGATCTCGTAGGCGCCCTTCGCCGACAGGTTTTCGGTCGCGGCGACGGTGCGGACGGCCGGGGTCTTCTGGCGCGACAGAGCCAGGGCCGACGGCGCGGTCTTGGTCTGCAGGGCGATCTGCCAGCATTCCATGGCCTCGATGGTGTCGGCGGGGCGGAAGACCCGCAGGTTCGGAATGGCGCGCAGCGCCGCCAGATGTTCGACCGGCTGGTGCGTCGGGCCGTCTTCGCCCAGGCCGATCGAGTCGTGCGTCAGGACATGGATGGCGCGGACCCCCATCAGGGCGCCGAGACGGATGGCCGGGCGGCTGTAGTCCGAAAACACCATGAAGGTGCCGCCGTAAGGAATGACCCCGCCGTGCAAGGCCAGGCCGTTCATGGCGGCGGCCATGCCGAACTCGCGGATGCCCCAGTTGACGTAGCGTCCTTCATAGGTCGGCGCATCCAGGATCGGCGTGCCCCTGACGAAGGTGTTGTTCGAGCCGGTCAGGTCGGCCGAGCCGCCGACCAGTTCGGGAATGGCGGCGAACAGTTCGTCGAGCGCCGCGCCCGAAGATTGGCGCGTCGCCTGGGCCGGTTGGGTTTCGACCAGTTCGGCGATCTTGGCGTTCAGGGCGTCGAAGGCGGCCTCAGGCAGGTCGCCCTTCATGGCGCGAGTGAAGTCGGCGGCCTGGGTCGAGGCGGCGAGGCGGGCCTCCCACTTCTTGCGGTCCTTGGCGCCGCGACGGCCGACCTTCTTCCAGGCGTCGGCGATGGTCTGGGGCATTTCGAAGGGATCGTGATCCCAGGCCAGGCCGAGGCGCGTGGCGGCGATCTCGGCGGCGCCCAGGGCCGCGCCGTGGGTCTTGTGGCTGCCTTCCATCGTGGCGGCGCCCTTGCCGATCTTGGTCTTGCAGGCGATCAGGGTGGGCTTGTCCTGACGCATGGCCCACTTCATCGCGCCCTTGATGGCGTTCATGTCGTGACCGTCGATCGCCTTGACCGCCCAGCCGGCGGCCTTGAAGCGGGCCTTCTGGTCGGTGGTGTCCGACAGGGAGACCTTGCCGTCGATGGTGATCTCGTTGTCGTCCCACAGGACGTGCAGCTTGTTCAGCTTGTAGCGGCCGGCAAGCGCGATGGCTTCCTGCGACACACCTTCCATCAGGCAACCGTCGCCGGCGATGACCCAGGTGCGGTGATCGACCAGATCATCGCCATACTTCGCCGCCAGATGCCGCTCGGCCATGGCGAAACCGACCGAAGTGGCCAGACCTTGGCCCAGCGGGCCCGTGGTGACCTCGACGCCCGGCATATGGCCATACTCCGGGTGGCCCGCGGTCTTGGAGCCCCACTGACGGAAGTTGGACAGTTCTTCCTTCGTCGCGCCCTTGTAGCCGGTCAGGTGCAGCAGGGCGTAGATCAGCATCGAGCCGTGGCCCGCCGACAGGATGAAGCGGTCGCGGTCGGCCCAGTCGGGGCGCGAGGCGTCGAACTTCAGGAACCGGGAAAACAGCACCGTGGCGACATCGGCCATGCCCATCGGCATGCCGGGGTGGCCGGACTTGGCCTTCTCGACGCCGTCCATGGCGAGGACGCGAATGGCGTTCGCCATCTGCTCGGGCGTGGCCTTTGGTGCGGTTTTTGCGTCGGTCACTGTGGAGACCTCTGTTGGGAAGGCGGAAAAAGGGGGCGCGCCCCTTTACCCCGGCGCGTCGTCGGCTTCTATACGGAATCTAAAGGAGCGACCGATGGCAGACGCCACCACGGCCGCACGGGCGCGTATCGACCGGGCCCTGGCCGAATTGGAACGCACGATTCTGGAGCTGAAGGCGCGGCCCGCCTCGGCGCCCGCGATCGCGGACGACGACCTGTTTGCTCCCCGGTCTTCGGATCATGGGGCCGCAGATCAGCGCGTCGCCGAGCTGAAGGCCGCCGGGCGCGAGGCGTCCGAGGCCCTGGGCCGCGCCGCTCAGGCCGTGCGCGAAGTCTTGGCCGAAAGCGAGGGCGGCTGATGGCGACGGTGACGGTCGAGGTCAACGGTCGCCCTTATGCGGTGGGGTGCGCCGACGGGCAGGAAGAGCGGGTCCGCATCCTGGCCAAACAGTTCGACAATCAGGTGCGCCAGGTCGCAGGCGACGTGGGCCATGTCGGCGATCTGCGGCTGTTTCTGATGTCCGCGCTGATCCTGGCCGACGAACTGCATGAGGCGCGGCTGAACGCCGGCAAGGCTGGGCCTTCGTCAACGACCGCGCCGGCGGCGGCTTCGACGGACGGGGTCGCCGAGGCGCTGAACGCTGTCGCCGCGCGGATCGAAAAGATCGCCCAAAACCTTTAATCGAATATTCCGCTGCGGATGCTGGCGTCGGGGCCGGCGAAGGCCTATCTTGATCGACGGCGGGCCTTGCTGCGGCTCACGTCGAAGACAACATATCCTTCTGACCTTAATTCACTCATAGGGATCTGTCCCTGTCCGGGCTCGAGGGCTTGGGCATACGGAGCCCACCTGGCTACCCAGGTCGAGAGGATTTAAACGTTCTTCACGGTTCGTGCGGCGCCGCCACCCTCTCTTTGTGATGTGCTATCGCTCGCCGCGCGGCGGCTCCCTGCATGAGCACGCGTAGGGGCGGTTCGATGATCCAGGACAAGTATGAACTTCGATCGGCCGCCCGCGCCTTGCGCAAGCTTCTGGCCGAGGCAGATCCGCTGGCCGCCAGCCGGGCTGGGGACCATGCCGATGCGCTTCCGGCCGCTCGGATCGTCGCGCTCTATCGCGCCATGGGGTCTGAGCTGGATACCGACGCCCTGGCCGCGGCGCTGGAGGCGGCGGGCCGCCGGCTGTGCCTGCCGGTCGTGGTCCAGCGCGACGCGCCGATGGCGTTCCGCGCCTGGTCGCCCGGTGAGCCGCTGGAGGTGGACGCCGCCGGATGCCCCGCGCCGCTGCCGCTGGCCGAGGTCGTCATGCCGGACCTGATCCTGACGCCGCTGCTGGCCTTTGACGATCAGGGCGGGCGCCTGGGGCAGGGCGGCGGCTATTATGACCGGACCTTCGCCGCGCGACCCGACGCCATCCGCATCGGTTTCGCCTACGCCGGCCAAAGGGTCGAGCGGCTGGCGTTGGAGCCGCACGACATTCGACTGCATGGCGTTCTGACCGAGACCGGCTATACGGCTTTCGAATGAGACTTTTTGCATGAGACTGGCATTTTTCGGCGACGTCATCGGCAAGTCCGGCCGCGACGGGATCAGCGATCATCTTCCGGGCCTGAAGCGGGACCTGAAGCTCGAGTTCGTGGTCGTGAATGCGGAGAACGCCGCGGGCGGCTTCGGCATCACCGAGAACACGGCGCGCGAGCTGTTCATGGCGGGCGCCGACTGTCTGACGCTGGGCAACCACAGCTGGGACCAACGCGAGGCCCTTACCTATATCGTGCGCGAGCCGCGCCTGATCCGGCCGGCCAACTATCCGCGTCTTATGGATGCGCCAGGCGCTGGGGCCAATCTGTTCGAGACCCATTCGGGGCGCACGGTCCTAGTCATGAATGTGCTGGGCCGGGTGCACATGGACCCGATGGACGATCCGTTCGGGGCAGTGGAGCGCGAGCTGGCGGCGGCGCCGTTGGGCGCGGTGGCGGACGCCGTTATCGTGGACATGCACGCCGAGGTCACGTCCGAGAAGATGGCCATGGGCCATTTCTGCGACGGGCGCGCGTCGCTGGTGGTCGGCACCCACACCCATGTGCCCACCGCCGACTGCCAGATCCTGCCCGGCGGCACGGCCTATCAGACCGACGCCGGGGGCTGCTGCGACTACGACAGCGTGATCGGCAACGAAAAGGAAGAGCCGCTGCGCCGTTTCACCACCCGGATTTCGGGCGGTCGCTACATGCCGGCCTCCGGCCCGGCGACCGTGTGCGGGGTCTTCGTCGAGACAGACGATAGGACAGGCCTCGCCGTGCGGGTCGAGCCGATCCGGGTCGGCGGGCGGTTGTCTCAGGCGATTCCGGTCGTCTGATCCGGCTCCGACCGCTCAGGCAGTTGTAAGGGTGTTCGAGCCGGCCTCGATCACCATGGTCTGGCGTAGGCTGAGCGTCCCGTCGCGGTCCGACACCTTGTCCAGAACCTTGAACTGGGTGGTCCAGAGGTTGGGCGTCGCTTCGCAGACCATGTAGCCGCGCTGGGAGTTTCGGAACTTCAACTGGGGATTGGCCGCCATGAACGGCTCGTAGTCGGAGCCGCGATCCGACCCGTCGCCGCGCGAGCTGATCGAGGTGCCGACGAACTCGACCGCGATGGGCGCGCCTTCCGGCTGGCTGCCGTCCAGCCACAGGCCGCCGGCGTAGTTCTGATGTTCGTCGCCGGTCAGGACCACCACATTGTCGATGCGGCGGTCGCGGATGTGGCGCAGCAGGCGATTGCGGGGCACGCGATAGCCGGCCCAGCTGTCGGTGTTGACCCCCTGGCCGCCTGAGGTGTTGCGGTTCAGATCCATCATCATGACCTGCTGGGCCAGGGCCTTCCAGCGGGCCGTCGAGCGATCCAGATTGGTCAGCAGCCAGGCCTCCTGAGCGTCGCCCAGCACCTGGGCCGCCGTCGCCTCTATGCCGGGGCAGGTGACGTTGAAGCGGCCGCCGCAGGGCTGGTCCGAGCGGAACTGTCGGGTGTCGAGGAAGGCCACGTCCAGCAGGTCGCCGTACTGGGCGTGGCGATAGGCCTGCATGGCGGCGCCGCGCGGGAAGGCCGACTTCCGCATCGGCATGAACTCGTAGAAGGCCTGCATGGCGGCGGCGCGCCGCAGCAGGAAGACCTCCGGCGGAGAGCCTTCCTGGTCTGTGTCGCTGACCCAATCGTTGTCGACCTCGTGGTCGTCATAGGTGCAGAACCAGGCCGCCGAGGCGCGCGAGGCCAGCAGGTCCGCATCCATCGTGTACTGGGAATAGCGGCGGCGATAGTCGTCGAGGCTGTAGACCTCCCCGCCCAGATGGACGCGCGTATTGTCCAGCGGGCCGGCGGCCGACTGATAGATCGGGTCGCCCCGATTTTCGTAGATGTAGTCGCCGTAGCAGAAGATGAAATCGAGATCCTCCGCCGCCATCTTGCGGTGGGCGGTGTAGTAGCCCTGCTCATAGGCCTGGCAGCCGGCGACGCCGAAGCGGACGGAAGCGGGCGAGGCGCCGACCAGCGGGGCGGTTTTGGCGTGGCCGACGCCGCTGCGCTCGGTCCCACACTGGAAACGATAGAAATAGGGGCGGGCCGGCTCCAGCCCTTCGACCTCAACGTGGACGGAGTGGCCCAGTTCTGGTCGCGCGATCGCCTCGCCGGAGCGGACGACAGTGCTGAAGCCCCGATCGGCGGCGACCTCCCATTTCACGGCGACAGGCGCGCGGGGCATGCCGGAGCCATAGGCGAGGGGATCGGGCGCAAGTCGCGTCCAGATGACGAAGCCGTCCGGCAGAGGATCGCCGGCCGTGACGCCCAGTCGGAAGGGGTTGGTGTCGAAGACGGCCTGGGCCAGGGCGGGGCCGGTATGCGACAGCGCCAGGCCTCCCCCGAAGGCGGCCAGCATCGAACGGCGAGAGAGGGCGAGTGTCGTCATCGAAGGCTCCCGGACTTCAGACCGGCTCTATCGCGGCGATGTGACAGATTTCCGAGCGGCAGGTTCAGCCGTCGATCGGCGTCGGTCCCTCACAATCCGACGAACCTGCTCCAGTTCGGCGGCGCGGCGTTGCGGCGTATGAACATCCATGACGTAGCCTTGCCCTGCGCGGGCCAGGGCGACGCGCTCCTCCGGGTTGCGGATCAGGCGGTCCATGGCTGACTGCAAGGTCGCAGGCGTTACGGCGTCGACATAGAGGGCGTAATCGCCGCTGGCCTCGCGAAGGCCGCCCCGGCCGGAGGAGATGAGCGCTGCGCCCGCCGCATGGGCCTCCACGGCCGTCAGGCCGAACGGCTCGTCCCAGACCGACGGCGTCAGGGCGATGGCGGCCGTCTGCATCCGTCGCCGCACCTCGCCCAAGGGCGCGGACTTCAGCACCTCGACCCGGTCGCCATACTTTTCTAGCGGCGCGACATGTCGGGCCGCCCAGCGCGCATGATCGTCCCAGTCGTTCAGCATCAGAACGGCGCGCCAGTCGGGGTGGGCGTCCAGAACGCCAGGCAGGGCGGCGCACAACACATCGACGCCTTTCTCCGGCATGGCGCGCCCGGCGAAGGCGATCACCGGCTGTCGATCCTCGGGCGAGGCCAACCATGCGCCGGCGTCGATGGGATTGGGCACCGCGAACGCCCGGTCGTGCAGATCGGGGAAGGTGCGCACAAAGGCGTCGCGCTCCGCCACGCTGACGAAGATCAGGCCGTCCAGCCGCTCATAACGCGCCCGATACCGCCATCGGTCGATAGGGTGGCGCGGCGGGCGCAGGGCGTTGTGGCGATAGAGCAGATGGGGGGTGTCGGGCAGGGCCTGCTGCACCGCCAACGCCTGTTTCACCTGCTGATGATGTTCGATCACATCGGGCCGAAAGGCGCGCAGCCGCTCGATCAGGGTACGCATGCGGCTGCGCCCCGCCGGCAGGGCGTCCACGGTCGGCGACCCGCCGTCGTCCGCGCCCTGACAACAGAAGACGCGTGTCTCGCCGCCCCGATCGACGCCCGCCATCGTCCGCACCACCGTCTCCATCGAGTTCGGCTGGGCTTCGGAAAACAGGCATCCCGGAGGGAGCAGGATGGCGGTGCGCAACGATCAGCATCCAATGGGAAGGTCGGCGCGACCTATAGACGGTTCGTGGCGGAACGGCGACGGCGCTCCTCGGTCAGCCTCTGCGCCGCGCCCTCAGCCGCAGTCGCATGGGTTCGCGGCTGCGCAGGGTGATCTGGTGGACCGGACGGGGTTCCACCGTGGTCAGGGCCTCGACATCGGCGACGCGAAGGATGGCGGCCAGGGCGATCATCGCCTCCTGCAGGGCGAAGGCGGCGCCGATGCAGACGCGGGGTCCGGCGCTGAAGGGAATGTAGGCGTAGCGATCAATGGCCTTGCGGTTCTCGGGCAGGAAGCGCTCGGGCTTGAAGGCGTCGGGGTCCTCCCACAGCAACTGGTGACGCTGCAGGATCCATGGCGAGATGATGACGGTAGCGCCGGCCTTGATCGTCTGTCCGCCGATCTCGTCGTCGGCCAAGGCCTTGCGGGCCATGGTCGGGGCGGGCGGAAACAGGCGCATTGTCTCCTCCAGGACAGCCCGGGTCCAGGGCAGGGCCTCGGCCCATTTCGGATCCGAGACGTCGAAGGCCTCAGCCTCGGCCTGGAGCCGGGCCAGATACTCGGGCTGGCGCGACAGCAGATGCAGGGTCCAGCCCAGGGCGCGGGCCGTCGTCTCGTGCCCCGCCAGGATGAAGGTCAGGATGTTGGCTGCGACCTCTTCGTCGGTCAGGCCCGGACCACCGTTCTCATCCTTCGCCAACAGAAGCGCGCTGAGCAGATCGGCCGGCGGCGCGTCGCCCGTTTCGACGCCAAGCTCGATTTGGGCGCGTCGGGCCTCGACCAGCTTCGTAACGCGCTGCTCGAAAAAGCGGGCCGAGCGGAAACTGGCCAGCCGGCCCAGGCGCGGGGCCCAGTCCGGCGCGCCCAGCACGTCCAAGGGATCGATGCGCGCGCCGTTGGCCAGAAACTGGTTCAGCGCCCGCTCGAACCCGCGCGCCTCGCCGCCCAGCTCGTCCGAGAACATGGTCGCCGACAGAATGTCGAAGGTCAGGCCCGACATTTCGCTGTCGATATCCAGCGCCCTCCCGCGCGCCGACAGCGACCAGGCGGCCACGCGCGCATGACAGACCTCGGCCATCCGGGCGTTCAGCGTGGCCATCTTGGCGGGAGTGAATAGGGGCGCGAGGATACGCCGGGCGCGACGCCAGACCTCGCCCTCGGTCAGCAGCAGCCCTTCCGCCAGCATCGGTCCCAGCACCCGCCGTTGCAGATCGCCCTTCACATAGTTGGCGGCGTTCTCGGTCAGGACATGACGCACGCCCTCGGGATGGCTGACCACCAGAATTTCGCCAAAGGCCGAAGATCCATGCAGTTGCGGCTCGGTGAAATGCCGCTCGGACCACATCTGGATCGGATCGCGCCAGCTGATCCACAGGAAGGGCAGCAGCGACAGCGGCTTGCCCGCGCGCCGGGGCGGTATGGCAGGGCGGAAAATGGTGTCGGCGGTCGTCGCGTCCATCAGACGCTCCCTGTTCAAGTCGCCGGTTCAGCCAGGCGCATCGCCTCTGAAACGCGCCATCCGGCTCCTGCGTTCATGCGGGATCAATGCGACGTCAACGCGGCGTCAACGCGGCGGGCGCGCGCTGCCAATCGCGGCGAGCAACCGCGTCATATCTTCAGCAGCCAAGTCTTTCGCGCGCTGGCTGGAGACGGCGGGTTTCGAAACCGTCGCTGCGGGTGGAGCGGCTTGAGCCGCTCTCTTCTTTTCGCGCCTTTCGAAAAGGAAGCGTTGAAGACCCCAGACGAGGTGAGGCGTCCACGGCTGGCCGCAGGCGGTGCTCTTGCCGGCCTTGTTCAGCAGGCCGGCGACCTCGTTAGGCCGGGTGAAGCCGCCCTTGAAACAGGCGCGGAGCAGGGGGTCGAGCTCGTCCAGAAACGCCTCTTTGGAGCGATCACGAAAGGCGAAATGCTTCAGCTCGTCTCTGGTGATCTGCGAAGGCTTGGAAGACGGCCGCCCAGCCGAAGCGGCCTTGGTGCGGGTGGGTCCCGCTGGCTTTCCGCCGCCGCGATAGGGTCCCTTGGCCAATCTCAGTTCGCCGGAGGGGCGGTCGGCGCCCAGGCCTTCATCTCGGCGACCTCGCGCGTCTGTGTGTCGACGACGCTCTGGGCCATGCGTCGAATTTCCGAGTCGCGGCTGTCGCGCAGGGCGACCTTGGCCATGGCGACGGCGCCTTCGTGGTGAGCGATCATCTTGGCGATATAGGCCTGATCGATCGTCTGACCCGAGGCGGCGGCCATCTTCCGGTGCATCTCGGCTTCGGAGGCGGCGAAGGCCCGATCTCCAGGCGTGGCTCCGGGGGTAGGGCCGCCCATGGCGTGACCGGCATGACCGGCAGCCTGCATCTGTTCGGTCGTGCGCGCCGCCGCGGCCTGGTTGGCGGCGGAGGTGTCGCGCAGCGCCTGCTGCACCGGATCGCCGCCGCCGTCGCAGGCGCTCAGCAGGCCCAGCAGGACGAGCGGCGTCAGGACGCGGATCATGCGGCGTCGCCCAGCCAACCCGGCATCCAGCCTTCGTGCCATTCGCGCAGGTGGGAGACAGGGATGCTGAACAGTTCGCCCTTGTCGCCCTTGGAGGCGAAGGCGGCGCCGCCCGCATGGCCGACGACCGAAGCGTGCAGACCCGCCTCGCGCGCCTTGGCGATGATGGCGTCGGCGTCAGGGACGGCGACCAGGTAACGAGCCTGGTCCTCGGCGAACAGGAAGATGTGGGCGTGGGCCGCGCTGGAGGCGTCCAGGGTCACGCCGACGTCGGAGGCCAGCACCAGATCGGCGGCGGCGCCGATCAGGCCGCCGTCCGAGAGGTCGTGAACCACGGTCAGCTCGCCCGCCTCAATATGGTCGCGCACGAAGTCGCCGGTCTTCTTTTCCAGCTTTAGGTCCACGGGCGGCGGAGCGCCGTCCTCACGGCCCAGGACCTCGCGCAGATAGATGGAGGCGCCCAGTTCGCCCTGGGTCTGGCCGATCAGGACCAGAGCATCGCCCTCAGCCATGGTCGAGAAGCCGGTCACCACATCGTAGTTGGGCAGCAGGCCGACGGCGCCCACGGTTGGGGTCGGCGGAATGGCGACGCCGTTGGTCTCGTTATAGAGCGATACGTTTCCGCTCACGACCGGGAACACCAGTTCGCGGCAGGCCTCGGCCATGCCGTCGATGGCGCGCACGATCTGGCCCATGATCTCCGGGCGCTGTGGATTGCCGAAGTTCAGGTTGTCGGTGATGGCGATCGGACGCGAGCCCACGGCGGTCAGGTTGCGCCAGGCCTCGGCCACCGCCTGTTTGCCGCCCTCATAGGGGTCGTTCTGGACGTAGCGCGGGGTGCAGTCCGAGGTGACGGCCAGACCCTTGTCCGTGCCATGCACGCGCACCACGCCGGCGTCGGCGCCGGTCGAGGAGTCCTGAAGCGTGTCGGCCATGACGTGGCGGTCGTACTGTTCCCAGATCCAGCGCTTGGAGGCCATGTCGGGGCAGGCGAAGACCTTCATCACCGCATCGGCCCAGTTCTCGGGCGCAGGAATGTCCGAGTGGTTCAGCTTGGGCTGAAGCTCCGGCTGGACCCACGGGCGGTCGTACAGGGGCGCGTCGTCGAAAAGCGGTGCCAGCGGCACGTCGCAGACGGTCTCGCCATGATGCTTCAGCACCAGATGGCCGGTGTCGGTGGTCACGCCGATGATGGCGAAGTCCAGGCCCCACTTCTGGAAGATGCGATAGCCAACGTCTTCATAGCCGGGCTTCAGCACCGCCAGCATCCGCTCCTGGCTTTCCGACAGCATCATCTCATAGGCCGTCATGCCGGTTTCGCGCTGCGGCACCTTATCGAGGTTCAGTTCGATGCCGACGCCGCCCTTGCCTGCCATTTCGACGGAGGAGGAGGTCAAGCCCGCCGCGCCCATGTCCTGAATGGCGGCGACGGCGCCGGACGCCATCAGCTCCAGCGTCGCCTCGATCAGCAGCTTTTCGGCGAACGGATCGCCGACCTGGACCGTGGGGCGTTTGGCCTCCGACTCGTCGTCGAACTCAGTCGAGGACATGGTGGCGCCGTGGATGCCGTCGCGGCCGGTCTTGGAGCCGAAATAGACCACGTCATGGCCCGCCTCCGGCGCGGCCGAATAATAGATTTCGTCGGCGCGGGCCAGGCCGACGCACATGGCGTTGACCAGGATGTTGCCGTTGTAACCCTTATGGAAGTTGGTCTCGCCCGCGACCGTGGGCACGCCGACGCAGTTGCCATAGCCGCCGATGCCTGAGACCACGCCCTTGACCAAGCGCTTGGTCTTCTCGTGGCTGGGATCGCCGAAACGCAGGGCGTTCAGCAGGGCCACCGGCCGCGCGCCCATGGTGAAGACGTCGCGCATGATGCCGCCCACGCCCGTCGCCGCACCCTGGTAGGGTTCGATGTAGGACGGGTGGTTGTGGCTCTCCATCTTGAAGATGCAGGCATCGCCGTCGTCGATGTCGATCACCCCGGCATTCTCGCCCGGCCCGCAGATGACGCGCTCGCCGGTCGTTGGGAACTTGCCCAGGTGGATCTTGGAGGACTTGTAGGAGCAGTGCTCGGACCACATGACCGAGAAGACGCCCAGCTCGACGTGGTTGGGCTCGCGCCCCAGTCGGTCGAGGACGACCTGATATTCATTGGGGGCCAAGCCGTATTCGGCGGCCAGTTCAGCCATGGTCTTTTGCGGAGCGCTCATGGGCGGCGCTTCTAGCCGCAGATGGGCCGAATGTCAGCCCGCGCGGCGCAAGAACGGGGAACATCGTCCATCGCAGGTGGTTGATTTCGTCGACAGCCAAAGGAGCCGCCATGACCGACACGCCCATCGACCCCGCCGCCACCCCCGAAGATGACGATCTGCCCGAGATCGCCGCCGACGACGCCGGCGCCTCCGCCCTGGCCGAACGGGCTCAGAAACAGGCCGATGACGCCGAGGAGGACGAGGCGTGAGCAAGCCCCACACCGACCGCATTGTCCCGGCCTCGGGCCAGCAGATGGATCGTTCGAATGATCCTGAAATCACGGCGGAGATGGACGCCGCAGCGCCGCAAGCGGCTCTGGCCAGCCGACGTCAGCGGCTGACCGGTTCGGCCGTCGGGGTCGGCAGCGTCGGCTTCGATGAAACCGGCGCCTTCGACGTGGGCGCCGAGGAGCACGCGCCTCAGGACGACGCGGTCACCGACAAACCCTGAGGCTTAGCGAGCGCGTTCGACGCCGGGTCGCAGGCGGAAGGTCAGCAGCAGGCCGCCGATCAGCAGGACGATCGCGCCGGCCAGGGCCGTGAAGGCGACGGTCGGTTTGTCCGCCTGCTCAGCGACGAATGCGCCCAGAAGGCCCCAGGCCGTCGGCAGCGGATAGGCGAGGGTGCGCAGCACCGCCGTCACCGCCAGGGCGACGACTGTGACGGCGACGATGGCGACGATGGCCCACAGGTCAGGCGACAGGGCGGCGGGCAGGGCGTTGAACGCGGTCGCCGTCGTGATCAGGTTCAGCGGCGCAGCCACCGTCAGCCAGCCCGCCAAAGCCGCCAGCGGCCAGACCAGCAGGATGCGCTCGCGATCGAACATCCCCAGCGCGCGGATGTGGCCGGATACGGCCAGCATCGGCAGTAACAGCGCGATCAGCGAGGCGAAGATCACGCCCACGCTGGCGGCCTTCAGATTCATAGCCGCGACAATGATCCAGAATCCGATGCCGAAGAAGGCGACGGCTGACGGCAGGCCCATCCGGCCCAGCAGCGGGCTTTCGCCGGTCTGCGGCAGGGCCTGACGAATCGCATAGGCCAGAATGCCGATATAGATCAGGCCCCAGATCGAGAAGGCGTAGCCCGCAACGCGCAGGGTGCTGTTGCCGTCTGCAGCGAACTCGGCCTGGTTCAGGCCCAGGCCCGCCAGGTTCTGCACCAGAGGTACGACGATCGCGAACAGGGCGGCGGCCAGGACGACCAGACGACGGGTGCGTTGGCGGGGCGTGGGACGGATGATGGACGACATTCGATTTCCAGTGCGACGCGTGTTCCCGCCTTTACGCCTCGCCACGCCAGAAGGTTCACCCCGGCCGGCAGAAAAGTGAAGCTTGCATTGGCGGCCGGCGGCTTCATCTTGCCCGACATGACGCTCAAAGCCTCTCTGCCTGCTCTGTTCATCGCGATAGCTGTGGCCGCGGGCCAGGCGTCCGCGCAGACGACCGGAGCGCCGCTGCCCACCTCGGTCCAGACCGCCTGGTCACGCGTTCGCGCAGCCATAACGCCTCAGCAGCAGGCCAATGAGGTGCGGGGTTTCCTGTCGGCTCTCGCCAACGAGAACGGGCGGCCGACGACGCCGCCCCTCGACGCACGCGACATCGCCTCCGGTCGGCCCGTGTCGCTCGACGATCCCGCTCTGCTGCAACGTCCCCAGGCGCACGAAGTCACGGTGACGGTCGCCGGACAGTTCCTGGTGTTCCGCCCTTTGTCCCGCGCCAGCCTGGAGCCCTTCTTCGGCCGTTAGGAACCGAAGGCGCCCACGGGCGGTTGTTCGCGGGAACCCCTCAGAAGGATGCTTCCATGGCCGACCCAGACAACGAAGACCTGAACCTGACCGAAGAAGTCGAGGCCAATCTCGCGATCGAACAGGGCCTGGGCGTCGGCGCCCGCGAACTGGCTGCTCAACGCGAGGCCGGAGAAAAGTTGTTTGACGACGATCGGGCCGAAGACGATGAGGCTGCCGACCTGTCGGACGGTCGCGCTCAGATCAAGGACATCTGACGGCCGTCAGGGCTCCATTTTGAAGGTGACCGAGAAACGGACCATTCGGCCGGCAAGCGAAAGACCGGCCGCAGCGGCCTGTTCGGACAGTTTAAGGCGCGCTCGCGGCAGCGACCGTTCGACGGACCGCCACAGGTTGTAACCCGCTGGCTGCTCGCTCTCTGTCTGGCATTCAGTCATCTGACCGGCGTCCGTGAGGACGCAGGACAAAACCACATAGCCCTCCAATGGGCTTCGACCATTCACCGATGCTGGGAAAACCGGACGCGGCATCGTCTGCCATTGTACGGTGTCAGGCAGCCCATCCTGGCCGTTGCCGTCAATCTCCTTAGCCCGCGCCTCGCGTGGGTCGACCATCGGTCGGCCACAGGCAGTCAATGTCTGCTCGATCGCGGTGCTGGATGGATCCAGATCCATAACATATCGCGTTCGTGGACCGCCGGACGCGGATGGAACGATGACCTGAAGCTTGCCGCCTTTCGCCAGATCGCGCGCCACGACTGCGGGTATGCGGCTGAATGCGGTGTTGCGCTGCGTCCCCACCGTCCAGACGGACATGTAGGGCTCTTCCTGGTCGCCGGCCTGAATGCCCAACTCACGCGACATATCGCGACGGGGCGCCTCCGGCAGTCCTGAGATCAAGACGTCGTAAGCTCCATCGACGCAGCGCGCGGCGACAGCCAGACCAGACGTAAAGTCGATCGTGGCCATCACGGCCTTGCGCTCGGGCACGGACGTCAGCGTCCAGTCCTCGCTCTGCGGAGCGCTTTCTTGAGCCATAACGGGTGCGCCGGCGGCGAGAGCGGCGAAGGCGAAGATGAATCGGAGGCAATTGTGCATCGACCCAATCCGCACCAACTTGCGATTGCCGTCAAGCGGCCGCGTAGATGCTCTGGAACAGGGTCGCGCCGTCGGCGGAGCCGAGTTCGGCTTCGAAGGCGCGATCCGGGTGGGGCATCATGCCCAGGACGTTCCCGCGCGCGTTCTGGATGCCGGCGATCTCGTTGACCGAGCCGTTCGGGTTGTCGACGTAGCGGAAGACGACCTGACCCTCGCCCTCGATCCGGGCCAGGGTTTCGGCGTCGGCGAAGAAGTTTCCGTCGCCGTTGCCCTGGGTCATTACGACTTCGCGCTGGCCCTGATAGCCGGCGGTGAAGCGGGTCTGGCCGTTGGCGACGGTCAGGGCGATGGGCTTGCAGACGTATTTCAGACCCTTGTTGCGCAGCAGGGCGCCGGGCAGCATTCCGGCCTCGCACAGGATCTGGAAGCCATTGCAGATGCCAACCACGGCGACGCCGTCGTCCGCGGCCTTCTTGACCGCCTGCATCACCGGCGACTGGGCCGCCATGGCGCCGCAGCGCAGATAGTCGCCGTAGGAGAAGCCGCCGGGAATGACGATCAGGCCCAGGCCCTGGGGCAGTTCGGTCTCGGCGTGCCACACCATGGAGACCGGCTCGCCGGTGGAGCGTTCGACGGCGACCTTGCAGTCGCGATCACAGTTGGAACCGGGGAAGACGATGACGGCTGCGCTCATGGCGCGGGCCTTTAGCAGGGTTCGTTCGCCTTGTCAGGCCGTCACGCGGCCCGACCGGTCAGCCAGGCGATCAGGAAGATGACGAAGCCGCCCAGGGACAGGCCCATGCCGACCCAGCCGGTCGAGGCCCAGCCATAGCCGGCCGCGATCGCCATCCCGCCCAGCAGCGGGCCGATGGCGTTGGCCGTGTTGAACGCCGAATGGTTGAGCGCCGCCGCCAGGGTCTGGGCGTCGCCGGCGACGTCCATCAGCCGCGTCTGCAGGATCGAACCCAGGCCGCCCCCGCCGCCGATCAGGAATACCACGACCATCACGGCCCACAGGTGGGGCGCCGCCAGCGGATAGAGGGCCAGCGCCGCCGCGCTCCACAGCAACAGGCCGCCCGCCGCCTTGAACCCCAGATGGTCCGCCGCCCAGGCGCCCAGGATATTGCCCAGGAACATGCCCACGCCGAACACGGCGAAAACCCAGGGGAGGACAGCCGTGCCGGCGCCCGTCACTGCCTCGAGCGTCGAGGCCAGATAGGCGTAGACCGCGAACATGCCGCCAAAGCCGATGGCGCCCACGCCCAGCGTCAGCCAGACCTGGCTGCGCTTCAGGGCGCTCAGTTCGCGCCAGGGGCTGGCGTCGGGGTGGGCCGGATCGCGCGGCGCGAACAGGGCGACCAGGGCCATTGTGATCACCGCCAGCACCCCCACGATGGCGAAGGTCCAGCGCCAGCCGTGGGCGTGGCTGATGATGTTGACGACAGGCACGCCCAGAACTGTGCCGACCGTCAGCCCCATCAGGATGGTCGAGACCGCGCGCGTGCGAAAATGTAGCGGCACGATGGAGGCCGCGACCAGGGCCGCCACGCCGAAATAGGCCCCGTGCGGCAAGCCGCTGAGGAAGCGAAAGACCAGCATCCAATGGTAGGTTGGGGCCAGGGCGCTGGCCACATTGCCGATGGCGAACAGGGCCATGAAGGCGATCAACAGCAGCCAGCGTGGGTAGCGTGCGCCTAGGACCGCTAGGATCGGCGCGCCGACCACGACGCCGGCGGCATAGGCGCTGATGACATGGCCGGCGGTCGGCGCATCGACGCCAAGCCCGGCGGCGAAGTCCGGCAGGATGCTCATGGCCGCGAACTCGGTCACGCCGATCGCGAACCCGCCCATGGCCAGGGCGATCAGCACGAGGGCGACCGCCCCGCGCGAGCGGACGGGAAGGCGGGTGTCAAGGGCGGCGTCGGTCATGTTGCGCTGCAAACTAATCAGCGTTCATGACGCCACAAGGGCCACGCCGCCCTGCAACGATCACGCTTTGTTTTCGTAGGTGGCGGTGATCGACGCCTTGGCCAGGGTGTGGAAGTGCAGGTTGAAGCCGAATACGGCGCCGGAGTTGTCGGCCGTGACGTCCAGGCTTTCGACATCCACCGCAAAGACGGTGAAGATGTAACGGTGCGGGCCATGGCCGGGGGGCGGGGCGGCGCCGCCGAAGCCGGGCTGACCATAGTCGGTGCGGCCCTGGATGGCGCTGTGGGGCAGATGCCCGCCCGGCGAGCCGGCGCCGGCCGGCAGCTCTGTCACATCCGCCGGAATATTGGCCACCGTCCAGTGCCAGAAGCCCGAGCCGGTCGGCGCATCGGGATCATAGCAGGTGATCGCATAGCTCTTTGTGCCCTCCGGCGCGCCGGACCACGACAGTTGGGGCGATTGATTGCCTTTGGCGTGAACCTGGGCGTCCGGCAGCACGCCGCCGTCCTGGATGTCGGTGGAGGTGAGGGTGAAGGTCATGGGCGCTCCGTCAATCAAGCCGTCTGCTAAACTGGCGTCGATGCCGAAGGATGCAACCGTCTCCTTCCCGCGACATGGGAAAGGAGACAGCAGAGTTTACGCCGCCTCGATGCGGTAGCTTTCGATCACCGTATTGGCGAGCAGCTGCTCGCACATTTTCTTGGCTTCGCCTTGCGGGTCTTCGGCGCCGGCGAGGTCGAACTCGATCAGCTTGCCGACGCGGGCATTGGAGACGCCCGACCAACCCAGACCCTGCAGGGCGCCTTCGACGGCCTTGCCCTGAACGTCCAGGACGCCGGGCTTGAGGAAGACGTGAACTTTTACCTTGGCCATCAGTGCAGTCCTCCCTGGATCACCGTCGGCATGCCCTTCATGATGCCCAGGCGACGCGCGACTTCGGTATAGCTTTCAATCACATTGCCCAGGTCGCGGCGGAAGCGGTCCTTGTCCAGCTTTTCACCGGTCGAGGCGTCCCACAGGCGGCAGCTGTCGGGGCTGATCTCGTCGGCCAGCAGGACGCGGCTGAAGTCGTTTTCCCACACCCGGCCGAACTCGATCTTGAAGTCGACCAGGGTGATGCCGACGGCGCTGAACATGCCCGACAGATAGTCGTTCACCCGCACCGTCATCGCCAGCATGTCGTCCAGCTCCTGGGTCGAGGCCCAGTTGAAGGCGGTGATGTGCTCTTCG
>Ga0308158_10001906_pt1 | contig 20731 bp, 19 predicted proteins | sample PhyBR2_FD_201038 | JGI IMG/M metagenome (GOLD analysis project Ga0308158, IMG submission 201038) | Phyllosphere microbial communities from UC Gill Tract Community Farm, Albany, California, United States - DLSLB.R2 | ecosystem: Host-associated > Plants > Phyllosphere > Unclassified | place: USA...
CCTACAAAAGCCGCCGGCTCACGCGTCCAGGCCCAACTCCCTGCATTCACGCGCATACCAGCGTGGTGCGTCATCGATAGGCTGGAACACGTGGCTGCGTTCCATCACCTGCTGGTAGACATGCACCGAGATCGCAATCCGCTCGGTGTCGCTGTTGCGCAGCGTATGGAATTCATCCGGCGGAATCAGGTTGCCAGCGCTGCCCTTGCAGCCGTGCAGGCACTCGCGTGGCGCGAACTGGTAACGCTCACCATCGCGCCCCAGCATCCGGTATGGGGTGATCTCCAGCGTGCCCTGCCATACGCCCTCCACGCACCACAGGCCATCGTGGTCATGCAGTGGCGTGCCCTGTCCCGGCCCCCAGGTCATGGCGATGATGCTGTAGCCATGTTCCGGGCTGCGGTAGATCTCGCGGCGCGCGTAGTGGTCATGCACCGGTGCGTGCACGCAGGCCGGCAGCACGATCTGCGGATCGCGGATGGCGCGTTCCAGCACAGCCTGCACCTGGGCGACCGTGCTGTGGGTATCGCTGGCCTGCAAGGCGGCGTCGATACCGTCCAGCAGGCGCTGGCGACCAGCGAATTCGGGATGCGGCGATTGCAATGTCATCACCGCAGTCTAGGCAAGGCAGGTAAAGATTCCGTTGAAACTATCTACCGACCAGCTCAGAAGGTGCCGCGCTGGATGAAGGGCGCCTGCTGATAAAGCCGGCGTTCGCCACCGCGCGGGTCGTCCATTTGCCGGCTTTGTGTGTCGAACAGCATGGTTTGTCGGCGTTCCAGACCGTATTGCTGCCACGGCGGCAGGCCGGCGTGGTTCGGATCGCCGTGCCGTGCGAAGGCCAGCAAGGCATCACTCATCGTATCGGCGAGCTGCTGCATCGCCGCACCGCTGCCGGTGCGGGAGCCGGGCTGGCGGTTGTTGTGGAACACCAGCGGGATGTCCAGCGTATGGAAGGCACGCAGCTTGGCGGCGTCGCCGTCACGGTCATAACCGTCCAGCTGGTACGCCCAGGTCGGTGCGCCCTGGCGCGCACGCGCTTCCAGTTCTTCCACCGCACCGCGCCAGGAGCGGCCGGCGGTGGTGGCGGCGAAGAACACGTCCGACGGTGTGTACTGCGGATACAGGCGCCGGTACTCGGCGATCACCACCGACGGCAGCAGGTCCACGTATTGCTGGGCTTCGAGCTTGGCCGGCAATTCCTCCCAGCTCAGCTCGAAATTCTTCGGGTCGTTGCCGAGGAAGGCACGGGTTTCGTCGTGGGTGTTGCCGATCACCATCGGGATGGTCGCCGATTGCTGCGGCGCCTGCGGCCAGAACGGATGCACCGGCAGGTTGCGTGCGTCCAGCACCGGGCCGACGTAGAGGCTGCTGTTCTCCACGCGCGAGGGATCGCGCACTTTCACTGCCTCCAGCAGTTGCTGCATCGGCATGCGCCGCAATGCCTCGGGATCGGCCTTGAGGTGATCGAGCACCAGCTGCGCGCGTTGTGTGGCCGCGCGCGGGCCGGCGGCGGTGGCCTGCTGGCCGCTCATCGTCCAGGCGCGGTGGAACAGGCCCTTGGCTGCCGGCATCGCCATCAGCGTGGCGATCTTGGCGCCGCCGCCGGACTGGCCGAACACGGTGACGTTGTCGGCATCGCCGCCAAACTCGGCGGCATGCTGACGCACCCACTGCAGTGCCTGTATCAGATCAAGCTGGCCAACATTGCCGGTGTCGGCGAAGGTCTCGTCGCCGAGCTGGGCCAAGTACAGATAGCCGAACAGGTTGAGGCGATGGTTGACCGTCACCACCACCGCGTCGCCGCGTCGGCTCAGGTTGCCGCCGTCGTACAGCGGGTCGCTGCCGGAGCCGTTGTTGTAGGCGCCGCCGTGGATATAGAACAGGATTGGCCGCTTGCCGCCGTCACGCAGTGCTGGCGTCCACACGTTGAGGTAGAGGCAGTCTTCGCTGCCTGGGCCTTCGCTGCCGGTTTGCGGGGCTGCGGCTGCGTAGTCGAGCGCATCGCGTGTGCCGCGCCAGGGGTGTTCCTGCAGGGCGGACTGGAAGCGGCGTGGCGCGGTGTCGGCGCCGTAGGGGATGCCGCGGAATACGTGCGTACCGTTCTCGGTCTGGCCAGCCAGGCGGCCGCTGCGGGTGCGGGCGATGGGGCTTGCTAGGGTGTTGGCCCAGCTGGAGTTGCTGAGGGTTGCAAGGCTGGTTGCTGCGGCCAGCAGGGTGGTTTGCTGGAGGAAGCTGCGGCGGGCGGGTTTGTTTGGGTGTTGGGGCATGGTGCTTTCCTGGGTAGCGGGATTGGGCGCGCTTCGCCCTCTCCCCAACCCCTCTCCCGGAGGGAGAGGGGCTTTAGCGGCGGGGCTGTTGCGATGCCATCCAGCTCAGGGCCAGTTGTGGCCATGCCGCTGTTGTGAGGCCCGCTGTGCCGCGTGTGCCGAAACCGTGGCCGCCGTGTGGGAACAGATGCATTTCGCTGCTGACGTTTGCGCTGCGCAGGCTGGCGTAGAGCTGCAGGCTGTTGCCTACCGGCACTACCTCGTCATCGGCGGCATGCAGCAGGAAGGTGGCTGGTGTATCGGCGCGGACCTGCAGCTGCATCGAGTAATGCTGCAGCAGTTCGTCGCTGGGCGCGCTGCCGAGCAGGCGGTCGCGTGAGCCTGCATGCACGTCGTTGCCGCGCATCGTGATGACCGGGTAGATCAGCAGCTGGAAGTCGGGGCGTGCGCTTTCTGCGTCGATTGCGTCGCTGTGCGGATAGACGTTGCGGTCAAAGCCGTTGCCCAGCCGTGCGGCCAGGTGGCCGCCGGCGGAAAACCCCATCGTGCCGATACGCTGCGGGTCCAGGCCCCAGTCCTTGGCGTGGTGGCGGATCAGCCGCAGTGCACGCTGCGCATCGGCCAGCGCCGCTTCGCGGTCGGCACGGCCTTCGCCCGGCAGCCGGTAACGCAACACGAACAGGGTCACGCCGCCCTGCTCCACCAGGGCGGGCACCAGTGCCGTGCCCTCCTTGTCCAGCACAACGCGTTGGTAGCCGCCGCCGGGGACCACCAGCAAGGCGCTGCCATTGGGCTTGGTCGGGCGATACGCCACCAGATAGGGCGCGCTGACATGGTCGATATAGCGGTCTGGCAACGCCGGATCGCTGCTGCGCTCGACGATGCGCTGCGCTTGCGCCAGCGGTTTGTCCCCCGGTGCCATACCCTGCGGCCATAGCGCGATACGGTCGGCCGACCCCGCTGCGGGTTCACCATCGGTGTTGGCCAACACGGTAGCGGGAAGCAGCCCAAAAAAAATGGCGAAAGCCAGCTGCAGCAAAGGTTTCAGTCGAATCATGGGCGGTGCGGTCAGGTCTGGGCCGAGGGCGTGGTACAGCTTCTGGTGCGGTGCACATTGTCAGATGACACCGGTTTACCTTATACAGCCAGTCACAGCACTGTCGATGGGCAGTGCAGCAAAGTCACCAGGAGACGCACTTGAGCAACGACCAAGGCAGCCAGCCGCAGGCGCCAGCCGCGCTGGACGAGATTGCCCGCACCTTTGTGGAAGCACGCCGCGATGGCCGTTCGCTTCCGGATTTCCCCGGGACCATCCCGGACGATCTGGTCACTGCCTACCAGGTGCAGGACCTGGCGATCGGCCGCTGGGATGACAGCGTGGTCGGCTGGAAGGTCGGCTACATCGCCGCCGAGCGCCGCGACAGCTCCGGCGACGACCGCCTGCTCGGGCCGATCTTCAAACGCAATCTCTGGAATGCTACCGGTAGCATCGTGGAGATCCCCGTATTTGCAGCCGCAGGTGGCTTTGCCGCGGTGGAGGCCGAATACGTGCTGGAACTGCTCGCCGATGCCCCGGCCGACAAGCTCGACTGGACCCCGGAAGAAGCCGAAGCGCTGCCGGCCAAGCTCCATATCGGCGTGGAAGTCGCCAGCAGCCCGCTGAAGACCATCAATGTGCTCGGCCCGCGCGTGGTGGTTTGCGATTTCGGCAACAACAACGGCCTGGTACTGGGCGGCGAAGTGCCGAACTGGACCCGCTGCGACGAACCGGAGCTGCGTGCGCAGACCGAGATAGATGGCGTGGTGGTCGGCACCGGTGGCGCCACCACCCTGCCCGGCGGCCTGCGCGCGGCCTACGCCTTCGCGCTGTCGCGTTCGGCCAAGCGTGGTCGGCCGCTGAAGAAGGGCGAGCTGATCGCTACCGGCAATGCCACCGGCATCCACGACATAGCCGTGGGCCAACAAGCATTGATTCGCTTCGCCGGATACGGCGACATTTCCTGCAAGGCCGTGCCGGCCGGGTAATCCCGGCCGCCACGGTAGCAACGCGTTGGAGGGCGCTATGGTTACTCGAAGAGGCTTTCTCAAGACCGGCATGGGGGCATTGGCCATGCCGGTGCTCGCCGCCTGCTCTGGCGGTGGCAAGGGTGCGGCCGGCGGCAGTCAGCTGCTGACCGCCACCGATGTGCACGTGGCCGACTATCCGACGGTCACCGCAGTGAAGTGGATCGGCGAACAGCTGCTGCGCGAAACCGGTGGCCGCCTGGGTTTGAACCAGTTCCACTCCGGCCAGCTCGGCCGCGAGTCCGAGGCGATCGACATGGCCCGCTTCGGCGCCATCGACATCACCCGCGTCTATTCCGGCGCGCTCAACAACGCGTTCCCGCTGACGCGCGCGCTGTGCCTGCCGTATGTCTTCGACTCCGTCGAACATATGCGCCGCGCGCTCGATGGCGGTATCGCCGATGCGGTGCTGCAGGGCTTTGAGAGCCGCGAACTGGTCGGCCTGGCGGTCTACGACTCCGGTGCGCGCAGCTTCTACAACACCAAGCACCCGATCATCACCCCCAAGGACCTGCATGGCTTGAAGCTGCGCGTGGCCAGCTCGGACATCTTCCTGCAGCTGATGCGCCTGTTCGGTGCCAATCCCACGCCGATGTCGCTGGGCGACACGTTCTCCGGCATGGAGACGCACATGATCGACGGCGCCGAGAACAACATGCGCAGCTTCCATTCCAGCCGTCATTTCGAGGCTGCGCACTACTGGTCGGAAAGCCAGCACTCGTACGCGCCGGACATCCTGCTGATGTCGCGCCGCAGCCTGGATGCGCTGACACCGTCCGATCGCCGCCTGGTGATCGACCTGGCGCGGCAATCGGTGCAGGTGATGCGCACCGCCTGGGACGCATCCGAAGACAAGGCCCGCGAGGCGGTACTGGCTGCCGGTGTGAAGTCGAACGCGGTCGACATGCCGGCGTTCCGCGCCGCTGCCGAACCGCTGCTGCGTGACTACCTGCAGCAGGCCGATATCGCCGCGCTGCACCGTCGCATCCGCGACTTCGCCTGAGGGGGCCGTACCGATGTCTGATTCCAACGTACAAGCGGCGCCGGCAGGACTCCAGCGCGTGCTGGAAAAAGTTGCCGACGTGGTCATCTATATCGCCGTCGCCGCCCTGCTCGGGCTGGTGGTGGTGCAGGGCTGGCAGGTCTTCGCCCGCTATGTGATCAATGATTCGCCGAGCTGGACCGAGCCGGTCACGTTGCTGCTGCTGAGCACGACGATGAGCATGGGCGCGGCGGCCGGTGTGTATACCAACCGCCATTTCGGTTTCTTCCTGTTGGCCGAGCAGATGCACCCGCTGGTAAAGCGGGTCATCGATGCGCTGGTGCCGCTGATCGTCGGCACCATCGGTGGTTTCCTGGCGTGGTGGGGTTGGGTGTTGTGGCTGGATGGCCTGCACATCAAGACCGCCGGTGCCAACCTGCCGCAGAGCGTGAACTACCTGCCGCTGAGCATCGGTGGTGCGCTGATGGCGGTGTTCGCACTCAATCGCCTGCTGTTGTCGCTGCGCATTGGCGCCGGCACCGCTGCCAACGCTGCCGAAGGGGACCGCTGAGTCATGGGTATCGCAATTCTTTTCGCCGTATTCGGCGTGCTGTTGTTGATCGGCGTGCCAGTGGCCTATGCGCTTGCCGCTGCCGCGTTGGCCACACTGCTGTATCTGGATATTCCCAGCATCGTATTGGTGCAGCAGATCTCCGCCGGCACCGGCTCGGCTTCGCTGATCGCCATTCCGCTTTTCATCTTTGCCGGTGAAATCATGATGCGCGGCGGCATTTCCGAGCGCCTGATTTCGCTGGCCTCATCGCTGGTCGGGCGCCTGCGTGGTGGCCTGGGGCAGGTCTCGATCCTGTCCTCGCTGTTCTTCGGCGGCGTGTCCGGTTCGGCAATTGCCGACGTATCGGCGGTGGGCGGCACGATGATTCCGCAGATGGTCAAACGTGGTTATGACCGTGACTTCGCGGTCAACGTCAGCATCACCGCCGCACTGGTGGCGCTGCTGGTGCCGCCGTCGCATAACCTGATCCTGTTCTCGGCTGCGGCCGGCGGTGGCCTGTCCATTGCCGACCTGTTCGCCGCAGGCATCGTGCCGGCCTTGTTGATGACGGTGGTGCTGATGGTCACCGGCTATGTGGTCGCGCGTCGTCGTGGTTACGGCGTGGAAGCCTTCCCGGGCTGGCGCGCGGTGCTGCTGCGGTTGGTTGCCGCCCTGCCCGGCCTGGGCCTGGTCGGCCTGATCTTCTTCGGTATCCGCGCCGGTATCTTCACCGCGGTGGAGTCGGCGGCCATCGCCGTGGTCTATGCCTTGCTGGTGACCACCGTGCTGTACCGCCAGCTGCGCATCAAGGAGTTCTTCGAGACCGTCATCCATGCGGCGCGCAGCACCGGCGTGATCCTGTTCGTGATCGCCACCGCTGCGGTGTTCGGTTGGCTGCTGGCCTACCTGCAGGTGCCTGCGGCGGCGGTGGAGTTCCTGCAGTCCTTCGCCCACAGCAAGTACATGGTGCTGTTGATGATCGTGGTGATGCTGCTGTTGCTGGGCACCTTCATGGACCTGGCGCCGATGATCCTGATCTGCACGCCGATCTTCCTGCCGGTGGCCAAGGCCTATGGCATCGACCCGATCCACTTCGGCCTGGTGCTGGTGCTGACCGGTGGCCTCGGCCTGGTCACGCCGCCGGTGGGCTCGGTGCTGTTCATCGGTACCGCCATCGGCAAGATCAGCGTCGGCGAAAGCATGAAGACCATCTGGCCGTTCTGGATGGCCGGCCTGCTGGTGCTGTTGATCGTGACCTTCTTCCCCGAACTGTCGCTGTGGCTGCCGGCCCTGCTGCGTAGCTGATGCATGCACGCTGCGGACAGGTTCGCGCCTGTCCGCAGCCGTGGTTTGACGCTGGCGTATCCGCCGCGCCTTCAACCTGGAGATGTCGATGAACGTGACCCGTAGCCTGGCCGCGCTGGCCACCGCATGCCTGCTGGCCGCCGCGCCAGCCTGGGCTGCCGATGCACCGATCAGTCCCAAGCGTGGCATCGAGCACCAGCGCATGGCCGACCTGGGCAATGGCAGCTTCCTCAACCCGGTGCTGGCCGGCGATCACCCGGATCCATCGGTACTCAAGGACGGTGATGATTACTACCTCACCCTGTCCTCGTTCGATGCCTATCCCGGCCTGCCGATCTGGCACTCGCGCGACCTGGTCAACTGGCAGCCGCTGGGCCATGCCATCACCACCAACGTCGGCGCGATCTGGGCGCCGGACATCATCAAGCACAAGGGCCGCTACTTCATCTACTTCCCGGCGCGCACCGGCGACTCGCGCAGCAACTTCGTGGTCTGGGCCGACGATATCAAGGGCCCGTGGAGCGAGCCGATCGACATCGGCCTGTCCGGCTACATCGACCCCGGCCACGCCGTGGGCGAGGACGGCCAGCGCTACCTGTTCCTGTCCGGTGGCGACTACGTGCAGATCAGCGATGACGGCCTGAGCGTGGTCGGCAAGCCCAGGCATGTCTATGACGGCTGGCGTTACCCGGAAAGCTGGGACGTGGAGTCCTATGCCCAGGAAGGTCCCAAGATCAGCCAGCGCAATGGCTGGTATTACATGACCACCGCGGTCGGCGGCACCGCCGGTCCGCCGACCGGGCACATGGTCATCACCGCACGCTCGCGCTCGATCCACGGGCCGTGGGAAAACGCACCCAACAACCCCATCACCCGCACCGTCGATCGCGCCGAGCCGTGGTGGTCGCGTGGCCATGCCACCCTGATCGAAGGCACCTATGGCCGCGGCTGGATGATGTACCACGGCTACGAGAACGGTTACTGGACGCTGGGCCGGCAGATGCTGCTGGAACCAATCGAGTGGACCGACGATGGTTGGTTCGTGGCCAAGGGCGGCGATCTGGGCGCGCCGCTGGCCAAGCCGTCCGGTGAAGCGGTGCCGCATGGCATGGCGCTGTCCGATGACTTCAAGGGCGGCAAGCTCGGCCCGCAGTGGTCGTTCTTCAACCCGACCCGCGAGGAGTACCAGCGGCTTTCCTTCGGCAGTGACGGCATGACCCTGCAGGGCAAGGGCACGACCCCGCGTGACAGCTCACCGCTGACCGCGATTGCTGGCGACGTCGCCTATCAGTTTGAAGTGGAGATGGACATCGAGCCCGGTGCCTTCGCTGGCGCCCTGCTGTTCTACAGCGACCGCCTGTACGCTGGCGTGGGCAGCAATGGCGAGCAGTTCATCCTGCACCGCTATGGCGAGGAGCGCCCCACCCGGCCCCAGCCCAGTGCCACCGGCGGCAAGCTGTGGCTGCGGGTGAGCAACAACCGCCACATCCTCACCATCCACAGCTCCAAGGACGGCCGGACCTGGCAGAAATACCCTGTTCAGATGGAAGTCTCCGGCTACCATCACAATGTGGCGGGGAAATTCCTTGCGCTGAAGCCGGCCATCTACGCCGCCGGCAATGGCAAGGTCCACTTCCGCCAGTTCCGCTACCGCGCACTGGATTGAGCGCGGCCCGATAGAATGAATGTATTGAACGGTTTCAAGGACATCGCCTTGCGCAAGAAAGCCGACGCCGCCGCCACGCCCCAGTCACTGGGGCGGCCCGCCACCATCAACGACATCGCGCGGCTGTCGGGTGTTTCCAAGAAGACGGTCTCGCGGATCATCAACAACTCGCCGCTGGTGCGCAAAGACACCCGCGACAAGGTGGAAGCATTGATGCGCGAGGTCGGCTACACGCCCGACCCGCTGGCCCGCGGGCTGGCGTTCCGGCGCTCGTTCCTGATCGGCATGGTCTACGACAACCCCACCGCGCAATACGTGGTGGACATGCAAAACGGTGCACTGGACGCCCTGCGTGGCTCCAGCTTCGAGCTGGTGGTGCACCCCTGCGACACCCGCAGCCCCGGCTACATCGAGGGCGTGAAGCGCTTCGTGCAGCAGCAGAAGCTGCACGGCGTGATCCTGGTGCCGCGTGCATCGGAAGACCAGGCGCTGGCCGACATGCTGGACGAGATCGGCTGCCGCTTCACCCGCATCGCCTCGCTGCCGCTGGATGAAACCTCGCAGATGGTGATCACCCACGACCGTGACGGCGCCGCCGAAGCGGCCGATTACCTGCTGTCGCTGGGCCACCGCGACATCGCCCTGATCACCGGCCCCACCGCCTACCGCTCGGCCCATGAGCGCACCGCCGGCTTCCTTGAAGCCCTGGAGCGGCGTGGCATCGAACTGCCGCCGGCGCGCATCATCGAGGCCGGTTACACCTTCGAATCCGGTGTGGCCGCGGCCGAGAAGCTGCTGCTGGGCAAGCAGCGCCCCACCGCCATCTTCACCGGTAACGATGAAATGGCCGCCGGCGTCTACAAGGTCGCCATGCGGGCCGGCATCAATATCCCGCGCGAGTTGTCGGTGGTCGGTTACGACGACAGCCCGCTGGCATCGCGGCTGTGGCCATCGCTGACTTCGGTGCGCCGCAATACCCGTGACACCGGGAGAACAGCGGCCGCCATGCTGATCCAGCCGGAGGGCAAGAACGCCCTGCCCCTGGCCAGCGTGCGCCCGCATCTGATCGTGCGCGATTCCTGCCAGCCGCCGCAGGACTGAAGAAACCCAAGTTTTTGTTTTGAAAAGAAAACCGGATATCTTGCAGTGCAAAATGACACCGGTTTCCATAATTGGCTATCATCGCCCGGCAGGCCCGCACTGCAAACCTGGCGGGCCACTGGACAGATGTGTTGACCGGGCCCGACCCGGCGCCATCGCACCGCTGCGGCGCCAACCGCTGACAGCACCATCGAACTACCGCTCTGGGAGAGGAACAGCATGACGAATCCATTCAGTCTCGAAGGCAAGGTCGCCCTGGTAACCGGTGCCAATACCGGTCTGGGCCAGGGCATCGCGCTGGCGCTGGCCGCCGCCGGTGCCGACATTGCCGGCGCCGGCATCGTCCCGGCCGACGAGACCGCCGAGAAGGTGCGCGCGCTGGGCCGCCGCTTTCTCAACATCGAAGCCAACCTGATCAGCATCGAGCCGGTTGAGCGCGTGGTTGCAGAAACCATTGCCGGCCTCGGTCGCCTGGACATCCTGGTCAACAACGCCGGCCTGATCCGTCGTGCTGATGCCGTGGATTTCAGCGAGAAGGATTGGGATGACGTGATGAACGTCAACATCAAGTCCGCGTTCTTCATGAGCCAGGCCGCCGGCAAGCATTTCATTGCCCAGGGCAGCGGCAAGATCATCAACATCGCCTCGATGCTGTCCTTCCAGGGCGGCGTGCGGGTGCCGTCGTATACCGCTTCCAAGAGTGGCATTGCCGGCATCACCCGCCTGCTGGCCAATGAGTGGGCAGGCAAGGGTGTGACCATCAACGCCATCGCCCCGGGCTATATGGCCACCGACAACACCGCCCAGCTGCGTGCTGACGAAGACCGCAACAAGGCGATCCTGGACCGCATCCCGGCCGGCCGCTGGGGCAAGCCGGAAGACCTGGGCGGCACCGCGGTGTTCCTGGCTTCGAGCGCGTCGGATTATGTCAACGGCGCGATCATTCCGGTTGATGGTGGTTGGTTGGCGCGCTGAGGATTGAAGGTGGTGAGGCGCAGTTGAAAGGCTGTTAAGAAGCGTAAAGCTGAAGAGCCAGAAGCGCCCTCACCCCTACCCCTCTCCCGCAGGCGGGAGAGGGGAAAGCAAGAGCCAAGGCAGGAGCAGAAGCAACAGCCAAAGCCGAAGCCGAAGCCAAAGCCGAAGCCGAAGCCGAAGCCGAAGCAGAAGCCAAAGCAGAAGCCAAAGCAGAAGCCAAAGCAGAAGCAGAAGCAACAGCCGAAGCAGAAGCAAAGGCGGGCGCGACAGCGACAGTCACAGCGATAGCGAGCGCAGGCAGCCAAGCTGCAGTCGCGCGCAGCACAGATTTCCCTTCTCCCGCATGCGGGAGAAGGTGCCCCGAAGGGGCGGATGAGGGGAGCTTTTGCTTTTGCTTCCACCTCATCACCAACAACGTTTCCCCCTAATCGAGAGTCACGCAATGAAAATCGCATTGATGCAGGAGTTCAGCCAGGCCGCCAAGAACCCGGTGGTGCTGGAACAGCTCAACACCGTCGCCGCCCAGCAGGGCCACGACGTGTTCAACGTCGGCATGGACGGTGACAACGATCACCGCCTGACCTACATCCACCTCGGCATCTGCGCCGCGCTGCTGCTCAACGCCAAGGCCGTGGATTTCGTGGTTGCCGGCTGCGGCACCGGGCAGGGCGCGATGATGTCGCTCAATGCATGGCCGGGCGTGTACTGCGGCTACTGCATCGAGCCGACCGATGCCTTCCTGTTCGCCCAGGTCAACAGCGGCAACGCGCTGGCCCTGCCGTTCGCCAAGGGCTTTGGCTGGGGTGCGGAAATCAACATCCGCTACATCTTCGAGAAGGCATTTGCCGGTGAGCGCGGCCAGGGTTACCCGGCCGAGCGCAAGGAATCACAGATGGCCAATGCCGGCATCCTGGTGCAGGTCAAGCAGGGCGCCTCCAAGGACTTCGTCGAAGGCCTGAAGTCCATCGACCAGGAACTGGTGAAGCAGGCCGTTGGCGGCGAGCGCTTCCAGAAGGCGTTCTTCGACAATGCCAAGGACGACGCCATCGTCGCCTACGTGAAGAGCGTGCTGGGCAAGTAAGCCCACGCATGCGGTAGCGCCCTTGCGGGCAGACAAGGGCGCCTGCGGGCGCCTTTGTTGTTTGCGATTGATCGTGTGCCATCAGATCACGATGAAACCTGGATCCAGCCCTTCTCCCCTTGCGGGAGAAGGTGCCCGCAGGGCGGAAGAGGGGAGGCGTGCGCAGCACGCTTGCTTCTTGGCGGTGGAACTGATGAAAGCAGCGTTCTTCGATCGCTACCCCTCTCCCCAACCCCTCTCCCGTAAGGGGAGAGGGGCTATTGAGCAGAAGCAGCCTATGCAATTTCATGCATCCTTTCTAGTCGGCATTTTCGCGTTTGCATTTGCTTTCCAAGCCAAATGCCAAGCGCCAACCCACCGCATCTTCATAGCCGCAGACTCCACCGCAGCCAGCTACGGCCCTGAACGCGCGCCGCAGGCCGGCTGGGGCCAGGCGCTGCAAAGCTGGCTGGATGTGAGCCAATGGCAGGTACGCAACCATGCCGTCGGCGGTCGCAGCACCCGCAGCTTCATCAACGAAGGGCGGCTGGAGGCAATCGAAAAGGAACTGCAAGCAGGCGATGTACTGCTGATCCAGTTCGGTCACAACGATGCCAAGCGCGAGGACCCAACGCGTTACACCGATCCGGACAGCGACTATCCGCAATTCCTCTCGCGCTACATTGCTGCCGCGCGCGACAAGGGTGCAACACCGATCCTGATCACCCCGGTTGCGCGGCTGCTCTACGACTTCGGTGCGCTGCTGGATACACACGGCCGCTACACGCAGGCGATGAAGCAGGTGGCGAAACAGCACAATGTGCAGCTGATCGATCTCAACGCAAGCTCGATGGCGTGGATACGCGCGCTGGGCGAGCAGGGCGCCAAGCCCTACTTCATGTTCGTGCCCGAACAGAACAAGGCCGATGGCACCCATTTCAGCGTGGCCGGTGCAACTGCGGTTGCCTGCCAGGTGATGCGTGGCTGGGTCGAGATCGCACCGCAGATGAAAGCGACGCTGAAGCGTGACATCGATTGCGGCGCGATCAGCGCAGGGCAGGGCGCTGCTGTCTCCACGCCAAGTGTCGCGGCACCGGCGGTTGCGGCACCGGTGCAGGAGGCAGGCAATCCGCACGGCTCACAGGTCATCCGCGAGCAGGACATCGGTCGCCAGCAACCGGGCCCACACGGCGGCGCTGGACCGACCACTGCCTACTCGTTCTTTGCCGACGTAAGCGATCTGCCCTTCGTGATGCGCAAGCGCGTGCTGCACAAGGGCGCCGGCATCGGCCTGCACCCACAGCACAAGGACGAGATCTATTACATCGTCAGCGGACGCGGGCTGTATGTACTCGATGGCAGGCAATACGAAGTCGGCCCCGGCCACGCCCTGCTTACCCGCAGTGGCAGCAGCCATGCCTTGCAGCAGACTGGCGAAGAAGACCTGGTGGTGATGCTGGCCTATCCAACCACGTCGGCTCGTTGAGCCTGCCCTGTATTGATGATGGCCGCGCGATCAGCGCGGCACCATGCCACGCAGCTGCATTCCTTGGACCATGCCTTCGATATCGCCGGATAGCAGCAGCTTCCAGCCATCCTGATAAGGTTTGAGGCTGATCACCTGCAGTTTGGAGAAGCTGACGGCGCCGATGGTGAAATTGGTGCGCGCGACCAGATGCACGGTTTCGCCCTCTGCGACCGACCCCAGGATATCCAACCGATCCACCACGACGCGTGCACCGTCCAACTGCGCTTCGCTCAAGCGCATCATCCGGCGCGCGAACTCGTCTGCCTGCATCTTGCGCAGCACATTACCCATGCCATGCGCGGGGTCATCTTCGGGTATCGCGTCGTATACCGGCTGCAACATGTCCTTGAGGCGCTTCTGCTCATCCGGATGGAAGAAATCCGCGCCGGCCTCCATCCCGTTGGCATTGATGGCCGCGATATAGGCGCGGGCAACGGATTCGGGAGTATCGCTGGCTTGTACGGCAGGACTGGCAAGGAGCAGGGACAGCAGCAGGACGTTGAACAGATGTTTCATGGACAGGAAAGAAAGTCTGGCGCGCGGGAATGCACGCACGGATTGTAGAGACGCCGCATGTTGTGCGCCGACTGCCCAGGGTCAGTGTGATGCAGGAAGGCGGGCCGCCCATGGTTCCTGTTCCAACTGCTGCGCCAGGTAGTCGATCAAGGCCTGCACCCGTGCCGGCCGATGCAGGCCGGGTGGGGTGATGATACTCAGCGCCAGCGGCTCCACTTTCCAATCGTCCATCGCGGTCTGCAGCGTGCCGTCGCGCAGTTGCTCCCAGACCAGGAACTCCGGCTGCAGGGCCAGCCCCAAGCCGGCCTGCAGGGCGGCATCGAATACTTCGGCGTTATTGGCCTGCAGCTGGCGCGGCACGGTCTGCGCGAACTCGCCATGGCGCGGGTGGCGGAAGCGCCAGGTATTGCCGCTGCGGGTATAGCTGTATTGGAAACCGCGGTGCTGGACCAGATCACGCGGATAGTTGGGACGCCCGTGGGCCTCGAAGTAGGCTGGCGACCCGACCAGCAGGATGCGTACCTGGCATAGCTGGCGTGCGCGCAGGCTGGAGTCGGCCAAGGTGGAAATGCGCAGCGCCATGTCGAAGCGCTCGGCCACCAGATCCACCATCTGGTCGCTGAGCTGGATGTCCAGCTCCACGTCCGGATGTGCCTGCATGAAGGCCGGCAGCAGCGGTGCCAGCCGCGATACCCCGAACGACATCGGTGCCGCCAGCCGGATCAGGCCGCGCAGCGCCGCCGAACGATCGGCTACTTCGGCCTCCACCGCCTCGCCCTCGTCGAGGATGCGCGCTGCCCGCTCCAGCGCCGCTTCACCGGCCGCGGTCAGCGACATGCGTCGCGAGGTGCGGTGGAACAGGCTGGTGCCGATGCGCGTCTCCAGCCGGGTGATGGCCTTGGAAACAGTGGCCTGCGACAGCTGCAGCTCTTCGGCGGCGCGGGCGAAGGAGCCGGCTTCGGCTACCTTGGCGAAGATCGCCCAGGCTTCCAGGTCAGGCAGACGGTTCATGGCGGCGGCTCGCGGGGCGGGGTAGGGAGATCATGTCATAAATGGAAAGAATGCTTTTCCATACTTTCTATTCTCGATGTTGAGGTGCAGGCCTAGACTTTCTCCCATCGAAACCCCACCGCTTTCAGGAGAACGCCATGATTGAACGTCGCCCATTTGCCAGCCTTGGTGGAGCCAATCACGGCTGGCTCGATGCCAAGCACCACTTTTCGTTTGCCGAGTACCAAGACAACAAGCGCATGAACTGGGGCACGATGCGGGTCTGGAATGACGACACCATCCAGCCTGGCACCGGCTTCCCGCCGCATCCGCATGCCGAGATGGAAATCATCACCTACGTCCGCGAAGGTGCCATCAGCCACAAGGACGACCAGGGCAACCAGGGCCGTACCGAAGCAGGTGACGTGCAGGTGATGAGTGCCGGCACCGGCATCCGCCACGCCGAATACAACCTGGAGGCCGGCGTCACCAGGATCTTCCAGATCTGGATCTTCCCGGACCAGCGCGGTGGCAAGCCGTCCTGGGGCAGCAAGCCCTTCCCCAAGGGCGAGCGTTCGGGCCGCTTCATCACCCTGGCCAGTGGCATGGAAGGTGACGACGATGCATTACCGATCCGCGCCAACGCCCGCGTGCTGGGCGCCACGCTGAAGGCCGGCGAGAGCACCGAGTATCACTTCACCGATGCCAACCGTTACGGCTACCTGGTGCCGAACACCGGCAAGGTCGACGTCAGTGGCGTGCTGCTGGAAGCGCGCGATGGCGCTGCCATCAGCGGCGAGACCAGCATCCGCATCACCGCGTTGGAAGACTCCGAGCTGGTGTTGGTGGACACCCCTGCGCTGAAGTAAGCGAAACCGGGGTCAGAGTCAGGTTTCCGTTTACCCAAGCGGAGTTGCGTTGCCCGGGTTGCGAAGCTGGTGGTGCACCAGCTTCGCGATTCGCTCAGGGCGGCCAGTTGTTTGTGGGAGCGGCGTAAGCCGCGAGGCTGACATTGTTGAAGTCGTGAGCGGCAGTGCCATCTGTTGATGCGTCAGCTTCGCGGCTTATGCCGCTCCCACAAAAAGCCTGTATCGCTGGACCCTGGCTGCATCTGCTCACGCAAACGACAAAGGCGCGGATGCCCGCGCCTTTGTCGTTGTTGTTCCCGATCCTCGCGGCGGCCGCTCACGCCTTCTTGCGGCTGGCCTTGCGCTTGCTGGCGGCACGGGTCGGTTCCACCACGGTGCTGGTGCCGCTGACCGGCTCCATCCACGTCAGCACATCCACATAGGCGATGAAGTGCTGCAGATACTCCGGCGACAACTCCTGCATCAGCGCCATCGCGCGATAGGTGAGCACGCTGGAGTTCAGTGGACCGGCATCTTCTGGCAGCGAATCCAGACACTGGCGCAGCAGACTGTCGATGCGGATGCGGCTCCACAACTGCTGGAACTCATCCAGCGCCGGCATCAACACTGCTTCGGTGCCTTCGCCGCTGTCGTTTTCGCCAGCAGGCGCGTCGGAGGTGCTCAGCGGCAACTGGTATTGCAGCGGATCTGCCTCCAGCTGCTGCAGCAGTGATTGCAGAGGACTTTCGGTGCCAGACTTTGCTGCAGGCTTCGCAACTTCCGCGGCAACAAGCAATGCATACGCGTCGGTCAGCCGCGACAGGCGCGCATCCAGCTGCGCGCGCGCGCTGCCCGCATAGCGCTGTGCACGCTGCGCCAGCGCCGCGATCAATTCGAAACGTGTCGGATCGCAGCGATCAGCGCCGCTCTCGCGCCATGCCTGCAGCTGTGTCAGTGCTGCCGAGTCAGCGGACATCATTGCGCGGCATCGGCCTTGCCGTCCTGTTTGGGACGCGGGATAGGCGCGATCTCGACGCGGCGGTTCTTGGCGCGGCCAGCTTCGTCATCGTTGCTGCTGACTGGCTGCTCGGCGCCGAATGCAGCGGCAAATACCGATTGCGATGGCACGCCGTCGGCGATCAGGGTGCGGGTGACGGTGAGCGCACGCGCGGCCGACAGCTCCAGGTTGTCGGCGAAGCGGCCATTGACCACACGCACCGGCTGGTTGTCGGTGAAGCCGCTGACCATCAGGATTTCCTCGCGTGCGCCCAGATAGTCGCGCAACGGCGCGGCGATGCTCTGCAGCAGCTCACGGCCTTCCGGCTGCAGCTGGTCGGAGTTGAGCGCGAACAACACGCTGCCGCTGATGCCGATGCGACCATTGATGACGGTGACGCGGCCAGCCGCCAATGGCGCGGCCAGCGCCTGCTCCAGCGTCTTCAGTTTGGCGGTCTGTTCCTGGCGCTGTTTGACCTCTTCATCCAGGCGGTTGTGCAATAGCAGCTGGATGCCGATCACGCTGGCCAGGATAAGCACGAAGGCGCCGAGCAGCACCGACATCAGGTCGCCGAACGCGGCCCAGGTGGTGGCGCTGGATTCGGCGTCGAATTCGATTTCGTCGCTCATCGCGCTCAGGCTCCGGCGTTGTCGCGGGCTTCGGCCAGCTGCTGCAGCTCACCGATGATCTGCTTCTGCGAGAGCATGCTCAGGTCCACCACTTCGCGTGCCTGCGCGACGTAGTAGGCCAGCTGCTCATCACTGCGGGCCAGCGACTTGTCCAATGCGCTTTCGATCAGCTGCAGGCGCTCGTTCAACGCCGCGGTGGACTGGCCGAACAGTTGCACGGCACTGCCGAAGGCATCGCCCAGGCTGGCCATCTCCACCGCGCTGGCGGTGACGTTGGCGGCGGCGTGGTCGAGCTTGCTGGCCTCGCTTTCAAGCTGGGTGCTGAATCGGCTGCCGACGCGTTCAAGCAGATCGGCCGAGGTGCTGACCAGTGCGTCGACTGCGCTGCGTTGCTCGGTCGATGCGTGGGTCACCGCGCCGAGCAGGGTTTCCAGGGTCGACAACAGGTGGCCGCGTTCTTCCAGCATGGCAGTGTCGCGGACCATGCTGTCGGACAGCTTCTGGCGCAGCTCGGCCACCACTTCGGCGGCGGCGCGCGGCGCCTCGGAGGCGGTCTGCACCAGGCGCGAGATCTCGGCGATGGTGTCGCGTGCCTGTGCCTGCTGCTGTTCGCTCATGGCCTGCGTGGTCTGCGCCAGGCTGTCGCAGATCTGCTGCTGGCGCTGTGCGACGGCTTCGCTATTGCGCTGCCAGCTGCTGTCCAACGTGCCGACCATTGCCGACAGCGACTGTGACCATTGGCCGAGACGCTGTTCGTCGCGTTCGACGAAAGCGTTCTGCAGTTGTTCGTGCGATTGCTGCAGCGAAGACAGCAGCGACTGCGCGTGCTGTTCAAACGCAGAAGAAGCCGCGAGCAAGGCCTGCTCATTGCGCTGCGCCAGTTCGTCATGCGCGTTGTGCTGCTGTGCCAGTGCATCACGCCAGGCATCGGCAGTGCGGCTGACGTTGTCTTCCATGCGCGCGGCAACGCCGTCGATCAAGCTGTTGGAGCGCTGCTCGAAGGTGCTGGTGAATTGCGTCAAGGCCTGCTGCAGCTGTTCGTTGAGCGTGTTGTTGCTGCGTTGCTGTTGCTCAAGTGCCGTAGTCCAGCTGCTGCCCGCGGTCGCAGCGGCACTCTGCACGGCGGCATTGATGCCTTCGAGCTGTTTGTGCACGGCGCTGTCGATGCTGGCGTGCAGGGCATTGGACTTGTCAGCCAGACCCGCCATGGTTGCATCAACGACGGGCTGCAGTGCGGCGCCAACCGCATTGGCCTGCTGGCTGATGCCGGCCTGCATCGATTGCTGCAGCGATGCCGCCAGCTGCGTATAGGCCGCTTCGGTGCGCTGGTGGAATTCCTGCTGGCTGGCCTGCAGGCGTTCGTTGTTGGCCTGGTGCTGCTGCTCCAGGTTGCCCATCATGGCCTGCAGGCGCTCGACCAGGGTCGGCATCAGCGCGTTCTGTTCCTGCAGCAGGCGGAAGGTCTCGCTGCGCTGGAAGCTCTGCGAATGCATGCGCAGCTGGCTGGCGATGCCGGAATCCAGTTCCTGCACGGCCTGCGCACGTTCGCGGCGCAGCAGGGCTGACAGCAGGCCGAGTGCGGCCGAGCTGGCGACACCGGCGATGGAGGTGCCGAAGGCAAAACCAAGCCCCTTGACCGGTGCGGCCAGCGAGCTGCGGATCGCGTCCAGGTCGGTAGCGCTTTCCAGTGCCAGGCCGGTGCCGCGCAGGGTGGCCATCATGCCGAGCAGGGTGCCGAGCATGCCCAGCAGCACCAGCAGGCCGACCAGATACGGGGTCAGCGCAGGTGCGGGCAGGCCGACGCGCTCGCCCTGTACGCGCAGGCGCACCGGACCACGCAGGCCTGGCTGCAGGCGGCCGAGCCAGCCGTCGAGGTTGTTTGCCGCTTCACCGATGGATGGCAAGGCCTGTTGCAAGGTGCTGGTGGCCTGGCGATAACGGAACAGTTCAAGCGCGCCGGCCAGATAGCAGGCGGCGATGATCGCGGCGACCACCGCCGCCAGCGGATGGGTGCCGGCATAGCCGATGCCGATCCAGCACACGGCCAACAGGCCAACAAGGAAGACAACGACTGCGACGAGGTTTCTGGACATGAGGTACGGATTACCGGGTGCGTAGCGCTGCAAGCAGGCCATCGATGGGGTGGAAACGGACATCCAGTTCGGCCAGCAGCGCGATGCGCAGGTCTTGCCGGAACGTGACCAGCCAAGGGCCGGTGGGTGCCACGGTGGAATCCGATGCGGCGGCATCGGCGGGGTCGTGCGCGGCTGCAGTGAGCAGCCGTTGGTAGTGCAGGCCGAGCAGCACCGGCACATGGGAAAGCAGGCTGTGTTCGCGCGGGCTGAGGGTAGCTTCCATCACCGCGTCGACTTCGGCCAGGCGCGCCTTGGCAGGGGATTGCCGCGCCAGCATGTCACGCAGACGACCGCGCAGGCGGCCGCTGACGGTCTGCATGGCCCGTTGCTGGTTCAGGTAATGCTGGCGGTAGGGGGCGAAGCCGGGCGGCAGCTCGGCGTCGGCAGATGCCGGGTTGCGTGGCGGGCTCAGGTCGATCTCGGCCTGGATGGCGTCCACCAGCTTGGTTCGCGCAGCTGTGTATTCGGCATCCTGCGCCGGATCGTAGGCGGCACCGGGTTCAGGCTCGGGCGGCGGGTTGTCCAGCGCCTTGGACAAGGTGATGGCACGGTTCCAGTCGAACCACTGCGCCAGCCGCTCCGGCACCGCAGGTGCCGCAGGGGATGCACCCTCGTCATTGAAGCGGGCCAGCAGGCGAATGAACGCCGGGCCCAGAACGGGCGCCCGTTCGGATGCTTTCGCCATGGTCCTGACTAAAAATTGGCCATTTTACATGCTGGCGCAAAGCGCGCCTTGGGCCGGGTATTCAGGCCTCGGCGGGCGGCACCGACGCAGGTGGCAGAACAGCCAGTGTCAGCAATGTTGTTGCGAATGGTTATTATTTACTATAATCAGCGCATCAGCCGCTGCCCGGGCAGTCAGCCAATACTTCTGTCTGTGCAGGTTGATCCGTGTCCCTCCCCCGTATTTCTGCCGGTCTCCGTCCGGCCTTGTTGTCCCTTGCCGTCGTCTCGGCCCTGTTCCCGATTGCTGTAGTCGCCGCCGAAGCTGACGCGGCACCGGCTGCCGACGCGCAGACCCTGGATGCGGTGCGGGTCAATGCCTACCGCACCACCGGCCACACCTCTGGCGCGACCAAGACCGATACCGCCATCGCCGAAACCGCACAGTC
>Ga0308158_10001908_pt1 | contig 20717 bp, 20 predicted proteins | sample PhyBR2_FD_201038 | JGI IMG/M metagenome (GOLD analysis project Ga0308158, IMG submission 201038) | Phyllosphere microbial communities from UC Gill Tract Community Farm, Albany, California, United States - DLSLB.R2 | ecosystem: Host-associated > Plants > Phyllosphere > Unclassified | place: USA...
GATCTCACCCATGGTTGAGCGAATGGCGGCGACAGCGTCAGGTCCGCGCTCGCCGTGCATGAGGTTGACGTCAGACAGGATCATGTCATGGGCGTGGCTCCGTGCCGCGTCAAGAGCACCTTTGATCGTATCGACAATGGTGGACGAGGTCGCGCCGGCCATCTCGGCCAGAGCTGCCACATGGTCCGCAATCAACGGCTCGTCCTCGATTACCAGCACATGAAACATCAACGCTTACCTTCCAGAGGCACCAATGCCTGGGGGAAGCGATAAGACCCGTCATTTCTGCATTCTCAGCGACGCTGCGACGGCTGGCAAGAGAATGCTAAGTTCGCATTTTGCGGAACTTACTAGATTCATCCTTGAGTATCGCCTGTTAAGCGCTGGGTGAACGGGAACGGCCCGGCCATTTTTCAGGGCCTACTGCCCGCCGAGCGCTGTAAAACGCTACACAATATTTGCCAATCAGGATTAGAAACGGCGGTTTGCGGCGATCAGCGGCTGCCGTCTGGAAACACCTGTTTGTCGCACAGTCATGATTGCGACTGGGTTTTTCACATATCTGACCATGGAGCGGGGATAGTGGAAAAGCAAGTGACCCGTCCGCTAGTAAGGTGCAGATAGGCTTAGCGGACGTTACCTAACGCTGCGGCCTTTCACAAAAACGATCACAGTTTTAGAATGCCCGCGACCTATAAAACAGAATAACAAACACCTTTCCTTTTGATAGTTAAGGTAATGCCCTCCGCATAATATCATAATTCCCACCAAAAGAACGTGAAACTGTGCCGGCAGTTTGGCGCCGGCACAACAATTTCCTAGCTTACCTTCTTGCCCCTGAGCGGAAATGCCCCGAATGTTCCGGTATCAACCTTACCGTCGAATTCGCCATCATTCACCGTTCCGTGGCATTCGATCGTCAGCGGCATCGGCACGGTTATGGCCTGCTTCCAACTTAACTTGCTGCCCTCGACCGTCCCTTCGATATTGGAGGAGCCCATCGAACCGGAACTAGTGCCGGTGAATTTTTCACCATCAACTTTTACCGTCAAAGTCATCTTCTGCTCGCCCATCGGCGTAATTGCGGTGACTTCATAGCTACCATCGATATCGGCCACAGTTGTCTTCCTTTTTTTCAAACTATTTGTTTGTTTTGTGGTACTTTGGCAAGGCTTTTGAATGCTCTTGAATACGACATCACGCTGATGATGCTCGCCAAGGAAGGCGTTCATCAATCCGCCTAAAGACGTTTGCTTTCATTTCACTTCCGATAATGTCGTTAAACAGTTCATGCTTGCCCTCAGGCACCACGCTTATCGTCTTGTCGCGTGACCTCAAACGTTCGAAAATGGCCAAGCTGTCGGTATGGGGCGTGAATACATCGTCCGAACCATGGACGATTAACGTCGGCACGGTCCATTGTGATGCTTGATTGTACACCCGGTTCGCCATCCTCAAAGCGGACGCCGCCATCAGGGCCGGAAGTGGACCACGATATATCAACGGATCGCTTTTGAAGCGCTCAACCGCTTCTTTGTCCCGAGACAAGCCTGAAGGGTCTTGTTGAGCCGCAATCCCCCATTCAGGACTCATCTTAGCTACCCGCTCAGCCATAAGCCGCAGGGAAGGGCTGCGGCGATCGAAGGCGGGGCTACTCAGTATCACGCCTTTCACTCGATCGCTGGACGCGACGACGCTCGCTGCAGTTATAAGGCCGCCCAGGGAGTGACCCAGCAGTATCAATAGCAGACCTGCAATATCGAGCGACGTCCGGGCCGCCAGATGGCGGCGGACGGCTTCTTCTATATCCACGACGCCGCGTGTGCCGGGCGATCGACCGTGGCCCTCCAAATCGAAAGCGAATACGCTAATGCCTTCGTCGAGCAAATGCGGGATCAGCGCTCCATGCTCGCGTACGAAACGTTCGGCATACTCAGCATAACCATGCTGGAGTAAAAGGACTGCCCGTGGCCGAACTGCAGGCCAGCAATACCCTGCCAGCCCATTCCCAACTTCCCATCTCTCAGACGCCGAATGCTTCAAGACAGCGTGACCTCCAGTAGTCCGTCACCGTCGACCGCAGAAAGATATAGGCGATCCTCAATCTCAGCGACGCCAGTCGCGCCGAAGAAATCGTTTCGTTGCACCTGTATATCGGCAACAACTGTTCCCGCGGCGTCGAAGGCCATCGCCCATGTCGTGCCTTCCGTCGGAGCTGAAAGATCAATCTTCGACCATGCCAGACGTCGAAGCGCCTTCGGTATCGTTCCTGCGCGATCGAGACTGGCGTTGCGTGGACTTACCATTGCGACCCAGAACTGCCCATCCTTGAACGAAGACAGATTGTCGGCGAAACCTGGGAGATTATCGACGATCACAGTACTCTGTCCGGCCTGCGGTCCAGTCAGCTCAAGCCGGGTGAGGCGGTATCCATCGGTCTCCACGAACACCAAAGCCGAACCGTCGTCGACAAGGGTCAGACCGTTTGGAAAATACAGGTTGTCGGAGATAACATCGACCTTGCCATCGGCAGTCCGTCGGAACAGCCGCCCTGACGGGCGGTGCTCCATCATGGCGCCCAAATAATGCTCCAAGTCGAACCGGCTCGTCGACTCCGTAAACCAGTACGACCCGTCCTGGGTAGCGATGACATTCGAACAAAAGCGTAGCGGTATATCACCGAACGCAGAGACCAGAGTTTCGATCTCACCGGTACTCCCACCGCGCCGCACCGCGCTAAGTATGGTTAGCCCGCGATCCGGTGTTCTCAAAAACGAACGGCGATCGAGACGGCCCGCGCTTTCCCGAAAGATCGAACTTTGGGAATGTACGAGTTGGGAAGCGGTCAGGCCGCTTTAGGTTAAGCCTGACGCATAGCGACGTTTTACCGTCCCGTCGAAGGTTTGCGCGTCCGTTGGATCAGTGTCGCGACTGCGCACAGTAGCCAGAAGATGCCCCCCAGTAGCATGACAGGGTTTGGCGCTATGTTATCCCACCATAGCCACAAATGGCTGCTGCCAATCAGGGCAGGTCGCCAAATGGAGACTGCGTACCGGTCGGGTTGGTGAGCCCTCATGCGACCGTTCTACAGCCAATGGTATCGGACACAAATAATTGGTCAGGAATGGCAGAAAAGGCACGCAAAACAGCTTAATCGCCGTTGAGGTGTCGACCGGCAACAACCGACATCTCGCAGCGCGACCGCCTTCTCGAAAGGCTCAAGGGCCAGATTCGACTTATCCTTACGAGGCTCGCGTTCCACGCCTCGCGAATTGGCGCGGCGTACCCTTTTCCATCCAGGCCACAGCTATAACCGCCAAGCCGAGAGAGAGGCCCCACATGCCGTAATATAGATAAGGCGAAAGATCAGCTTTCATTCCAGGTAATAGCATGATGGGCATGATCGCGGGAAACATGACAACCGGCAGGTATCGCTCTCTGGCATTCCCCTTCATCTTCCACTCCTCATTCCGATCTTGCTGTAGACTATGTGACGAACCTGAAGTTGTCGAGGGTCCGACTGTCTTGCGATCTAACCCTTAGCTGAGCGCCGGCAGCCGTTAGGTTTGCCCCCTTTCGCGGGGTTCGGCCCCGTCTTCCGATCCGCCAACGAATGTCGCGAGGTGGGAAGGAAAGCGGCCATTCCGTTTTCGGTGCGATAATCGAATTAGCTGCCGTCTAAAGTGGCAGTTACCCTAACTCTCCAGATCTAGATGGCGTCTCGGCCTCACGCCGCATGAAAGTCCAATCGATAAGGGCTTCGATAGACGGCCCAAGCGCCAGGCCGATCTCGCTCAACGCGTATTCGACTCTGGGAGGAACCTGAGGATAAATCGTCCGGGTGACGATCCCGTCCTTCTCCAGTTCTTTCAGCTGTTGAATGAGCATCTTCTGATTCACGCCTTCGACACGTCGTTCCAGCTCGGAGAAGCGCAAAGGCACCCGCGCGGCAAACAGTTGGAAGATGATCACCATCTTCCACTTTCCCTCCAGGACGCGGAGGGCCTCGCTGGTCGCGGCAGCCCAGACAAGCTGCTGCTGTGGGTCCTCGCATTGCCAGTCACGCTGCATAGGTAACTTACCTTTTGGTGGGTAACCCACCTTTCGGTAGGTTCTTGTCACTTCTGGCACCTGACCATAATTCCCGGTGCGAAGCAATGATCGCACAGGAACGACACATGAAGATCGGCATTCTTGGGACAGGGCACATCGGGAAGACACTCGTCACCAGGTTGAGCGAGGCGGGCCATGAGGTAAAGGTGGCCAACTCGCGCGGGCCCGAGACGATCGATCCCGAGCTCCTGTCAGCCGGCGCCCGCGCCATGACGACGGAGGATGCGCTGACCGACGTCGAGGTCGTCATCCTCTCGATACCTCTCAACCGTATTGCCGCAATTGCACCGTTGGTGGCTCGCCTGCCTGACGAGACGGTCGTGATCGACACCTCCAACTATTACCCGTTCCGGGACTCCAAGATCCAGGCGATCGAGGACGGACAGGTCGAAAGCCTGTGGGTGGCTGAGCAACTTGGCCGCCCGATCGCAAAGGCATGGAATGCGATCGGCTCCGCCTCTCTTGCCAAGAAGGGCAAATCGGCAGGGACACCGGATCGGATCGCCATTCCCGTTGCAGCGGATCGTGAGCGCGATCGGCAGATCACAATGGCGCTGGTCAGCGATACCGGCCTGGATGCCTTCGATGCCGGCTCACTTTCGGCTTCGTGGCGTCAGCAGGCCGGCGCGCCGGTCTATTGCACCGACCTGACCCTCGCCGAGATTCCTGCGGCTCTCGCCGCTGCGGAGAAGGACAGGTTGCCCAAGCGTCGGGATCTGGCGGTTGCGGTGATGCAGGAGCGCCTGGGTGACGGAACCACGAACCCTGACGAGGACTGGGGCGTTCGCCTCGTCCGCGCCATCAATATGTAAACGCCGCCCGAACCGCTCCATTCCAATAGCCATCTATCTACCAGAGGATCAGACCATGACCCGCGTTGTACGCTTTCACGAATACGGGCCTGCAGACATTCTGCGCATCGATGACATCGAGGTTCCTGCACCTGCCGCCGATGAGGTGCAGATCGCAGTTCGAGCGATCGGCTTGAACCGTGCAGAGGTAATGTTCCGCAACGGCGCTTACCTGCAAGAAGCGGAGTTCCCCTCGCGGCTCGGCTACGAGGCCGCAGGCACGGTCAAGACCACCGGTAGCGACGAGTCAGGCTTCGCGGAGGGCGACGCCGTTAGCGTCATCCCGACGCTCGATATGTCGCGCTGGTCGACCTACGGTGAGATCATCAACATCCCGGCGCGCTACGTCGTCAAGCATCCCACCGCCCTCTCGTTCGAGAAGGCAGCCGCCTCCTGGATGCAGTATGTCACCGCCTGGGGTGCGCTTATCGATCAGGCGAAGGTCACCGCAAAGGACTTCGTCATTGTGTCAGCCGCATCGAGCAGCGTCGGCATCGCGGCGATCCAGGTGGCTCGCAGCGTCGGGGCTACGGTGATTGCGACCACCCGTACGAATGCCAAGGCGCAGGCGCTGACGGATGCGGGCGCGCACCATGTGATCGCCACCGCCGACGGCGACCTTGCAGAACGTGTGAAGGAGATCACCGGCGGGAAGGGCGCCCGCGTGGTGTTCGATCCGATCGGCGGTCCTGCGATTGCACAGTTTGCCGAGGTCATGGCCGTGGGTGGCATTCTGCTCGAGTATGGTGCGCTCAGCCCGGACGACGGTCCGTTCCCGCAATTCGCGGTGCTGGGCAAGAGCCTGACAATCAAGGGCTATCTCTACACAGAGATCGTCAGCGACGATGACGCACTCGCGCGAGCCAAGACCTTCATCACCGAGGGTCTGGAAAGCGGCAAGCTTGATCCTTTGGTGTCGCGGACCTTCCCGTTCGACCAAATCCAGGAAGCAACGGAATTCCTGGAATCCAACGAGCAGATCGGCAAGATCGTCGTAACTGTGTGATCCCCGAGTGGGAGAGCCGCTTTTGGCTCTCCCACTATGAGGCGGACCACGCAGACTAGCGGCTGCACCAAGCCATGTCGCAACTATACTGATTTTCGCAACACGCAAGTTGCTGCCGGCTGTCGGAATGATATGTGTCGAAAACCCCTGTTTGTCGGCACCGGTGTGCGCTGGTCGACAAACTCGATGACGGCACGCTCGAAGGTATCGGGCTGGTCCAGCATGACGAAATGAAAGCTGTCGTCGATGCGTTTGAAGCGGACCTGCGGCGTCGAAGCATAGGCGTTCTGGAACGTGGTATCGATGCTGGCCGGTGGAACACCGTACATCTTGTCATAGGCATAGATGACCTCGACCGGCGCTGTGATCCGCTTGAGTTCGGAACGAAGATCGGTGGTCATCAGCTCGTAGGTGGCATCGGCCACGGTCTTGCGGTCCGAACGAACACCTGCGGCGATCACGGCGGGGCGCGCCACTTCGGTCTTCACCAGGCGAGCGATCGCGGCGCTCTGCATAGCATTGGCCTGATCGGTCGGCGCAGCCATCATTGCATCCCGGAATGCGACAGCCCGAGGCGTCACAGCTGGGACGGTCGCTGTGGGACTGAACAGCAAACTGTAGAAAGGCAGAGCGTCGACGATCAGCAGTCGGCCGATTTCTCCTGGATGACGCGCCCCCAGCATCAACGCGACCTCGCCACCCAGCGAATGGCCGATGATGACCGGTGCCTTAATACGTTCGCGTCGTATGTAGGCAGCAATCGCTTCGGCCGATGGAGCCGCCACGCGATTCCCCGGATCGGCAACTGCCGGTGTTCCGGCAAATCCTGCGATCTGAACCAGGTGCAGCCGGTGCGTCTGCTTCAACTTGTCCGCTAGACCGGACCAGACCTCGCGTGAGGACGCCAGTCCAGGGATCAGGATAACATCCGGCCCCTTGCCCTTGACCACGACCGATATACGCTCCTGGGCGGCAGAGGTGATTGGTCGCGCGACGGATTGCGCGAGCAATGCCGATGGCGAAGACAAGGCGATCCCGATCGCCGCGAGCATGGTTCGCGTGCGCATGTTTCTTCTCCCTGGTGTGACGGTTACGGTTGAAAGACGTCTTCGATCTTGAGGCCGAACACAGCCGCGATGGTGAAGGCGAGCGGCAGGCTGGGGTCGTACCGGCCGTTCTCGATCGCATTTACCGTCTGTCGCGAGACCGAAAGCGCCTCGGCGAGATTGCCCTGGCTCCACTCGCGTGTGAGGCGGAGTTCCTTGATGCGGTTGTTCACCGGTAGCGGCGCTGGGCGACGACCATGCCCAAGCCCCACAACGTCCCCATGATCGGCCACACGGCGAATGCTCGCAGGTGTGGCAATCCAGCCCCTTCCGCAAAACCCCATCCGAATGTGATGAGGGCGGTGCCGAGGAAGGAGATCGCGATGGCGTCGAACTGGATGCGGCGCTGCATCTCGTCCATCCGCCTCAGCCCGCGCAGGATCGCCCACGCCGCAGCGATCATTCCGATCATCGGAACGAGGTTGATAGCCAGCTTCAGGTCACCGACCGGCTGTATCGCGCGCTCGACCGCATTGGCCCCGACCAGAAGGATGGCGTACAGAACGAACGCTCCGCCGAGCTCGAGAACATACTGTTTTGGTCGAAACATGGGAATGCCTCCTGTAAAACGTCTTTTACAGTTCGGCAGCCTCCTGTCAAACACCCTTTCCACGGAAGCAGCGTTTTCTCGCCTGCAAAGGCTACAATCCGTTACCGTATATCTGTGCCCGTTTTATGTAGCGGCCCTTACCTAGTCCACACGCCAATCGAGCTGCCGCACATCACCTTGCCGTTTGCTGCGAATGTGCGTGATGCCCGCACCCTTCTAATGTCGGGCGATCGGTCAGCCCGCGTCGTCGGCGAGAGTGGCTAATGACTTTACGGTGCGGCGCTCAGATCAAGGGTTGTTTGACGTGGCAATTGAGGTTGGAGGAACGCTTCAGCGTCAAATCCGCTCGCTTGCAGGAACGGGGCGTCCCTCAACTTGTCGCGCAGCCCGAGCATTCGCTTCTCGGCACGTTTGATGAATGTCGAATAGGTCATCGGGATAATCTTGACGCGACCGTCCCATTTTGTGTCTTCGCCGGCTTCGGCACGCTCGATCTTCGAGCCGAGAACATAGCAGGTGATCGAGGCGGACTCGGTCAGGTATCCCTTGTTGATGAGCTCCGTGACATATTGCCAGGGCTGGTTCTTCTCCTTGGCACCAATGGTCACACCGACCCGCTTGATCTCGGCGATTACGAGACGTGCGACGCCATCCACCTCATGGCCGAGATCGTGAGAATCGCGGCTATAAAAGCCGACGCTGCCGTCAGGCAGCATCACGAAGTCGGGACGCAAGCGGCTGCCCAAATCCTTACGACCGAAAATCTTGCCGATGACCTCCGTCATGCCTCGGTTGCTGGTGAATTCCAGGCTTTCGAATTCCGGCCCAAACACCCACAGGCTGCGGTCGAACAGGGGCTGCAGATCGCCGACCTCGTCCATGGTTTCATCGCGGAGCTTCTGATCGAGCTCCTCGATAAGCTTCAAGCGGGAGGCGATTTCGTCGAGAGCAAGCTTGGCGGTACGCACCGTCCAATCAACTAGGAGTGCGTAGAGCGCGTCGAGATCGCCGGGCTGCATGTCGTGCAGCTTGGCAATCAGCGCGTATTTCGACGTGGCCAGTTCGAGATTGGCGAGGACTCCGGCGACCTGCTCTACCGTATCAGCACCGATCGTCGGGCAAGTGTCGATCACGGTGTCGACAAATTCATTCCAGCGATCGCGACTGACTGGCGGCAGCTTCGCAACGACAGGTCCGAATGTTTCGCGCACCGACTCCTTAGCCTCACGTCGGCGCTCTGCGCTAACTTCGCCAAGATAATCGCGAATCCGCGCATGAACCGCGGCGCGGGTCGCGTGCCAAGCATCGTTGTTGGGCCAAAATCCGGACCAGTCAGGCAGGACCGCGTCGACGAGAAAGTCTGCGCGCACTATGAAGATGAAGCGCTTCGCTTCGCTGCTGCGACCGTCCAGAAGGCGTTCGGAATCGAACCCCAGCCAACCTGGCGATCCCACCAACCGTGCATTTACACGCCAGGCAATGCCATGCTGCCGCGTTGTCTTATCCGCCTTCTGCGTATCGATCACGATCAGATGCGCCGTGCCGAAACCCGGAATTTCAATATCTTCAGTCCGGCGCTGCCCCTCCGGAATGTCATCGAAGGTTACGCGCGTGCCATTAATTGTTACCGCGAAGTTGGGATCGGCGAGAAAACGTGTGCCGACGACCTCGCGGGCCTCGTCGGACGTCATGTGGGTGCTCGAAGGGCCAACCGCGCGAATCTCGGTGCCGTGCCCGGCGACATGAGCTTCGGTTTCGGCGAGTTGGATTAAAAAGGGCTGCGTCGCGCCGCGACGCACGTCGAAGCTGACGGCGACGCCATCGCGCCAAGTCCGGACTCGATAAGATTCACCAAACCGAAATGCCGCGTGGCGGCCTTTGCCGTTGCGCCCAAAGGGCGCCCGAGCAGTCGAGTTAGCAAGTTCGGGCGGCGGGGCCGACTCCTTACCTTCCTCGCGGGTCTTATTATAGTCGATCGTGCCCCAGCGTTTGCGGAACTGCGGTTCGGTCATCCCCTTGCCATTGTCGGTTATCGAGAAGCAGGCGCCGTCGCCACGATCGGGCCAGACGATATCCACGCGGGTTGCCCAAGCGTCCCAACAATTTGCCACAAGCTCGACAACGGCAACAGCGGGATCAGCAATGATCGATCCGGCATGCCGGTCCAAAAACCGGCCATCGAACATAACACTCTGATCGTCGGCCATCGTCCCCCCCGTGAGGAACGTCCTAGCAACCCGGGTGGCGACCGTCACGCGACGACTGATCGGCATCGGAAATACTCGCCCGACCGCATGTGCCTGGCAGCTATCCATCGGCACCGATCAGCACGTCGCCTGCGTATGTCCGGCCATCCTCGTCGACCGCCCAAGCCCTCGCGGCATCCTGAGCGACGTCGATCACGGAAACACCATCACGGATCGTGATGTTCGGATCAGGTTCTTCAACGCTGGTGGAGTAACGCGCCCTTCTCCATCGAGATCGCGATCGAGACGACGCTTGGGTTTGCCGAGGGGCCGAGGCGGATCATTCTGGCTTGGAGCGGCTACTCAGGTCAACTGGAGGCAACGCGTAGCCGCAGGTCAGACACGCGGTGGCATTGTTGCAGCGTCCAGACGGCGGTGGATCAGTGAGACCAGTGTTAGCAAGTCCTCTGCATCGCTTTTCATCATAGGCCAGTGAATACCGGGCTCGTGAGCGGTGGGACTACGGAACATGCCGAACGTACCTTTGACAAGGTTGGCAAAGCCGCTTTGTTCGCTGCGTTCGCTACCGCTGCTGCGAGCATTGATCGCGAGCATTGGCGGATCCCCCGAGAGCACGCGGTCGACGAGCGGCGCACCGTCGTCCGTCAGTACAGGTCGCTCATTCCCGCTCTCCTCATGGAGCCTGAATCAGATCGTGCCTCTCACATCAATGAGCCCTGACCCTAAGGGTGATACCTCCAGCGGATCAACGTGATCGTTTGTTTGAAGTAGCGCCTGAGGTCCCGACGTTTGCGTTATCAGGTAGTTATTGAAGTGCATAACAAGCGGCGCGGTTGCCAAATAGGTAAGTATAGCGATTCGCTCCACCATACCGAGGTTTATAAAAGTACTTTGGGTTTGATCCTTATCATGATTATTCAATATAATCTAGATCAGGTAATCGTTTGCATGGGCATTTCCATACTGATGAATGATAAGCCAAAGGCAATGTTTTCGTAATTACCTTGCAAGGTGGTGTGGCAACCGATCAAATTACTTGAGTATCGCTGCCGGGTCGCCTTCACCATGATTGGTTGCGGACAACTCGGATTACGTCCTGGAGAAGCCGATGAGCGCTAGTCTTAAGGAGTTTGACCGGCGTCAGCAGGCACTTGCGGATTTCGGAGAGTTCACGCTTCGATGCGATGACCTGCAGCAGGTTCTGCAGGAGGGGTGCAGACTGGTCGCCGATGCTTTGCAGACCGATATGGCCAAAGTGCTCGAAATAAGCGACGATCGGCAGACAGCGCTCGTCCGGGCGGGAGTGGGATGGGCACCAGGCGTCGTTGGTCAGAAACGTCTTTCGCTTGATGATAAATCGTCTGAGACGTTTGCTATTGCTAGCGGGACGCCGATGGTGACGCCCGATATAGCTACCGAAACGCGCTTTGTTTTTGCGGATTTCATGCTTGAACATGGCGTCGTCGCATTGGTGAACGTGCCCATCTTTCTTCCAGGTGGGGAAGCGTACGGTGTTCTTGAAGTGGACGCGACCGAGCCACGGGATTTCCCGCACGGCGACGTGCAGTTCCTGCGGACCTACGCCTGCACTCTTGGTCCGGTCATCGATCGGCTAAATCAGATAAACAAACTCGCCCGGAGCAACGAACGCTTCCGCCTAGTCGTCGAGAACGCGAAGGATTTCGCGATCCTGATCAGCGATCCTGACGATATCGTCACCGACTGGTTCCCAGGGGCTGAGGCGATCTTTGGGTGGAGCGCGCATGAGATGATCGGGAGGTCAGCCTCGACGATTTTCACGCCGGAAGACAATGAGAGTGGCGCTACGGCCGGCGAGATTGCGATGGCCGCTGCGCAGGGCAAGGCGCCGGATGTCCGCTGGCATGTAACCAAGGCAGGCAGGCGGGTCTACATGGACGGGCAGACCATTGCGCTGCGAACGCCTGACGGCGTGCTACAGGGCTTTTTGAAGATCGCCCAGAACCTGACCGATCGCAAACGGATGGAAGAGCGTCAGGTTGTCCTCTTGGCCGAACTGCAACACCGTGTCCGCAACGTCCTTGCGATGGTCGCAGCGGTCGTTCGGCGAAGCAGCCTCAATGTCTCCACAGGTGAGTTCCGCGATCACCTAGGCGGGCGGATCGCGGCCATGGCCCGCACGCAGGTCCTGCTGACTCGCGGTGCCGGCATGGGTGTGGACCTGTCGGATATGATTCGCGATGAATTGCTCATTCAAGCGGCCGACAAGGATCAAATCATCCTATTGGGCCCCGCCGTCACACTGGCACCAAAGGCTGCCGAAGTGTTGACCTTGGCCGTCCATGAGCTGGCGACCAATGCGAGCAAGTACGGCGCCCTCGTGACGGGGAACGGGCGCGTTACCGTTCAGTGGGAGATTGAGCGGCGAGCGGAGCAGGATTGGCTTATTCTATGCTGGGCAGAAACCGGGGTCGTCTTCGGAGACAACGTCCCGCGTGGCCAGGGCTTCGGTACTGAGCTGGTGACCCGGCGCGTGCCGTATGAATTACGCGGTTCCGGGGAAATGAAGTTTGAACCGGACGGATTACGATGCCGCATCGGCTTTCCCCTCGTGTCGGGCGAAAGCTTTCTCCAGGAAGGCGTATCGCCAACGGCGTTGCGTGATGAGGGTCAGTCATGACAGCTATGGTTAGGTCGCTTACGGAGTGCACCGTGCTGGTGGTCGATGATGACTATTACCTTGCAGAATGCACGTGCGAAGCCCTGTGGGAGGCAGGAGCAACAGTATTGGGCCCCTACGGCTCCGAAGCGGACGTATTGGTCTGCCTGAGCCATACCATCCCAGGCTATGCCGTCCTCGACCTCAACCTTGGGTCTGGTCCCAGCTTCATCCTTGCGCGCGAGATGAAAGCGTTAGGTATCTCGACCATTCTGGTGACAGGTTATGACGAAAGCATCATCCCCCCCGATATCGCTGATTTGCCGTGCCTGCAAAAACCGGTCACGGGGAACATGCTCATCGCCGCAGTGATTAGCCTCGTCGGGCAAGACCGCGACGGCCAATCAACAACGTCAACATGATCTAATGGTATATTCTAAAACAGGTAAAAGTATCTCATTTTCTAGACGCCCGCCGATAGCGAATTCAGTAAACTTGTGTGTTACAGTCTCGTATACTTAAACATAAAAGACTCGTTTGCCGCTTTATCTATAAATATGTTGTTAGTTTGGTAGATTACTTTTCAGTTTACCCGCGCCGATTAAAAGCTTTAGGAAAACCTTAGGTGATAAATGATGACTTAATTATTTTGATTGCCGAGTTAGCGGAGGCACTCTCAGGCGTGGCCGATGAGTTTAATGTCCGGGCTGCCAAGGCGGCGAGGACTATGCCGAAGGCCAGTGATTTAAGCGATGCTGCACTTGTTGAACGGGCGAGATTGCTACTCGACGAACGGCGTATCCGTCGTCGTTTCTTACCTGATGAGCTATTCCACGAACCAGCTTGGGATATGTTACTTGCGCTCTTCGTCGCGCGTGACGAGCGCTTACCGATGAACGTCAAGACACTGGTTAGCTTATCCGATGCCCCAACTACGACATCGCAGCGATGGATCGAGCATCTTTATCAATCGAAGCTGATTAACCGTGTCACAGATAATGTCGACCGACGTCGACTAGAGATTTCACTTAGTGCATTCGGTGATCAGGCAATGACAGCCTATCTAAGGGCGCTGAAACTCAATTGACCTTATCATTAAGTTGGTAGTTGATATCTCAAATCTAAGGTATCTTCCGTTACGCAACGCCTCGATAGGGCGGGGCTGGGTAGATATTACCAGAGAATGTGGTCGGTGATAACGCCCGCCCTTACGAGGAGGCCCAGCGCCGCTCCTACGCAAATAAGGACTCCATAAACGGCGACAGCTCTCGTTCGACTACGATAGTCCGTCTTATAGCTCATGGCAGATAACTCTCAGCTTAAGTCTACCCCAAAGGCGAACATCGTACCAATGCCCGTCATTCTCCGGAAACGCCTGGAGCCGGTCTTCCTGAAACCGATCCCTTTTGAGAAAGCCTAGAGGTCAGAGGGAGGAGCTCGTCGTCTAACTTCGCTCTGGCCGTGGACATGAACAAGCGGCCGGAGTCGCGGAGATGAACCGATCCTCTAAGCGTCCGCTTCTGCGTCAAGTAGTCCATTGAGTTTTATCAGAAGCAAATAATAAGAATTGCCATACTAAATAAATTTACTCAGATTTACATAAGGTAAGCAATTAAACGAATTTGATTGGAGCGCAATACAGAATTAGCAAGGCTTATATTTTACGATTTCATACATGCGGTGTTTTTATCAATCATGGCTATCCATTTGTATCTGGACAGCATTTGGAAATTCATAGAAAGAAGAAAGCATTGCCTCCATATTGTTCATACCTGCGCTCGTAAGTCGAATATCAATGGTAGTTTCTTTATATTCAATTACTCCTCGCTGCTGCATTACCTTTATCCACCGTTCGGTAACAGATGTCGGGATGTTGGCATGGGCGGCAGCGTCGGCCAGCCCGATATTCCGGCCTTCTGCCTCCGCCAAGTAAATGCTGATCAGTAGCGAACCTATGGGATCAGTGCTCAGATCAGCCCCAAATAGCATGGCTCGGGTAGCATGAACCTGGCGCATACGCAGCGCAGCTTCCCAAAGCCTGGCTGGCGGCAAAGGGCGGCCATTTTCCTGCCAGAACAGCGTGCTTATCAAGCGGTCAGGGTTGGCGAAGCGGGTAACCAGTAAATTTGCTGCTACTGAGCTTCCATCCGGCCGAAGGTAGCGCTTTTGCAATCGTACGGGGGCTGCACCGTCCTCTAGCACGGCTAGCATATCTGCGCTTCGATCCAAGTCCCGAGCATCGGTTACCTGGCGGTACGAAACGCCGATAACCTCGTCGGCGCGACGCTGAAGCAGATCAAGAAAGCCTTGATCCGCGTGCAGGATGACTCCCTCGACCGACGAAACGCAATGACCTGCCGGCATCACCACCTAACCACGAGACTTGTATCGATCGACATATATCAGTTTAGTCTGCTTGCAAGGTACCTCGCACCGTCGAAGGATGGCTCGCCGATCGGTGAACGTCTTTGCGCGGATTGGAGGAGGCGTATCGGAAGAACCTACGCAGATAGCACGGCGCTTTTTGACTGGGAACGGGCTAACGTAACTATCTGGCCCTTGGCGCACTCCGATGCTTATACATGGAATGTAAGATGGATGACGTGGCAACAATCGCCGACTTACGCCGTCGTCTGGCGGAGGCAGAGGCAGCGCTTCACCAAAGCGAGGCTAGGTTCGCGGCTACACTCGAAAGCGTGCCTGCGGGCGTAGCTACGCTGGACATGAACGGGCGAATGATAGCCTCCAATTCCGAGTATCAGCGTTTTTGTCCCACCGGCTTGATGCCCTCCCAAGACCCGGCTCGCATATCGCGATGGCAAGCGTGGAGCGAGGATGGGCGACCGTTGCGACCGGACGAGTTTCCCGGTGCGCGCGCCCGCCGCGGAGAATGTGTTACGCCTGGTCAGGAAATGCTATTCACCGACGACAACCAGCAAGCCGTCTGGGTTCGGGTTGCAGCGGTTCCGGTACGCGACGAGTTGGGTAACTTGACCGGGCAAGCAAGCGTTATCAGTGACATAGACGCGTTGAAGCGCAGCGCGGAATCTTTGCGGGAAAGCGAGCAACACCAGATTGTGATGGTTGCAGAGCTGCAACACAGGACGCGTAACCTTATCGCGGTCGTAAGCTCGATTGCCGCGCGGATGCTGGATGGTGCCTCGTCGCTTCAGGAGTTTGAGCACGGCTTCAACGACCGCCTTTCAGCTCTATCCCGCGTCCAAAAGATGCTCTCGCATGCAACCTCAGGCCACCGAGTAAAGTTTCAAGACCTTCTGCAGGCGGAACTCGTTGCGCTTGGTGCCATTGGCCGGAAGGGCGGTGATAATCATCTAATATTGGCGGGTCCACCTGATGTCCCGCTACGCTCGCGCGCAGTTCAAAGCCTAGCTTTAGCTATCCACGAGCTTGGGACCAATGCAGTGAAATATGGTGCATTGGGGACCGGCGGAGGGTTGCTTACAATAGCATGGCACGTGAAGGCGGAAAAAGATGGCGTTCTGTGGCTCCACGTCGACTGGCGCGAGAGCGGTGTTCAGATATCACAACCGATTACTGCACCATCTACCGGCGGTTATGGCCGTCAACTGATCGAAAAAGCCCTACCGTACCAACTTGGCGCCCAGACAAATTATGCTTTCGTCGAAGACGGTGTGCACTGTACCATTGCGGTGCCGGTCGTATCTCGCCGGACTGTGGAGGAGGCGCAAGATGGCTGACATGCTCATGGAAGATCAGCGGGTACTCGTGATTGAGGACGAGTATGTCGTTGCCGAAGCGATCGAGCGCACTCTTACACGGGCGGGAGCTATCGTGCTTGGGCCGGTACCGTCTGTCGATCAGGCAATGGCTTTGCTTGATCGGGGAGGGCGTATCGACAGCGCTGTCCTCGACATCAACCTCGGCGAGCACAAAGTATACCCAGTAGTGGACCGTCTACTCGCTCGGGGCGTCCGCTGCGTCTTTGCAACAGGTAATGATATTGCCGATGTTCCATCAGACTACAGCGAGATTGCTCGATTAGAGAAACCTGTTAAGGCCTCATCGATAATCGACGCGCTCAAGAAAGTCGATGCTACCGCCGATGGTGAGGTCACCGAGATTACTCAGCATACCTCGTTGCTGCAATTACGTGAACAGCTGATCGTTGAGATCGGTGTAGCTGACGGCAGCCATGAACCGCTATTAGCGGCACGATTGTACGAGGCGGTCGACGCAATCGATCAGTTCCTGAAGGTCTAATAGAGAACAACGATCGAGACGGGGTGGGCCTTCTAGTAATGGAACCTATCACGGGAAAGGCTGGGAACAGCGACGAGTGAACTATCGCCGCTGCCAGCCGCTTTCCCAAAAAACTGTTCCCAAACGTTTCTCGAAATGGCGTCATTTCGACGGAGTTAGGGGAATGCCAGGTAGGCTCTTCAGGCGACGCAAATCGAGAGACTGCCGTCCGAAATCACTTGTTTGTCGCACAGTCATGTTTGAGACCGGGTTTTCCACACATTTGACCGCTGGATGGCGATGATTGAAGGGATAGGGGCCGATCCGCTCTCAAAGGAACCCGCTTGGCGAAGCGCGGTTCAGCCCAACGCCTCGAGATACCTGGCAGGCGTGTCTGGTGGCACCTAAGATCCTAAGCTATGGAAATTTAATGCAGATCAGAGCCAATCTGCCAACGAGGTAGACTGTGCCCCATACCGATCGCAAACGCCTGTATCAGAGCATTTTCGAAAGCGCCGTCGACTTCGCCATCATCGCCTTGGATGCGGACGGACTGGTCGTCGAATGGAATACAGGCGCTGAGCGCATTCTAGGCTGGTCGAGCGCCGAAATGTGCGGGCAACCGGCAGATCGCTTTTTCACGCTCGAGGACCGTGCGGCGGATCGACCGGAGCTTGAGATGCGAACGGCGCTCGCAGAAGGCCGCGCGAACGACGAGCGCTGGCACCTAAAGAAGGATGGATCACGCTTCTGGGCCAATGGCGAGATGATGCCACTGCGCGCGGAGGACGGGACCCATTTGGGCTACGTCAAAATCCTTCGTGACCGGACCGAACAGCACGAAGCCGCGGCTGCTCATCAGGCAGATGCCGAGTTCCTTCGCGGCATCCTCGCGTCATCGGGCGACTGTATCAAGGTGCTCGATCTCGACGGGAACATCACCTTCATGAGTGAAGGCGGTCAGCGGGTCATGGAGGTCAGCGACTTCAACGCGATCCGCGGATGTGCCTGGCCCGGCTTTTGGACCGGACCGGGCCGGGCCTCCGCCGAAGCGGCAGTGGAAGCCGCCAAGGTCGGCAAGGTTGGTCATTTTCAGGGTCCTGCCGAGACAATGGCGGGGACGCCGAGATGGTGGGACGTACAGGTCACGCCGATCTTCGGTCCGAATGGTGGCGTCGAGAAGCTGCTTTCGATCTCACGCGATATTACCGAGACCAAAACCGCCGAGAAGAACCTACAAGCCAACGAGACGTATTGGCGTGATCTCTTCGCACGGCTTGTCGAAGGGTTCATCCTCGGCGAGCTGATCCGTGCGCCAAACGGCAACGTCACCGACTGGCGGTATCTCGACGTGAACCCGGCCTGGTCGGAACTGGTCGGTGTCCCGATGGAGACCGCGATCGGCCACACCATCAGAGATGTCTTTCCAGGCATCGAGGACGAGTGGGTCAATGAGATGGCCGTCGTCGTCGACCGTCAGGAGTCCGTGATCTTCACGCGTCATGTCGGCACGATTGGACGCTGGTACGAAGGCCGCGCGTTCCCACTCGACGGTGATCGTTTCGCTGTCCTCTTTTTGGAAATCACCGAGCGGCGAGCGGCAGAGGAGCGCCTGCGCGCGAGCGAGGAAGAGTTTCGGACGCTCGCGCAAGCCATGCCGAACCAGGTATGGACAGCCACGCCGAAGGGCGCGCTGAACTGGTTCAGCGATCGGGTCTATTCCTATACCGGGGAAACCCTTGAAAGCCTCCAGGGCACCCACTGGACAGCGATCCTGCATCCCGACGATGCGCCCATTGCCGGCCAGCACTGGGCTGCCTCGCTCTCGGACGGCACAATCTATCAAACCGAATTTCGTATTCGCGATGCCCACGGCGCGTATCGCTGGCACCTGGTACGAGCCGTTCCAATTCACTGCGATGATGGTCAGATCATGCGCTGGATCGGTACAAATACGGACATTCACGATCAGAAGCTAATCTCACAGTCGTTTGCCGAGCTGAACGCCACGCTGGAGGAGCAGGTCGAAGCCCGCACCGCCGAAATGGTGGCGATGGAAGACGCACTTCGGCAGAGCCAGAAGATGGAGGCGGTCGGTCAATTAACCGGCGGTCTGGCACACGATTTCAACAATCTGTTGACCGGCATGATGGGCAATTTGGAGTTGCTACAGGCGCGTATCGCACGCGGCCGGCTCGACGACGTCGACCGCTTCGTCAACGCTGCACAGGGTGCCGGTCGCCGTGCTGCCGCGCTGACGCAGCGACTGCTCGCCTTCTCACGTCGTCAGACGCTGGATCCACGGGCCATTGACGTCAATCGCCTGATCAACGGCATGGAGGAAATGCTGCAACGGACCGTCGGTCCGGGCAACACCATCGAAGTGGTGGGTTCGGTGGGTCTCTGGACCGCGATGATCGACGCCAGCCAGCTCGAAAACGCTTTGTTGAACCTATGCATCAACGCGCGTGATGCGATGCCGGACGGTGGGCGCATCACGATCGAGACCGCCAACAAGTGGATCGACGACAGGAGTGCGAAGGAACGCGATCTGCCCCCTGGCCAGTATTTGTCCATCTGCGTCACGGATACCGGTTCCGGCATGTCGCCGGAAACCATAAAGCGCGCTTTCGACCCCTTCTTCACCACGAAGCCGATCGGCCAGGGCACCGGTCTCGGCTTGTCGATGATATACGGGTTCGCCCGACAGTCCGGCGGGCAGGTTCGAATCTATTCCGAGTTGGGCTCTGGCACGACGATGTGCATTTACCTGCCGCGTCATGTGGGCGAGGCGGACGAACCTGCGGCCAATATCGACGACGCCGCAGTCCATGACGGCAATGGAGCAACGATCCTCGTCGTCGACGACGAGGCGACCATCCGCCATCTCGTCGACGAGATCCTGGATGAATGCGGCTACACCGTCATAGGCGCAGGCGATGGCGCCGCGGGAATCAAGGTGCTCCAGTCCGGCGCGAAGATCGAGCTTCTGATCACCGACGTTGGACTGCCCAATGGCATGAACGGCCGACAGGTGGCCGACGCTGCGCGTTCACTGCGGCCCGGCCTGAAAGTGCTCTTCATCACGGGCTACGCCGAAAATGCAGCGGTCGGGAACGGCCATCTCGAACCCGGCATGGAGCTGCTGACGAAGCCGTTTGCGATGAGCGATCTCGTTCGCAAGGTGCAGGAGATGCTTGGCGCGCCGTGAATGTTGGCTTGGGCCGGGTTCCTCGTTTTATCGTTTCCGACTGAGTGGGCTCTATTGCGATCCTCGTTCGTTGCTCTCCCCTCGGGAGTAAGGCGTTGGATCACATATTAATTATAGAGGACGAGCCGATGATCGCGCTCGCCATTCAGGTGACGCTTGAAGATGAAGGCGTCACGAGCTTCGACATTGCCGCTACCGAAGCTGACGCCATCGCGATGGCTGATAAGCAACGTCCAACGTTCATCACCTCGGACGTCGCCCTGCTAGAAGGCACTGGCCCTCGCGCAGTTGCCGCCATTCTAGCCAAGCATGGCAGTATTCCGGTGTTGTTCCTGACGGGGAATCCAGAGGATTGCGTTCCTGTGACACCACCTGCGGTAGTGCTTACAAAGCCATTCGATGCCCGGCAGATCGCATTGACCTATCGCGCACTGACTAGCTTGGTTCCCGATTAAGACCTGCCGATTGGACAGTCGTGCCGGCCGCTTGTGGGCTCCTATCGCCCGCCGAGCTCTGTCGGAAAACACATGATTGTCGACAGGCGGCAGTCAGGCGACCGGCGTGCCCCAACCTGTGCGCCGGCAGATGCGACAAACCCTGTCGCTTTGTCTGGCTGTACGGAAACCAAAATCTGGAGGTTTTCCGTCACTCACCAAAAAGGGCGAGACATCAAACTGATCGTCAATTTGGGTATACCCTGAGTGGGCATGGGCTTTGGTACACGAAACCCGTTCAATCAGGGTCGGCAGCAGCTAAAATGAACACCTCATTATGAGGGTCTAGAGGCTGCCTGAACACATTAGCGATGCGCGAC